>Ga0265296_1001466_pt1 | contig 27073 bp, 15 predicted proteins | sample MunlanPumphouse1_FD_189073 | JGI IMG/M metagenome (GOLD analysis project Ga0265296, IMG submission 189073) | Groundwater microbial communities from a municipal landfill in Southern Ontario, Canada - Pumphouse #1 | ecosystem: Environmental > Aquatic > Deep subsurface > Groundwater | place... | reverse complement strand
CCGTTATAGGCGCGGGCGCAGGCACCCATGATAACCTTTTTGAGGAATGTTGGGCATGGGGAACTGGGCGGTACAAATTCATCATCTACCAATCGACTAACACGATCGTCCGACGGTCTGTCGCTAGACATGATTACCACGGGGGTTTGTGGGCCAAGCAAAATTCAGGATTCACGAATTACGACTCCACTAATACTCAGTTCCAAAATAATATTGTGATCGATTCCGGGGTAGCCGATGGTTCCTCGGGCGTGATATATGGTGGAATTTGGGAAGAAAATAACTCCGGAACCGACAAGAGCGGAAAAATAACAGGTTCTATTTTCTTAAACATTAAGTCATCACTTGCTGCAATCTCCGATTGGAAAGCATCAGGAAACAGAACAATATCAAATAATGTCCTTTGGGACATAGATGGTGGATACGCAACTGACAACCAGGGAAACGTCCCAACAGCCCACATTACCGTGAGCAACCTAACTATCGGGAACGCCAGGGGAACTTATCCAGGATGGAACAACTTTTGGGGAGTCGGTTCTGGGAGTATGCACCAAATAGATGTGTCCACAACCAACTCGATCATCTATGGTAGCCATGACTACGGCATCGCTGATTATATGGCGTCCGACTACAATGCGCTCTATAACAACAGGGTAAATTATGGAGGTGATCACACTCCAACTCCGGGCGCGCACGATATCATTACCACTAATCCCCTGACAAACGGTTTGATATATCTTCCCCGAATTGAAGCAGGAACGGTTCTGAAAACGGCTGGACAAGGTGGTGGGCAGATCGGCGCAGAAATTATGTACCAGCACGGAGTGTCTGGGACGCTGTACGGAGAACCTGGATGGGACACCTTAACATCTGTTCCGTTATGGCCTTTTCCAAACGAGGCATTAATAAAATCCGATTTCGCGTCCTATAACGGTCCTGGACCTTCCGGCAAACGAGGTTTCGCTGCGGACGGCAACGGTCTTTATGGTGGTCCTATCACATTAACTTCCTACATCTGGGAATATTTGGGAAATCCTTGCCCAGTCGGAATTTGTACTACTGGTGTTCCCGACACCACTCCTCCCGCCGCGCCGACAGGAGTCATAGTAAGTTAAAAGTTTAAAGTGAAAAGTTAAAGTTGCTAATTCAAAGTTAATAAGAAATATGTCTAGAACTTCCAAACTTATCTTAATATCAATTTTCGTCCTTGCCGGCTTTTTGGTTTTTATTTTCAGCCGGGGCTTTTTTGGCGCAAAACCGGCAGAGAAAGAGAATAACATCGCTTTTATTTTGCCCGAGGAAATCGTATTAGCCGAAGAATCAATTCCTTTAACCTGGACTGACAACAATGATAACGAAAATCTTATTATCCAAAGCGACCGAAAATATTACGACGGCCGCGACAGTTCAGAAGTCTATTTCAGCATTACTAATATAAGCGAAAAAGACCAAAAGCCGGATATAAAATTTTTATTTGACGAAAAAGAAGGCCGGGGAATGAAAGAGCTCGCTCTTTTAAACAGCCAAAATGATGTTATAGCCGTCGGACAGACCAATTTTTACAAAGCGGTTATTTATTATCCCCAAAATAGCAAGGGCGAGTTTTTTATTGAAGCCAAAGGCGACAACGGCGGCTATGGTTATTTAGATCCTTATTACGCTTCCGGCTTGGTTGGTATGTGGTCTTTCAGCGGCGCAGATACCAATTGGACTTCTGCCACCGCCGGCACCACCGCCGATAAATCCGGCAATAACAACACCGGAACAATGACGAATATGTCGCGGAGTACTTCTCCCGTCATCGGCAAAGTCGGCCAGGCGCTAAGTTTTGACGGGGTGAATGATTATGTAACTTTAACTTCTGCTCCAATATCTAATTTTTCTAATGCTAATACTGTCTGCGCTTGGGCCCTAACCACGAATAATACATTTTGGGACGGAAGCTATGATCAAACCATCGTCAATTTTTACACGGACGCGAACAATGGGGTTCGTTTTGGCAATCACTCTAACAATAATGGCTACGGATATCCGGCGGGCTCTTTTTACATAAGTTATAAAGCTGGAGGCACAAGCTACTATCGAGTATATCAAGGAAAACTGTTTGAAAATAATACTTGGGTCAATGTTTGCTATGTCTGGAGCGGTTCTGCGGTTTCTCTCTATGGCAATGGCGTGGCGCTATCAACTTCCGCCGCAGGCACTTATTCAATTGATGCAAATAATCAAACGATTGGAATTAGAACGGCTGGCTCATATGGCATGTGGAAGGGTAATCTTGACGAAGTCCGCGTTTACAATAGGGCGCTGTCGGCCAGCGAGATTACGGATTTATATCGCGTTGATTCTGCCAGAGCAAAATTCAACACCCCGCTTTCCGGCCGGTTCAAGGATTCTTCGCTCGTCGGCTACTGGTCTTTTGACGGCAAAGACATGGGTGCAACAACCGCAACTGATTTATCGGGCAACGGCAACACCGGCACGCTTACCAACGGTCCCCAAAAAGTCCCCGGCATCAACGGCCAAGCGCTCTCTTTTGACGGGGTGAATGATTATGTAAGCATCCCCGACCCAAATCTTGTGGAAGGCCTCGCGGCTATGAGCGTTAGCGTATGGGCAAAGAGCGACATTACAGTGACCGCCAACGGAAGGGGCATCGTTGCCCAAAGTTATGGCGCTAGCGGAGATCCTTTTTTACTATATCTGCGGAATGTAGATAACATTGCTTTCCAAGTGTCCACTGGAGTATCCGTGGAAGCCGATGCAAATACTGATCTCCCTGATACCAACTGGCATCATTATGTAGGCGTGTACAATGGGAGCAATGTTTTATTATATGTAGACAGTGTTTTACAAACTAGTCAGCCAGCCCAAACAGGTACTACTACAGCTTCCACCAATCCTGTAACGATCGGAGCTTACGACTCCACTCGCAACTGGGACGGCCTCATTGACGAAACTCGGATTTACAACAGGGCACTGAGCGCAACCGAAGTGCAAGAGCAATACCGCGCCGGCGCGGCGCGGATGAAAGTTAATTCTCCGCCCTCTGCGCCTTTCGGCAACTCCGGCCTTGTCGGGTATTGGTCTTTTAACGGGCCGGATATTGCTTGGCAGACCGGCACCGCCTACGACCGTTCCGGCTCTGGCAACAACGGCACTATTACCAATATGTCCACCACCACCTCGCCGGTAGCCGGCAAAGTCGGCCAGGCGCTCTCTTTTGACGGGGTGGATGATTATGTGGGAGTTACCACAAACAATACCGTAAGCGGAAATTATACGGTTTCTGCCTGGGTAAACCCAAATCATGCAACGTCGCGTTTTGGTATATTTAGTAACCGATTTAGTAATGAAAACACGTTTGATTTCAAGTTACAGAACGGAATTGTAATCCACGGTGATATTGGTAATGGCGCTGCGTGGCTCACGACTTCAGCCGATGCCACATTCACATATTCGGTAGGCACCTGGTATCACATTGTATATGTTGTAACACCCACTGGTTATTCGATTTATGCCAATGGGAATCCAGTCGGTTCAGGATCTTTTTCGGGAACCCCCCTACTCTTTACTACAGGCAATCTCCCAAGAATAGGCCATACGGATGGCACCGAATACGCCAACGGCCTCATTGACGAAGTCCGCGTTTACAACAGGGCGCTGTCGGCCAGTGAAATTCAGGAATTATATAGATTAGGGACAAGGAAATTCCAACCGACACAGTAAATAATTTTAAATAACAAAAACATGCAAAATGGCAATTTAAAATTAAAAACCATTTTCCTCCTGATATCATTTATTGGAATTTTTGGTTTGGTGAAAAGTTCTTTGGCCGCGCCGACTAACCTCGCTGTAATGCAATAAAGGCGGGCAGAATCTAATAGTGATTTAAAATATTTTTAAATAAAAAAATGCTAAAAATATTAAATAAAAAATATATTTTTGTAGTTTTAATCTGTCTGGCAGTTTTCTTTGTTTTTAATTTCACAGCAAACGCTGCTGTTACGATATCAGTGACGCCTATAACTAGTAGCGTTCTTCCGGGCAGCGTTCGTTCGGTTTATTCAAACATTCAAGGCGATGCTAATGTGGCTGTTGCTTGGTCTGCTTCTGGCGGAAGCTTAGTAAGCGCTGTTGGGTATGCGGTATGGACAGCGCCTCAAACCCCGGGAACTTATACGGTTACTGCTACCAGTTTGGCAGACAGCACTCAAAGCGCTTCATCAACTTTTACTGTAATTTCTAATGCTGTTGTTAAAGTTTCCAATATTCCAATGCAAGCAACTATTTTCAAAAATCAGCCTCTTATTATCCAAAATATTCTTTGGGGGAGCGTTAATACTAGCGTAACATGGTCATCTTCGGGAGGAATTTTACGAGGCACTGGCCGGGAAGTCGTTTTTAGCGCTAGTACGCCAGGAACCTATACGGTTACGGCGACAAGTCAAGCCGATAATTCTAAAACTACAATCACAACTATTGTAGTGACAAATAATTTATGGTCTGGGGTGGCAACCGCAAACAAGACTCAACCCGTAGACTGTACGCCAACTGGATCGGGGACGACCTATAACGTAACAAGCCTTGCCACATTTGATGCTGTACCGTGGATAACTTTGGCAGCGGGAGACACGGTGCGGATACACACCGGAGTAACCTACAACAGACAAATCCTCCTTGCTACCTCTGGCACGGCAATACAACCGATTCGGATTTGTGGTGTCCGTGACGGTAGCGGAAACCTTCCTGTATTGAGTGGTATAAACGCCATATCGACGGCACCTGCTGGAAGTTATGGTGGGGCGGGGGGAAGTATACAGGGCCTTGGGGGTATAACGGTCTATAATTATGGGGGTGCTTATTATGGAGGTGCTGTATACCCAAAACATATAATAATTGAGGGACTAAAGATAACCGGGTATCACATGAGTAATAATTACCGAGACGTGAACGACGGTATTTATAAAACATACGACCGTTTTACGGCATGCATCCGCATTCAGAGAGGAGGAAGTATAACCCTGCGTGGAAACGATTTTAGTGCGTGTGGACTAGGGGTTTTCACGGTAACACAGGGAATAACTTCGCGTCACACCCGAGATCTTCTAATAGAAGGGAACTGGTTCCATGGAAACGCAGTATTGGGTTCAAGCTTGGAACACGCAACCTATCTTCAGTCGCTTGGCCTTGTTGTTCAGGGAAACTACTTTGACTATCCTCTCACCAATTCCGGTGGGAGCCAGTTAAAGACCCGTTCTATACAACAATTCATCAGATACAATTATTTTGAACCCGCATCCAGAATCCTTGATTTGGTGGAGGTGCAAGATTACCCAGAACACGCTTTCCCGTGGATAGGCATTGATTCAGGTGATGCTGCAAACACAAGCGCGAGTGATGTTGTGGCTAACTATGAAGCATACCAGGATAGGTTCGTTTATGGAAACATCATTCACAACCTATATGGTCCTTCGTTTACGCAAACGTCATTACGGATAGTTCATGGTGCGGGCGATCTCGGTCAATCAGAAAATCCTGGAGGAAATCTATACTTCTACCACAACACATTGAGAATGACGACTATCCTTGGTGAAACCTCAAACTGGTCAAATATTATTGTAGACTTCGGTCCCTACGGTGATGCAATTGGTGCTCATACAATTTGGCCTACTGCTAGGATCACAAACAATGCGATACATATAAGAAACAACGATTCAGGCCCCGTATTCATGTGGAACAGTTATTCGGCGGATCGAGTTGTATTGGATAAGAATTGGATTTCAACTACGTGGGGTACTGGAGATCCGGCGGGTGGACTTGGAACAGGGATAAGCAATAATCAACCGGGGGATGGTTATCCTTGGCAGGGTGGTGTAACCCACACCCAGGTATCGGGGACGGAGAATCTTGTCACAGATGCAACACTCCCCTTTGACAATACGACCTATACCCCAATTCCTGGAGGGCCACTTGTTGGGTCAAGCACATCTTTGCCTGGTAAGGCCGCTTCTCTTCCGCCTCTAATGCAGTATTCGCCTGTAACAGGCGTGATGGCTCTACGTCCGAGTACGCAGGATATTGGCGCGGTCGCTTATAGTGTTTCCGATACCACTCCTCCCGCCGCGCCCACCAACGTTTCAGTTATTTGATTAAAGAGTTCACGAGTTAACGAGTTAAAATATGAAGATTAATAAATTTGAAGAATTAAATATTTGGAAGTTGAGCTTGAAAATTACAAAGGAGATTTACGACTTAACAGCTAAAAGAGAATTTTCAAGAGATTTTGGATTAAGAGACCAGATAAGAAGAGCAATTATTTCCGTCAGTTCAAATATCGTTGAAGGCTTTGAAAAGCGCAATAACAATGAATTTATAAGATTTTTAAAAATTGCGAAAGGCTCGGCTGGCGAAGCAAGAAATCAGCTTTACATTGCTTTAACAATTAACTACATCACAGAACAGGAATTTAAAAAGACAAACAATGAATTAGAAAACTTAGCTAAGCAAATCGGCAGCTTCATCAGTTATTTAGAGCAAAAAAGACTGAATAAGGAATTCATTAAAAAGAATTAATTATTAGCGAGTTCACGGGTTAACGAGTTGAAAAAATAAATTAATTAACTCGTTAACACGTTAACACTTTAACCGAATAATAATCAGAAATTAACCCGTTAACTCGTTAATCCGTTAATTGATAATAATATTCTAAGCGGACACCGACCACGGCTTCATTTTGTATATCTCCGTTTTGTGTTAATATAGTCCAATGGACGAAAAATCGATCAACTTAATTAAGAAAATACTTGAAAACAACGACATTGAATATGCCGCGCTTTTTGGTTCGCGGGCAAGAGGTGATAATCGGCCGGACAGCGACTATGATATTCTCATAAGATTTAAGAAAGGCGAGGAACCTGGTTTTTTCAAATACATGGAAATTGAAGAAAAATTATCAGAAATACTAAAACAAAAAGTTGATTTGGTTACTGAAGAAGCTTTAAGCCCATACATTAAAGACTACGCGATGAAAGATATCAAGAAGCGATTTTTTGGACAAGAACAAAGACAAAAAGACGAAAGATGCCGTTATTAGGCAATTTGAAATCATCGGCGAAGCTGTGGAAAGATTATCTGATCAAATTAAAAGTAAACATCCTGATTTGCCGTGGAGAAGAATTTCCAACATGAGAAATAAATTAATTCATGAATATTTCAAAGTATCTCATTATCAGTAAATTAAAGCTGCGAATTATTTTCTCCCGCCCTCAAGGTTCTGCTTGGGGCATCGGGGCGTATGAGTATGCGGCGGCCGTGCCGCCGCCGGACACAACGCCACTCGCCGCGCCCAGCGGAGTCGTAGTAAACTAAACTTGACATATAGTTTTACTAAATGTAAACTGTAATAGTACAATAATATCATAAAAACATATGTTTTATCAAAGAAAAATTTATCCGGAACTAAAAAAACATCTTGAAGAAAAACAAATAACGGTTATCACCGGCATGCGGCGCACGGGGAAAACCACTATTTTAAAGCAAATTCTAAAAGAAATACCTTCAAAAAATAAATTATATATTGATTTGGAGCGATTAGACAACCGCGAGCTTTTCAGCCAGAAAAATTATGATAATATCCTTAAAAATTTAGAAAGTAAAGGATTGTTTTTGTCTCAAAAAATTTATTTAGCGATTGATGAAATTCAGATGCTGCCGCCAATCAGCAGCATTTTAAAGTATCTTTATGATACTTATGACATAAAATTTTTGGTTACCGGTTCCAGCTCATATTACCTTAAAAATCTTTTTTCAGAATCGCTGGCCGGAAGAAAAAAAATATTTGAACTTTTTTCTTTGGACTTCGGCGAATATTTGGATTTTCACGGCGTCTTTAATCTTAAGGGCGCCAACTGGATTGAATTTGCTTTCAATCCAGTTGAATATGAGCGCATTAGGTATCATTATGAGCAATATATAGAGTTTGGCGGGTTTCCCGAGGTAGCGCTGGCCGAAAACGAGAAGCAAAAAAAAGACTTGCTTTCCGATATAGCCAGCTCATATATAAATATTGATATTAAATCTTTGATTGACTTTAGAAATGAAAAAAATATCTATGCCCTGATGAAAATGCTGGCTAGCCGGGTTGGCTCAAAACTGGATTATTCAAAAATAGCCAGACTGACAGGCATTTCCCGGCCAACGGTAACCAGCTACGTTGATTTTTTTGAAAAAACATATCTTATACGGAGGGTGCCGGTATTTTCCAAAAGCGCCGATCGAGAAATCGTGAAAGCCCAAAAAATTTATTTTTGCGATAACGGGCTTTTGGACATCCTGTCGGATGTCAGTGGCGGAGTAAAATTTGAAAACTCAATTTTTAATCAGCTTCGCCACCATGGCAAAATTCAATATTACTCGCTTAAAAGCGGACGGGAAATTGATTTTATTTTGGACGGAAATGTTGCCTTTGAAATTAAAGAGTCGCCAATCAGTTCGGACGAAAGAAAATTAAATGATCTTTCCGTAAAAGCAAAGGTTAAAAATAGCCGACTCATCGGACGGTTTGATGTTCCTAATTTTTCCAACTATATTTGGGGAGGAGAGATACGATAAATGTATTATGTATAAAGTATAATGTATTATGGAAAATACAAACAATAAAATACGATCATTATACACAAAAAATTTAATAATTTTTCTAATAGTCTTTTTCGGAATTTTTGGGTCAGTGAAAAACTCCCAAGCCGTGTATACGCCACCGGTTGGTATACCGGCGCCTCCGTTTGGAATTAATGAGGTAGTCCCCACTACAGCCACTCAATGTCTTAATTGGCCTTCTTCTGCGACGGTCAATTGTTATTATATAGATAAGGATTATCCATCTGCCACTGACATTAATAATATATATGGATACCCGAACGTCCCAAGGGTTTCCATACCGACCACGCTTGCGGCCGGCTCATACGTCGAGATCCATAATTCGGCGGGAGGGGCATATACCGGAACCGACATGACCATCACCGGGAACGGAACAGCGAGTAATCCCGTATGGATACGAGGGAGCAGTTCAGTGACCAAGCCGACTATCCGTAGGGCAATTGCAATAAGGGGTAGCTATATGATTATTGAAAATCTTTATTTTGACACAGATCGCAAGGACGTATCCATTAACCTCGCTAACTACATATCCTTTCGTAATAACGAAATGGCCGGCCCCGGGATTAATTCAGGGAATACGGCGGCAGTAGCGGTTAGTGATTCTAGTTACATCGTCATCTACAACAACAGGATACATGATTGGGGAAATAAAAATGATACATTAGAGAACGACTATCATGGAGTCAAGGTTTCTAGCGGAAGCAATTCCATATGGGTATTAAATAATGAAATATACAATAATGGGGGAGATTCTATCCAGACTGCCTTCACAACGGGAGCCTATGTTTATATAGGAGGGAACACGTTTTACGGAAACAAAGAAAATGCTATTGATGTGAAGCAAGGGAATCACGTCATCATCTCCGAAAACCACGCATATGGTTTTTTGCCTTCCCTCACATCGGCGGGGACCGCAATTACCATACACTACTTGCCCGACAATGTATGGGTCATCAGAAACAAAGTTCATGATTCGACGAACGGTATTTTTACGACAGGAAGCGTAAACGCTTATTTCGTGGGGAATCTCGTCTATAACATTCATCACAGCGGCGCTTGGGACCCAAGTAGTAGTTACCAAGACGGAACAGCTTTCCATTCCAGGGGCTCAACTGGGATAACATATGTTATTGGTAATACGATTGACAACGCCGATATTGGGATACAAACCTCGAATGACCCAATAATTATATATAATAACATCATTTCCAACAGGGCTATGTCTGACGGGAATGATATACATTCAGGCACTTTAAATGCCCTAACTGACGCCGATTATAACTTGATTTATAATTCTTACGGCACGGCTCGGGTCAAATGGGGTAGTGCCGGGACATTCACAAGCATAAACTCATTCAATTCCGCAACCGGGAAATGCGCCAATTGTATCCAGTCTAACCCTCTTTATACAAACCCCGCCGTCTCTGTGTATACGCTATCGGCAGGTTCTCCAGCCATCAATAGAGCTATGGCCAATTTTGTATATCAAAAGTTCTACGATACCTACGGAATAGATATTAGGTTTGCCATTGACGGGACACCGAGGCCCCAAGATGGCGTTTGGGACATCGGCGCGTATGAGTATGTCGGAGCGGCTCCGCCGCCAGATACAACTCCGCCCGCCGCGCCTAGCGGCGTAAGCGTTTTATAGACCCAATCTCACGATGTCCGACATTGACAAAGCGACTTGTTGAAGTCAGACTTCAACAAGTCGCTCTAAGAGCAAAAGAATTGAAATAATGAGAAAAGAACCATTTTCCACCGGTTCATATGTTCATGTATATAATCGCGGCAACAGGAAGCAGCCGATTGTTTGCAGTGCCAAAGACAGATGGCATTTTTTGCAAATGCTGTATTATTTCAATGACATATATTCTTCGCCCAACCCCTTCCGCGACCTAAAGAAACTGTTGAAGTCAGACTTCAACAGCCGGCTTATTTGGCCATCAAGCTGGCCCGAACACAAGCCGATTGTTAAAATCTTGACATTTTCTCTTTTAGAAAATCATTTTCATCTTTTGCTAAAAGAAATTAAAGATGGCGGTACCACAATGTTCATGAGAAAACTCGGCACAGGGATGACGAATTATTTTAACACAAAATATCAAGAGAAAGGGAGATTATTTCAAGGCGCCTACAAAGCAAGATTGATAGATAGCGATATCTATCTAAAATATTTAAGTGTTTATATTCAGGTGAAAAATCCTTTTGAGCTATATCGCGGCGGTTTAGAAAAAGCGGCAAAAGAATTCGATAGGGCATTTGATTTTGCTATTGATTATCCATATTGCAGCTTAGCTGATTACGCAGGGGACAGGGAGTCGCCGATTATTGATAAAGATCTTTTAGGAGATTTATTCCCGAGTAAAAAAGATTATAAGAAATTTGCCAGAGAATGTATTTTAAGAATGAGTTTAGAAAAAAGATTGGGTGACTTAGCGATTGATTTTTGAACCTGTTGAAGTCTGACTTCAACAGGTTTCTGCCTGGGACATCGGGGCGTATGAGTATGTTTCCGGAGGAGCTCCTGATACTTACTCCTCCTGCCGCGCCAATAGGAGTCAGTGTTAGTTAAAAGTTAGAGTTCTCTAATCTCACGACGTCCGATATCAATAATTATTACAGTAAAGTTTTTGCGCGATTGATTGCGCGATTATTGCGCGATAGTATATAGTTTGTTATAATATAAACAAGTGGAATGTTTAATCCTCAATATAAAATCACCAACAAAATAGTTAATCTTTTAACTGCCATAACCGAGGCAAGAACGGTTATTGAGCGCGCCAAATTACTGCCCAAGCACGAATTGCGGTTAAGAAGGCAGGCTTTAATTAGGATGACTCACGGTTCCACTGCTATTGAAGGAAATATGTTAAATACTCTTCAAGTAGAAGCATTGCTGGCAAATAAAAAAATTGACGCTCCGGCAAGAGACATTTTTGAAGTCAAAAATTATTTAAATGCCTTAAAATATATCCAACAGGCGGTGGAGAAAAAACAGGTAATTGCTGAAAAGACGATACTTACGATTCATAAATTGGTAACGGCCGATACTCTGCCAAAAGAGCAAGCCGGTTTTTATAGAAAGAGCCCGATCTATATTGTAAGACGCCGTCCCGATTTTCCCGATGAAATTGCTTATACCGGTCCGTCAGCTGAAAAGGTGCTGGGATTGATGAAGGATTTAATTAAATGGATTGGTGAAAGCGGCAAAAAAGAAATTCATCCTATCATTGTGGCCGGCATCGTCCATCAAGAACTGGCCGCTATCCATCCATTTTCAGACGGCAATGGCCGAACCGCCCGTGCTTTAGCGACTTTAATTCTGTATGAGAGAGGATATGATTTCAGGCGGCTGTTTGCCTTGGAAGATTATTATAATAAAGACCGTTCAAAATATTACGAAGCCATTAATATTGGAGAAGATTACGAAAGACGGAGGGTCGATTTTACGCCTTGGCTGGAATATTTTATTAAGGGATTCAAGCAAGAAATTGATAATGTTAAAGAAAAAATCTTGTCGCTATCCCTAAAGAAAATTGATGCCAAAATCCAGTCGCGAGTTTATTTAGATAAAGACCAAATGCAGATTCTGGAGTTTTTGGATCAGGTCGGTAAAATCACGGCGCGGGGTGTGGCTGATATTTTACACTGTCCCAAAAGGACCGCTCAATTCCATTTGCAGAAGCTTAAAAAACTTGGCACGATTAAACTGATTGGCAGGGGGCCGTCTTCGGCCTATGTTTTGGCTTAATTTGTAGTTTTCTATTATGAATCATGTACAAAGTATTATGGAAATTTATTAAAATTAATGTTAATTTTAAAAACATGGATATAAACATCAAACACGAAACACGCAACATGGAACATGAAACACAAAACAAGTTCCAAGACGCGAGGCCGAGGATACAGGAAGTAACGGTTCACGTCGGCTTGCCAAAAATGCTTTTTTATTGGCAAGCGGTTAGCCGCTGGGCGCTGATTCTTCTGGCGGCTCTGGCGCCAATTTTCTTTCTGCCTTTCACCCAATTACCTGTCGCTGTTCACAAGGAAATTTTGGTTTTTATTATGATTCTCATCGCTTTTTTCGCGCTCTTGGGCCGGATTTTAATTGAAGGCCGGCTTCGTTATCCGGGGCATCTCTTAATGATCGCGCTTTTAACTTTGGTTCTTGTTTGGGGCGCGGCGACATTCTTTTCAGTTAATCAGTTGGGGAGTTTAATGAGTTCTTGGGCGACGCCGGATAGTTTTTTCTCAGTACTTTTATTCGCTCTCTTAATGCTTTCTATCGTAATGACCTTTGACCGCAGGGATATTGTTGTTTCTCTTTTAGCGTTTCTCGCGTCGCTTTCACTTTTGGGATTATTTGAATTGTTTCAGCTTCTTAAAATATTTATTTTGCCATTTAGTTTCGCGAAAAATTCCGGATTTAACCCAGTTGGCTCGGTTAATGATGTTGGCGTAATTTTGGCTTTTGGTCTGGTTATCGCTTCGGGGCTGATGTCAACTCCCGATATGTCTAAGACGCTGAAAAGACTTTTAGGTTTGGCAGTTTTTATCTTTGTCTTGAATCTTATCGTCATTGATTTTTGGGCGATTTGGATTGGGCTCGCCTTGGCAATGATTTTTATGATTAGTTTTTTGTCAGCGGGGTTAACCCACCCCAACCCACCCCAGCCCTCCCTTATCAGGGAGGGAGTAGATTCCTCCCCTGATAAGGGGAGGTTAGGAGGGGTTTCGGAAATCAATCAGGGGCTTCAGTTGGCATATTTCCAAAAGGCCTGGCTGCCTTCAATTATTCTTTTAGTTTCTCTGTTTTTTCTTTTTATTCCTTCGCCTCTTTCAAAACTCGTCCAGACGCCGATTGAAGTTTCTCCGAATTTTAACGCCACATTGAACACCGGAATTCAAAATCTCAAAGCCGGGCACTATCTTTTGGGCTCGGGGCCAAACACCTTTGGTTATATCTTCAATCTTTACAAACCCGACGGAATCAATCAGACGATTTTCTGGTCCACGGTTTTTAATAGCGGCGCTTCGGCAATGGCTTCGTGGGTCGGCACAATTGGCATTTTGGGCGTTCTGGCGTTTCTATTTTTGATTGTCGCTTTTATTTGGACCGGCATTGCCGGCACGGCCGTCAGGAATTCCTCAAGGGGGATAATGAATGTCGCTTCGCAAGCCATATTTGTCGCGGTCTCTTTCCTATTTATAATGTGGTTTCTCTATGTTGCTAATTTTACGGTTATGGCTTTTGCTTTCTGGGGCATGGGGTTGTTTTTGGCCGCCTCGCTTTTCTTTATTCAAGAACAAGATAAGCCCACCCCAAATTCCCCCAACCCACCCCACCCCTCCCTTATCAGGGAGGGACTAGATTCCTCCCCTGACAAGGGGAGGTTAGGAGGGGTTTACAGAGAAATTCGCATTTTCACCTCGCCACCCAAGACATTTCTGTTTTCTCTTTTAATTGTCGGGTTGATGGTCGGCGTGGTTGTCGGAATTTATTTTGAAACCAATCGCTATATCGCCGAGATTTATTTTTCAAAAGCGGTTGCCGCTTCGGCTAAAAATGACAACAACGCGACAATCGATAATATTTCCCGCGCCATCCAGTTTTGGCAGTACGACGAGCGGTATTTCCAAAGTTTGTCCCAAGCCATCTTTTTTCAGCTAAATGATTTGCTGGCAAAAAAGGACTTGCCGCAGGAAACTTTAAGAGCCCAGTTTCAGAATATTACCACCGACGCTATTTCGGCGGCGCGGCAGGCGCAAGCCCTGAATCCCCAAAATTCTTTCAATAGTGTTTTATTGGGCAATATTTATGAGAATTTGATTCCATTTATATCTGATGCTTCAAATTTCGCGCTTTCCTCTTACAGCGGCGCCGTATCTTTAGACCCTAAAAACCCTTCAAATTATCTGGCGCTGGCCCGGGTTGAAATTGCCCAAGCCAATTTAGCGATTAATCAAAAGGCCTCAATTGAGGAAATAAATGGCTATTTAAACAAGGCCGTTTCCAATCTTGAGAAGTCAGCGCAGCTTAAAAATGATTACGCGCCGGCCCGCTTTTTGCTGGTTCAGGTTTACGACCGGCAGGGAAAATTGGCCGATGCCATTAAACGCGCCGAGGAGTTGGTTTCACTCAATGTTAACGATGTCGGCGCTTTGTTTCAGCTTGGGTTCCTTTATTACAAGAACAGCCAGTTTAATGAATCGCGACAGGTATTTGAAAGAGTGGTTGAACTTTCGCCGAATTATTCCAACGCCCGGTATTTTCTGGGGCTGATTTATGACAGAAATGACGATAAAACCTCGGCCATTACCCAATTTGCCCAAATTGAAAGTTTAAATCCCGACAATTCCGAAGTAAAAAAGATTTTGGCGAATCTCAAGGCCAATAAACCGGCTCTCTTTGGCATCGCGCCGCCGGCGCCGGCGCCGCAATCGCGCTCGGAAGTCCCGGTGCAGGAAGGAGCGAAAGCGCCGGTCCAAAAATTACGGAAATGAGGATTATTGTTTCCCAAAAAGAAAAAAAAATAGAAATAATTTTTGAGAATGGTAAAATTATTGATAAATACACTATTGCCAAAGCCGAGGAATTTTTGGGGTGTGTTGACAAGTTTCTAAAGAAGTATTACACTGTAAAAATCAGCGATTTTAGGGATGTCAAGTTAGAATTTCACAATATAGGCCTCTTGACAGAAAGAGTAGTCAAGGCTATTATGTTAGGACTCAAGTTTTCACAAAATTGAATATCTCATTTTTATAAAACCTTAAAGTGAAAAACAAAACCCGAGGCGAGGCGGTTTTTTTCGCATTTTGTCTAAAATTTTTCTATGTTTAAAGAAACAAAGAATTTCGCAAAACAAAAAATAAAATGGGTTGACATGCCGAATTTTGTGGCGATGCAGCTTGATTCTTATAAATGGTTTTTGAAGAATGGGCTCAAAGAACTATTTGACGAAATGTCGCCGGTTTCCGACTACACCGGAAAGGAACTTGATTTATATTTTCATGACTATTATTTTGACGAGCCGAAATTTGACGAGCTTAAAGCAAAACAAAATGGCCTTTCTTATGAAGCGCCGTTGCGGGTAAGGTTGGAGATGATTAATAAAAGAACTAAAAAATCCAAGGAGCAGGAAATTTATTTGGGAGACTTCCCCCTGATGACCGATCGGGGGACTTTTATTGTCAACGGCGTGGAGAGAGTGGTGGTTAGCCAATTAATCCGCTCGCCCGGTGTTTTCTTTACGGCATCGTTGTATAGAAATCGAAAACTTTTTGGCGCTAAAGTGATACCCAATCGCGGCGCTTGGCTTGAATTTGAGACCGATCCTGACGGAGTGATCAGTGTTAAAATTGACAGGAAGCGTAAGACGCCGGTGACGGCGCTTCTGCGCGTGTTTGCTTCGAAATCCGGCAAGGGCGACAAGAACGAAGATTTGCTGAAACTTATAGGACCAATAAGTCCAATAGGACCTATAAATTACATAGAAGCGACTTTAAAAAAAGATCCGTCAAAAAATGCCGCTGAAAGTTTTGTTGAAATTTATAAACACCTTAGGCCCGGCGATCCGGCGACGGCCGATAATGCCAGGCAATTAGTGGAAGGCATATTTTTCAGGCCCGATCGCTACAATTTGGCGAAAGTCGGCCGTTTTAAAATGAACCAGCGATTGGGGCGGAAAAATTACGAATACAAAAAAGAAGATATGCTTTTGGGGTTTGACGATATTGTTGATATTGTTTCTGAAATTATTCGCTTAAATAATACTGAAGACGCTGTTCCTGACGATATTGATCACTTAGGCAATCGGAGAGTGCGCTCTTTAGGAGAACTTTTGCAAACAAAAATCCGGGTTGGCTTGGCAAGAATGGATCGTATTATCCGCGACCGGATGAGCACCTATGATATTAACACGCTATCGCCGGCTCAGCTTATCAATGCCCGGCCGCTTATAGCGGCAGTTAAAGAATTTTTCACTTTTTCTCAGCTGGCTCAATTTATGGACCAAGTTAATCCTCTGGCCGAACTTGAGCACAAACGCCGGATTTCGGCTATGGGCCCCGGAGGTTTAACCCGGGAGAGAGCCGGTTTTGAGGTCCGCGATGTTCACGCTTCTCATTATGGTCGTATTTGTCCGATTGAAACGCCGGAGGGGCCGAACATCGGCTTAGTGGTTCATTTAGCTTCTTACGCCCGGGTTAACGAATTGGGTTTTATTGAAACACCTTACGCAAAAGTTAAAAATTCCCGAATCACCGGCGAAATTGAGTGGCTTAACGCTTTTGATGAAGAAAAATATATGATTGCTCATGGAGGCACCGAGTATGATAAGGATAATAAAATTATAGAACCGATTGTTGAGGCAAGAGTTTTGGGCAAGCCCCGGATGGTTAAGCGCGAGAAAGTTCAATATGTTGATGTCAGCCCGCAGCAAATTTTTTCCGTCGCCACCAGCTTAATTCCATTTTTGGAACATGATGATGCCACGCGGGCTTTGATGGGTTCTAATATGCAGCGCCAGGCCGTTTCTTGCGTTAAGCCGCAAGCGCCCTTGGTTGGTACCGGGATAGAAGAGAGGGCGGCAATGGATTCCGGGCAGGTAATCACGGCTCTTGAGGACGGCATTGTGACTGCTGTTGATGCGGAACACATAGCGATAGCAACAAACAACACACAACACGCAACACGCAACAAACAACAAGCGACAAGGACTTATCAGCTGAATAATTTTCTGCGATCTAATCAATACACGTCAATGAGCCAGCAGCCGCTGGTTGAAAAAGGCGACAAAGTGAAAAGAGGCCAAGCGTTGGCCGATGGCGCCGCCACTCAAAATGGCAATTTGGCGCTTGGTCAAAACCTGTTTGTTGCTTTCCTTTCTTGGAACGGCGCTAATTTTGAAGATGCCATAATAATTTCCGAACGCTTGGTTAAAGACGATCGCTTCACTTCAATCCATATTGAAGATTATTCAATTGATGTTCGCGACACTAAGCTCGGCCCGGAAATTACCACCTCTGACATCCCCAATGTTTCTGAAGAAAAATTAAAAAATCTTGACGAAGAGGGAATCATAAGAATTGGCGCCGAAGTGGCAAGCGGCGATATTTTAGTCGGCAAAATTTCTCCCAAAGGTGAAGCTGATCTAACTTCCGAGGAGAGATTGCTTCAGGCAATTTTTGGTGAAAAAGCTCGCGATGTTAAAGACACGTCGCTTTTATTATCTCATGGCAAAAGAGGCCGCGTTATCGGCATTAAGATTTTTTCCCGCGACAAGGGCGACAAGCTTGAACCCGGGGTTCTTAAAAAGGTTCAGGTTGAAGTGGCCCAGCTTAGAAAAGTTCAGGTCGGTGATAAATTGGCCGGCCGCCATGGCAATAAAGGCGTGATTTCAAAAATCCTGGCCGAAGAAGATATGCCATATCTCGCCGATGGTCGACCTGTTGACATTATTTTAAATCCGTTAGGAGTGGCTTCAAGGATGAATATAGGCCAGATTTTAGAAACCCATTTGGGTTGGGCCGCTTCTAAGCTCGGTTATCGCGCCATAACTCCATCGCTTGACGGCGCGACAGAAGAGAATATTAAAACCGAGCTTAAAAAAGCCGGTTTGCCGGAAAACGGAAAAGTTATTCTCTATGACGGCCAGACCGGCGAGCCGTTTAACGATAAAGTCACCGTCGGCGTAATTTATATAATGAAGCTTAATCATTTGGTGGAAGATAAAATTCACATGCGGTCGGTCGGACCTTATTCATTGATTACCCAGCAGCCGTTGGGCGGTAAAGCCCAGTTCGGCGGCCAGAGATTTGGCGAAATGGAAGTTTGGGCGCTCGAGGGCTACGGCGCGGCCCACACTCTTCAAGAGATGATTACCATTAAGTCCGATGATGTGACCGGTCGGGCGGCGGCTTTTGACGCCATTATTCGCGGCGAAGAAATCAAAAAGCCCAATATTCCCGCTTCTTTCAACGTTTTGGTAAGCGAATTAAAATCTCTCGGACTTAGTGTGGGCTTGGCGGAGAAACCCTTTGTACCGGTGGCGGCGGAACCGAGAAAAGAAAGCGAGAAGAGGGAAGTGAAAAAAGTGAGAATTAGGACGTAATAAAAACCCACCCCAGCCCTCCCTTATCAGGGAGGGGGCAAGACATCCCCCTGATAAGGGGGATGAAAGGGGGTTTAAAACCATGAACACATTTGATTCTATAAAATTAAGTATTGCTTCGCCCGAGGATATTTTGAAAAATTCCCACGGCGAGATTACCAAACCGGAAACTATCAATTACCGAACCCAAAAACCGGAAAAAGACGGCTTATTTGACGAGCGAATTTTCGGGCCAACCAAAGATTGGGAATGCTATTGCGGCAAGTACCGCCGGATTCGTTACAAGGGCGTCATTTGCGACAAGTGCGGTGTTGAAGTGACGCGGGCCATTGTTAGGCGTGAAAGAATGGGCCATATAAAACTGGCTGTTCCGGTTGCCCACATTTGGTTCCTGCGAAGTATACCTTCTAAGATCGGCTTAATGCTCGATGTGCCGGCAAATGCCTTAGAGAGAGTGATTTATTGCGCCGCCTACATTGTGATGTCAGTTGATAAAAAAATCAGAGAAGAAACATTGGAAGAGATTAACAGAGAATACAAACAAAAATCCTCCGCCAAAGGCGGATCCGCCTCGGGCGGAAAATTACAAGTTGATCTGGAAACTTTAACTAAAGCGAGGGATAAAGCAAGGGAGGAACTTAAAAATTTACATAAGTATCAAGTTTTGGGAGAATCTGAGTTTCATGATTTGTCACTAAAATATGGCAATATCTTTGAAGCCGGAATTGGCAGTGAGGCGGTGAAAAAATTACTTGAAGAAATTAACTTGGCAGAACTGGCCGGCAAACTTTCAGAAGAAGAAAAAACCGCGCCGCTGTCAACGCGAAAAAAAGTTTTAAAGAGATTGAAATTGACCCGGAGTTTTCTTAAAGCCGGTATGAGGCCGGAGTGGATGTTTCTTTCAATTCTTCCGGTTTTACCTCCGGATCTGCGGCCAATGGTGCCGCTTGATGGCGGCCGTTTTGCCACTTCGGATTTAAATGATTTATATCGCCGGGTTATCAACCGCAACAATCGTCTTAAAAAACTGTTGGAATTTAGCGCGCCGGAAGTAATTGTCAGGAATGAAAAGAGAATGCTTCAGGAAGCAGTTGACGCGCTGATTGATAATTCGGCCCGCCGTGCTCAAAATCAGGCGGCGGCTTTGGCTTCACAAAAAAGGCCGCTTCGCTCGCTTGCCGATATGCTTAAAGGCAAGCAAGGACGCTTCAGGCAGAATCTTTTGGGCAAAAGAGTTGATTATTCCGGCCGTTCGGTTATTGTTGTCGGCCCTAATTTAAAACTTGATGAATGCGGCTTGCCAAAACAAATGGCCTTGGAACTATTCAAGCCATTTGTGATTAATAAAATTATTGAGCGGGAACTCGCCCACAATATAAAAGGCGCTAATCGCCTTATTGAAGAAGGCATTGATGAGGTCTGGGCGATTTTGGAGGAGGTGATTCAGAATAAATATGTCTTGCTCAATCGCGCCCCGACGCTTCACCGGCTGGGCATTCAGGCGTTTAAACCAATTCTCGTTGAGGGTCTTGCCATCAGAATTCACCCAATGGTTTGCGCCGCTTTTAATGCCGATTTTGACGGCGATCAGATGGCGGTTCATCTGCCTTTATCAGAAGAAGCTCAGAAGGAAGCAAGAGAAATTATGCTTTCGGCTAAAAACTTACTTAAACCGGCAACCGGTGAATCAATCGTCGTGCCTACCCAAGACAGTATTTTGGGGGTTTATTATCTTTCCATTATTAAAGATGGCCTCAAAGGCGAAGGCAAGATTTTTTCAGATGAGCAGGATGCGGTTTTGGCTTATCAATTCAATGAAATTGATTTACAGGCGAAAATAAAAGTGCGAATTAAGAAAACGGAAGTTCGCAAAACGCAATCGATTCCGGGAATCAATCAGCAAGTGATTGATTCCCGGAATCAATCAGCAAGTTCGTCATTAGTGGAGACGTCGGTTGGTCGTGTTTTGTTAAACCAGACATTACCCGAGGACTTTGAATTTATAAACGAGGTGCTAAAGTCTAAAGACATAAGGAATACGATTGGAAAAATTTTTGCCGTGTACGGCGCTGATAAAACGGCCAAAATTTTAGACGGAATCAAAAACATCGGCTTTAAATACGCGACCAAATCCGGTATTTCCTGGGGCATGGATGATTTGAAGATACCGCAAGGGAAAAAACAAATTATAGAAGAGGCCAAAAAGCAAATTAATGGGGTGGAAAAGTATTATGAAAGAGGTCTTTTAACAGCTGAAGAGAAAAGAGATCGGGTTATAGAAATTTGGAAAAGCGCCATTGATAAAATTGAGCAACTGGTGCCGGCTTCATTTGATCCTAATGGTCCGGTTTTTACCATTATTAACTCAAAGGCGCGCGGTTCTTGGAAACAAATAGCTCAGATGGTTGGTCTTAAGGGCTTGGTTCAGAACCCGGCCGGCGACATTATTGACCTTCCAATTATTTCCTCATTTAAGGAAGGGTTCAATGTTTTGGAGTACTTCATTTCAACTCATGGCGCCCGCAAAGGTTCGGCTGACACCGCGCTTCGGACTGCCTCGGCTGGTTATTTAACGCGGCGTTTGGTTGACGTTAGCCAGGATGTGGTTATCACTGAAGTTGATTGCGGCGATACCGAAGGATTTTTAATGAAAAGAGAAGACGGTGACGAATTTGGCATTAATTTAGGCGCAAGGGTTTTTGGCCGCACCGTGGCGAAAGATATCAAAAGCAATGACGGCCAAATTATTGTTAAAGCGGGCGATATCGTGGGCAGAAGGGCCGGTCTGCGGATTGACGCGGAAAAGATTTTAGAAGTGACGGCGCGATCGCCTATCGCCTGCAAAACGAAATTCGGAATTTGCCAAAAATGCTACGGCTACGACTTAGGGAATAACGAGCTGGTTAAAATCGGCTCGGCAGTGGGCATTATTGCTGCTCAGGCCATTGGCGAGCCCGGGACTCAATTAACTATGAGGACTTTTCACACCGGCGGCGTAGCTTCAGCAGCCGATATCACTGAAGGTCTGCCGCGAGTGCAGGAAGTTTTTGAGGCGCGGATTCCCAAAATTAAAGCCGTGATTTCAGAAGTTGACGGCAAGATTACCGATATAGTTGATAGCGGCAAGCAAAAACTAATTAGGATTACTCCAAGTAAATCTGAAAAAGGCGAGGACAAGGAAATTATTGAATATAGCGTGTCAGGCGGCAATACTTTATGGGTAAAGAAGAGCGACTTAGTGGTGAAAGGACAACAATTGTCTGAAGGCAACTTGGATCTGAAAGAGTTATTCTCTGTTTCCGGGATGCAAGCCGCCGCCAACTATATTTTAAATGAAGTTCAGAAAGTTTATGCCACCAATGGTTCCGACATAAATGCCAAGCATATTGAAGTAATCATTCGTCAAATGTTCGGAAGAGTTCGGATTAAAGAAGCGGGCGACAGCAATTTTACTCCCGGCGACATTATTGAAAAAATCACTTTTGCCGAAGAAAATAATAGAGTTAAAAAAATAGGAGGCAAGATAGCAACTGCCTTCCAGCTTTTAATGGGTATTACAAAAGTGGCCTTGACAACCGAGAGCTGGCTTTCGGCGGCTTCTTTCCAGGAAACGGCTAAAGTTTTGATTAATGCGGCTGTTGAAGGAAAGTCCGACAAGTTATTAGGGCTCAAAGAAAATGTTATCTTAGGCCGTTTAATCCCGGCCGGAACGGGATATAAAAAGCGAGTGTAAATTTTGCAAAGTTGACATAATTGTTTTATAAGTATATATATCTATAAGTGGTTTGTTATTTAAAAACTTAAGTCCACCAAATATAGGTTTCCGAAACCTATATTTAAATTGATTCTTTAAAGTTGTCACTATCTATTTTTTATCAGAGAATTTGATCCTGGTTCAGGATGAACGCTGGCGGTGTGGATAAGGCATGCAAGTCGAGCGCCCCCACCTTTCGCAAGAAAGATGGGGGAGCGGCGAACGAGTTAGTAACACGTAGGAACTTTCCTCAAAGACGGGCATAACTCGCCGAAAGGCGGGCTAATTCCCGATAGTATGGAGGTTTAAATCTTCATTAAAGGTGCAAACCACTTTGAGAGAGGCCTGCGGGCTATCAGCTAGTTGGTGAGGTAATGGCTCACCAAGGCAATGACGGCTAGGGGGCGTGAGAGCGCGTTCCCCAACGTAAGGGACTGAGACACGGCCCTAACTCCTACGGGAGGCAGCAGTCGAGAATATTTCGCAATGGGCGAAAGCCTGACGAAGCGACACCGCGTGAAGGAAGAAGGCCCTCGGGTTGTAAACTTCTTTTGCAGGGGAAGAACCCCGCCTATGGCGGGGTGACGGTACCCTGAGAATAAGGCGCTGCTAACTTCGTGCCAGCAGCAGCGGTAATACGAAGGCGCCAAGCGTTATCCGGATTTATTGGGCGTAAAGCGTTGGTAGGAGGTCATGTTAGTTCGACGTTAAAGCTCGGGACTCAATCCCGAAAATGCGTTGAATACGGCTGACTAGAGGAAGCCAGAGGCAAATGGAACGGCCGGTGTAGGGGTGAAATCCGTTGATATCGGCCGGAACACCAAAGGCGAAGGCATTTTGCTGGGACTTTCCTGACTCTGAGCAACGAAAGCGTGGGTCGCGAATGGGATTAGATACCCCAGTAGTCCACGCCCTAAACGATGAGTGCTCGCTGTGTGAAGTATCGACCCTTCACGTGGCTTAGCTAACGCGTTAAGCACTCCGCCTGGGAAGTACGAGCGCAAGCTTAAAACTCAAAGGAATAGACGGGGACTCGCACAAGCGGTGGAGCATGTGGTTCAATTCGACAATAACCGAAAAACCTTACCAGGGCTTGACACTCTAACAAAAACCCGCCGAAAGGCAGGTGTGTTCACAAGACGGTTAGAGCAGGTACTGCATGGTTGTCGTCAGCTCGTGCCTTGAGGTGTTCCGTTAAGTCGGGAAACGAGCGCAACCCCTGTTGCCAGTTACAAGTGTCTGGCGATACTGCCCCGAGAAACGGGGAGGAAGGAGGGGATAACGTCAAATCAGCATGGTCCTTTGATGCCCTGGGCTACACACGTGCTACAATGGGAAGTACAATGGGTTGCCAAACCGTAAGGTGGAGCTAATCCCATCAAAACTTCCCTCAGTTCAGATTGAGGGCTGCAACTTGCCCTCATGAAGATGGAATCGCTAGTAATCGCGGATCAGCATGCCGCGGTGAATACGTTCTCGAGTCTTGTACTCACCGCCCGTCATACCAAGGGAGCCGGGAGTGCCCCAAGCGTCCGCCTTAGGCGGATTCCAAGGCAAGCTCGGTAACAAGGGTGAAGTCGTAACAAGGCATCCCTAGCGGAAGCTGGGGATGGAACATCTCCTTTCTAGGGAGTTATCTTCTTAGAAGTGTCGATACATTGAGTTTTCGAATTCGAAACTTAATGGAAGCGTTGGTCTCGGAGCTTTGATTTGAGACTGGTTTTCCGCAAACCTATGGGCGGAAAGATTGTGGCAACTTTAAGGAATTAAATATTAAAATATGATGTACAATTGGGGCTCTATGGGCCAGATGATGAATAATTTCTGGGGCAATTGCGGCGGCTCGTGGCTGTTTTTTGGCGGATTTTTAATGTTGTTTTGGTTTTTGTTTCAGGTTTTATTGGGGATCGGTGTTTTGCTTTTAATTTGGCTCTGGATTAAAAAATTACTCAAAGAAATTAAGTAGAAATCTATGATTAATTTTTCTCTCTTCGGGGGATCCCGCGAAGCGGGACAAAATTTCAGTTTGTTTCTTTCGCGAATTGTTTTGGGATTTTTGTTCTTTTTGGCCGGATGGTCAAAATTAAGTAATCCAAACTGGTCGGCGGCCGGTTATATATCGGGCTCGAAAGTGTTAGTTGGATTTTACAGCTGGCTTTCACAGCCAAATATCTTGCCGATAGTCAATTTTCTTAACGAATGGGGCTTAACTCTCATTGGTCTCGCCCTTATTTTGGGAATTTTTGTCCGTGTCGCCTCTTTTTTCGGAATTATAATGATGACTTTGTATTACTTGCCGATCTACCCGCCAGCGAATGGTTTAATTGACGAACATATTATTCTTATTTCGGTTTTTTTAGTTTTAATGGCGTTCGGCGCCGGCAAAATCTTAACGCTTAACACTTGGGTTCAAACACGCCTTCATCCGGCATGGCATAAGTGGATTGATTAATCCTGATGCGAGAGGGCATGTAGTTCAGTGGTAGAACGCGTTCCTGATAAGAACGAGGTCGAAGGTTCGATCCCTTCCATGCCCACATTTTGAGTTTATCCCCACCCTATTGCAATTTACGAACAAATAAGCTAAACTGCCTCTTATTAATATTAATATAGAAAAACTATGGCTCAAACAGAAGCATATTGCGTTAGGTGCAAGGACAAAAGAATGATGAAGGATGCCCACGAGACATCTTTCAAAGGCAAGGGCGGCGCGCAGCGCCGAGCAATGACTGGAACTTGCGAGAAGTGCGATACCAAAATGTTCAGGATTTTGCCGAATTCGCCGAAAAAGTAATTTTATTTTTGCGCGCAAAAACAAAACTGTCCCGCAAGCTTGCGGGACAGTTTTGTTTATAATATAAATTAAGTGTAAACGGGCCTATAGCATAGTGGCAGTGCATCCGGTTTGCATCCGGAAGGCGGGAGTCCGATTCTCCCTGGGTCCACCGTTTACTTTTTTATTACTGCCAGTTATAATATAACCAGATTATTATTAATATTAAAAAAATATGTTAATCAAAGTATTGTTTGGTGCTTCCATTGTTCTTTCGGGTCTCTTTTTGGCTCTGCCTGAAATGTTGGGGTCTATTGTCAATTACGGCAGCACTCCTTTCACTATCGGCAGATTTGTTGGTATTTTGGCAGTTATATTTGAGACCTGGTGGGTAGTTAGGAAGCTGCAAAACAAATAGTTATCCACAGAGGTTTTAACTGAAAGGTGTTAGAATGTTATTTAGTACTAACTTTTTAGTGCTGTTATTAAAAAGGTCGAGTTTTAATTAAAAAATTTTCTTTTGGTTATTATTAACGAAATAAATAAATGTTTGTTCAAACTTGGGTAGATGTCATTAGTTTTTCGCTTCAAAACTTATGGCAGGGGTTCATATTGTTTTTGCCGACTTTTCTTGGCGCTTTGGTAATCTTTTTTGTGGGTCTTGTTATCGCAACCGGCCTTGGTAAAATAGTAGAAAAATTAATTGACGCTCTAAAATTGGATCGATTGCTGGACCAGCTCGGCTTAAACAAGCTTCTTGAGAGAGCCAATGTTCGTCTTCACTCGGGCCGTTTTGTCGGGGTATTGGTGCAATGGTTCTTCATAATCGTCACTTTATTGGTGGTGAGCGACATTCTAAATCTATTCGCTTTTTCTGATTTCTTAAAACAAGTTCTGTTTTATGTACCAAATATTGTGGTTGCAGTTCTTATAATGCTTGCCGGAGTGGTGACCGCGGCTTTCTTGTCCAAATTGGTGAGAGCCTCGGTTTTAGCGGCCCGGCTCCACGCAGCTCATTTTTTGGGCGCTTTGACCAAATGGTCAATTTTGGTTTTTGCCTTTTTGGCAGCGCTTTCGCAGCTTGGTGTGGCTGGCGCATTGGTTAACACTCTGATTATGGGTTTTGTGGCAATGTTAGCTATAGCCGGCGGCTTGGCTTTCGGTCTCGGCGGCCGCGATGTTGCCGCAGCTTGGCTTGAAAGGCTTCGCTCGGAAATCAGCAATAAGTAATTTTTCTGGGATTCCTGAAATAACACCGCCCCGCAGCTGCGGGGCGGTGTTATTTTTAATAATATAGGTTTCCGAAACCTATAAAAATGGGGATAAGGTGTGAATAAATATGGTTATTTAAGCCTGTTCAAAATTCTTTTGACAATAGTTTAAATGAAGCTTAACATATTCGGAAAGAGCCGGCTCAAACCTCCACGATCCGGTTCTTTTGTTTTAATACACTATTGATTCTTAGAATCGATAGTGGTAGCGTTTTGCCATTATGCGTAAGCAAAAATTAGTTTCAAATTATATTTATCATATTTATAATCGCGGCGTAGAGAAAAGGCGGATATTTTTGGACAATAAGGATTTTACGCGCTTCACCAATGATTTGATAGTTTTTAATGACAAAAAACTGGTTATCAATCCAAAACAGAGACTTGAAGATATCCAAAGCGGCCGGCACAAGAGAACTCCATTGGTTGATATAATAGCTTTTTGTTTAATGCCCAATCATTATCATCTTTTGCTAAAACAAAAAGTTAATAACGGCATTACCGA
>Ga0265296_1001465_pt1 | contig 27087 bp, 25 predicted proteins | sample MunlanPumphouse1_FD_189073 | JGI IMG/M metagenome (GOLD analysis project Ga0265296, IMG submission 189073) | Groundwater microbial communities from a municipal landfill in Southern Ontario, Canada - Pumphouse #1 | ecosystem: Environmental > Aquatic > Deep subsurface > Groundwater | place... | reverse complement strand
AAAGAACTTTAGTCAAGCCCGGCCTAACCGGCTCGGATCAGATCTCCGGCGAATACCATTCGCCGTCGCGCGAAGACAGTCTGAAAAAATTGCAATATGACCTCTTCTATATAAAAAACAGGTCTTTGTTTTTAGACCTGACAATTATCTTAAAAACCGTGGCTACGGTTATTTCGAGAAAAGGGATGTAAAATAATTTTATCATTAATTCTACCATTAACAAGGATGCTTTTTCTCCCTTGTTTTTTTATACTAAAAATTTATTTTATTAATTCTAAACTCTGGTAGTAACCCATTTTAATATTGTTTTTCTGTATTTAACTATATTTTTAATAAATTGTCTGGGGTGGCTAAGATAATAAACCATCTTGGCTTTTTTAACATATTTAAAAACTTGTTCATAGCTTAAATCAGGCTGCTCAAAAATTGGCATATTTTTGCATCTATCAAGCGGTGGATAAGATCTATTTTCCTCAAAATACTTGCTCCAGGAAAAATCTTTGGCCAATATGCCGCTTTCTTTAGCTAAGCGTTCAAGCGCCGTCCCCGGATAAATCATGGTTAGACCTTGAGTGCTTTCGTCAACCTTGAATTTATTTTCAAGATAACGGCTTAAAAACACAGTCTTTTTTATATCCTCGTAAGTTTCTCCGGGCAAGCTATGCATAAAAAATACTTTTAGTTTTATGCCTGCCTGCTTAATTATTTTGGCGGCTTCTATCCCCTGTTCAACGGTTATGGCTTTTTTAATATTTTTCAATATCTTGTCGCTACCCGACTCAATGGCCATGGATATATGTTCGCAACCCGCCCGCTTCATCCAGCCTATTACTTCTTTGTCGATTGTATTAGCCCGAGCTTCGCACCACCAGCTAATCTTAAGCTTGGTCTCTATCAATTTTTGGCAAAACTCAATCACTCTATTCTTGTCCATGGTAAAGACGTCATCAAAAAAACCCACGCCATCTAATTTATATGTGCTCATTAAATGTTTAATTTCTTTAATAACATTATCGGCGCTGCGATGCCTTATTCTATGCCCCCATTGTTCAGCCGTCGAGCAATAAACACAATTATAAGGGCAGCCGCGAGCGCTAATCAGGCTGGTGCAAATTTTATCGGATAAGGGAATAGTTTGCTGATATTTATCTATGGGTAATAAATCTCTGGCCGGCAGGGGTAAAGAATCCAAATCAGCTATTGGTTCGCGGAGAAAATTATGCACCACCTGCCCATTTTTCTCACGAAAAGAAATTCCTTTTACTTGGCTTAAATCTACTTTTTTATCTATAGTTTTTACCAAGTCAAGCATTGTATATTCACCCTCTCCCCTAACAACAATATCTATTTCCGGAATATTTTGTAAAATATCAGGCGCGGTCAGAGTCGGATGCGGCCCGCCGGCAACAATTAAAATGCCCGGAAAAAATTTTCTGATTAACCTGATTAAATCAAAAGCGTAAAATCTGTTCTGCGTGCCGAAAGATACTCCGACGATATCGGGCGGATTCTGTTTTAATATATTAATAACATCATCGTTAGAGTATTTATTTATTACGCTATCTATTAAAGATACGTCGGGGTAGCCATTTTCCCGTAAAACCGCGGCTATCCAAGCGATTCCCAGGGGCGGCATAGTCTGCTTGGTCTGATATAAAGATGGCGGAAAAATCAAAGTTATTTTCATGTTTATGAAAATTATAGCTAATTTGGCTAAATTTATAAAATTTTCTACTAAAAAATGCTCGCCTACGGCGGATTCAAATAATTTTTTTGTGCATTAACCCATTACTAGCCACATAACCATTTAAATTTCTTGGATATTTTTTATTATATACAAAATTTTTACCATTTCTATCTGTTAATCTGCCCCCAGCTTCACTTAAAATAATATCAGCGGCGCAGATATCCCATTCCCATGTTTTATCACTTAAATTAATACTGGCTTCTCCTTCCCCGCTCGCAATTAAACATAATTTTTTACTGCTGCCGCAAGCCACTAACTTTTTTATACCCAGCCGCTTTAGAAATTTTTTTTCAATTTCGCTAAAATGAAATCTGCTGGTATACACTTTAGCCTGATTGAAATTAGTCTTGACCGACGTTTTTAATCTGACTGTTTTCCCTTCTTTTTTCATAAAAGAACCTTCGCCCTTGGCCGCGTAATATAAAACTTGTTCAGTCGGGCTGTAAATCACGCCTAAAATCGGCAACCCGGATTCTACTAAGCCGAGCATAATCGTAAATTCTCCGGTTTTATTTATAAAATCATTAGTGCCATCCAAGGGGTCGACTATCCAAACTTTTTTACTTTTAAGCCTGACTAAATTGTCGGCGCTTTCTTCGGATAAGATTGGATAGCCCAGAGGTTTCAAAGCCTGAAAAATTATCCGATTACTAATAATATCGGCGTCGCAGACCGGCTCTTTGTTAGATTTTACTTTGACCGAGTATTTTTTATTATATATTTTACTTATGACCGAACCGGCCTTGATAATCGCCTTAACCGCCGTTTTCATTTCCGGGCTGGTTAAAAAAGGTGTTTTCATATTAAAGCAGTAATTTATTTTTCAAAAAATTAATAATTTTCTCAACCGCCTCTTCCGTCTTTATTTCCTGGGTTTTTATTTCTAAGTCCGGATTAACCGGCGCCTCATAAGGATTGGATGGGCTAATGCCGATAAAATCTTTGATTTCTCCGGCTAAGGCTTTTTTATACAAACCCTTAACATCCTGTTCAATGCATTTTTCCAGCGGACGATTAAGAAATACCTCATTATAGGCCGGACCGATAAGGTCGCGTATCATCTGCCGGTCTTCTTTATAAGGAGCGACTACCGGCACTAAAATAAAATCAACTTCATTAATTTTTATTTTCGCCAATTCAGCGATCAGGCGATTATTCTCCCGGATATCTTCTCGGCTAAAACCAAGGTGCTTATTTAAATTCTTCCTGACGGCATCGCCGTCAATTATTTCAACGGTTTTTCCCTCTTTCTCTAGATAATTTTTTAAAGCCTTCGCCAAACTTGATTTACCCGAACCGGACAGACCGGTTAACCAGACTACCTCGCCGGTTTTGGCTTCCGGCCTGGCGAAAACTTCCTCACCACGCCTTATAGCCTGGCTGATGATTTCGGAAATTTCCGGGCGCATAAACCAAGCCGACGGCACGTCGCCGGCTTCAAATATTTTTCTGGCGCTCGTACCGGAAATATGAAGCTTATCTTCCTCGGTATGGTCAGCCGCCTCATCTTCGCCGATATGCCGGTTTAATTTTTTTGAATAAAAAATCTGTTTAAAACGAACCGGTGTTACGCCCAAGTCATCAAACCGATCGAAAATTTCATGGGCGGCGTAAGCCGGATAAAAATCGCCCACGCCGGTATGGTCGCGGCCGATGATAAAATGGCTGCAGCCGAAATTTTTTCGGCAAAGCGCGGTAAAAATCGCTTCGCGCGGACCGGCATAGCGGGAAAAGGTGGAAAAAACCGAAAAAACCGCTTTGTTTTTAGGATAAAAATCTTTAACCATTTTTTCGTAGCCAGCGATAATGTATTTAGCCTGGAAATCCCCCGGCTTTTTTTTGCCGATCACCGGGTGGATGAATAAGCCGTCGCAATATTCGTTCTCTAACGCCTCGAGTTGAACGAATTCATGGCTCTTATGAATCACGTTTCTGGTATGGAAACCCACGACTTTGGCCCAACCCTTTTCTTCGAATAACCCCCTAACCTGGGCCGGCGTTAATTCGTATTCTTTAAAGTCAGATTGGCGGCGCCTGATTAAATCTATTTTGCCCGCCAAAAGCACTTCGCCCATTTTATTTAACGCGACCACGCCCGGATGGAGCGAACTGTCGGTTTTGTAAAGCTTCAGCGCCGTATCCTTTTTGTCATAATGATATTTTTCTGCTAAATGAAGCAGCGCTACTTCCCGGCCGGCCTGGTTAACCAATAACACCGGTTGGCCGATCTCCAATTTATCAGCTTGAGTTTGGCTGACATCCAGCACAATCGGCAACGGCCAGACAACGCCGTTAGCCAGGCGCCAATTATCTAAAATCGACTGAAAATCAGCTTGGCCCATAAAGCCTTCCAGCGGGCTAAACGTGCCGATGGCGATCTGCTCAGCGTCCATTTCCCGCTCCGGGTCCAAAGTTATCTTCGGCAAACGGTCTAAATAAGCTTGATTCGGCGCTTTGGCCATCAGGCGGTTTATCAGCTGGCCGCCGTGCGGTGCGACTAACGACGAAGAAATATTTCTATCCGCCAGCTTGGCCAAATCAACAATATTTTTTATCTGCCAATTTTCCTTGGGCCTTAACTTCGGATCAATTATCCGCTCGGCCTGACTGATGATTTTTTTCATCATGTTAATGCTTTCGACAGGATATTTGCCGATTGCCGTTTCGGCCGACAAAGTCAAACCGTAAGCGCCGTCAGCGATAGTTTGGACGATATCATGAATCTCGGCGCGCGTGGGTTTTTTGTTTAATATCATGCTTTCTAGCAAATTGGTGGCCACGAAAACGCCGACGTTTTTTGCTCGAGCGCGCTCAATAATTACTTTCTGGGCAAAAGGAATCCTTTCTAAGGGCACTTCTTTACTTAAGTCACCCCGGTCAATCAGTAAAAAATCTGACACTTCAGTTATTTGCTCAAGATTTTCCAATGCTTCAATGCATTCTATTTTGGAAATAATTTTCATCCGGCCGCGGCCGGCAGTCCTGGCTTCTTCCACGGCCTGGCGGTTGCGCACGAATGAAGCGGCCAAATAATTCGCGCCATATGTCAAGCCAAGCTCAATCGATTGGTAATCTTTAGCTGATAGCGCCGGCAAAATGAATTTTCGGCCGATACCGGAATCTATAACTACGGCCTTATTGGTGCCAAGCCCGCCTTGGCTTAGGACTTTGGTTATAATATAGCCGTCTTTTAAAGTTGAAATATCCGAGACGCGCAAAATTACGGCATCAAAATCTATATATAATAAATCACCGAGCTCCAGCTGCTCAGCCACTAAATCAGGCTTTAAATTAAAGCCGGCTTTATCACCTAAAATTTCCCGATTATAAATTTTAACCGCGTCATTTTCCTCCAGATTGATTTTTCCATTTTTTAGCTTGCCTGTCCTAATTTGCGAGCCTTCGGTATCAACTATGAATTCCAGGCCGATTTTTTTCGCCAATTCTAAAAAATAGCGCAAATCCTCCAGACTGGAATGCGACATATTGATACGGACAAAATCAACGCCCCTATCTTTAATTTTTCTTAAATCGGCTTCGCTATGCGTGGCCGGCCCTAAAGTCACTATTATTTTGGTGTTCAATTTACTAGTCATAAAATATTTTAACTATTGACAAAATTATAATCTATGATATAAATAAATGTTAATATCGCACTTTATATTATATTTACGAAAACACAATTTTATTTGCCATATTATTGGTATTCGGCGTTATTCTCGTTAACCTAGTAAACCCAAGCCCGAGCGGTCTCTCGGACGGAAAACAAAAGGAGGAGAAAATGCTAAAAGGCATTTTGGAATGTTCAGGCAGACCGTGGTCGTTGCTACCAAGCAGACGGAAGAGTATCGAAGAACCCAACGGTGACCATCTCGTACTCGGTCTGGACGCGGGAAAAAACGACGAGACAAAGAAAGAAAAAATAGAGCTTATGGCGACAGCTCTTCGCCTAGCGCAGAACCTGTCCCTCACCCTGTATAGCGAAGGTCGCTGGCGAATTCTATTAAACGGCCCGGGGCTGGCTGTCAGGCCAACCTTCCATATCCACATCGTCTTTGTGAAAGAGGACGTGGACGTCAAACGCCTAACCGATCCGATCGTGATCACGGAATAACAACCGCACAATACCCAAATTGCTCATTCTGGCCACCGCGCTTAATCAAAGCGGTGGCTATTTTTTATTTAAAAGTACCGCCGTCAGCATTCTGTCGATTGTTTTAGAAATTTTTTCATATTTCAATCCGACTTTTTCAGCAATTAATTGCAAAGCGCTGGAGCAAAAAATATAGGGATGATAGGGGTTCATCTGATCATTAACCAGTAAGTTGGGCGTCTGAATGTAAACCAGGCCGCCTGCCTTCAAACATTTTCTGGCGTAACCGATAACCGTAACCGGATCAGTTGTATTTTCCAGCACATGCGAAAAAATTATCGCATCAAATTTTTGATTCTTTTTAGCTAAGTCTTTTAAATCCTCGGCATAACGGCCGATAAATTTTACCGGGCTGTTATTTTTTTTAACCGTCTCCCACACATCGTCCGACGGCTCAATCGCGTAAACCCGGCAACCAAAATTTTCCTTAAGCGATTCCAGCGTCACCGGGTAGCCGCTGCCGACCTCAAGAATGTCGGCTTTGGCGTTTAACTTAATTTTACTCTTTAAAGCGCCGGCGACGGTTTCGGCGCGCAACGTTTTAGTTTTTTCCATTAAATTTTTCCGCCCGAAGTCAGGATTCCATTTTTTTTCATCATCCCACTTGTATTTTCCGGCCTGCCAGGCTTGGCCGGGCTGACGAAAACCGATATTGCGGATTTTCTGCTGCCAGAATAAATTTTTATAAAAATCCCTGTAGGATTCTAAGGTGGGTCTGGGATTCATAAACTTAACGCCGCATTGCGGACAGGCTACATACCAAAAATCAATTTCCTGCCATTTTATCCGGCCATTAGGAACGAACGCTTTGACGCGGCATAAGGGGCAAGAATCCAAAGCCTCAAAATCGAAATTCACTTTTTTAAAATCTTTAGGCATACTTTTAAAATAGATTTATTTATAAGTTATCACTTTATACTTATTAAATACTTGCTGTTGCAATTCGCCGACCAAATTATCTATTAATTCGGCTTGTTTCCCGGTTAAATAATTTTTCCAATCACCCGCAATCCCCTTGCGGTAATGGCTCATAATCAACTCTTCCCCCTTTTTACGGCCTTCTTGATTATTATCCTGATTGCTGACTTTTTCAAAAGCGGCCTCTGCGACCATGCGGTCAATCAACGGCAAGCTACTATCCGTGCCCAAATACTCCAAAATTCCTTTAACGGCTTCCTGTGGAGCGATAGATAAACTTTCGTAAGTGAGGCAATGGATATGCCCTTGATAGGCCAACATAGCTTCGTATTCTTTCATAATTCTCGTCCGGCAATATTCCAAAGCGAATTCGTCAGAAATCTCCATTTCTTTTTTCCGGCCTTTTCTGATCTGATTGAAATTCCAGGATACCACCCTGTCTTTAGGGTCCCTGATGATACAGAGTTTTTTAATGCCCGGATAAAACGAATCAATAAAATCCAAATAAAAAATATAAGCCGGAGTTGACTCGCCGACTAATTTTTTCCCTCGGCGGTGCATATCGCAAAGCTCATTATAGCGTTCGATAAATTTTTTATACAACTCTGCTTTAGGAATTTTACCCTCCAGCGCCGCCTGCTCGGCAAAAAATTTATTATTTCTTTCCAAAAAATTGCTTAAGGGCCGGGAAAATTTTTCTTCATTGCCAGGCTCCAAACTTCCCAAAGTATTGAATAGGTGCACCTCGCCAAAAAATTCTTGTTGATATTTTTCCTGCCAGCCGAATAGCGCTTTAAACGGTATGCAGGCAACCTCCGGATGCGCGTTTAATAAGCCGGAGACCCAATGGGTGCCGCTTTTTTCCAAACCGACTATTAAAAAATCAGGTTCTTTGGCTTTGGGCATAATAAAAAATATTATTTACTTATTAACGATTTCATTTTTACCTCCGCCTCAACCCAATCTTCCGGCGTATCAATATCTAAGCTATAAGCCGGATCCATTATATAGGCGCGCGCATCATCGCCGTAGATGCTCGGTTCTGCCGCAAAAAGCAGCTTTGTTTTAAATAGATAAATAGCGCCATCCCGCGTATAAGTTTTAGGTAAATTTTGGCGCCGGGTTATAATACTTTTTAAAGAGCCGCCGGTAGCAATCTCCATGCGCTGATCAGCTCCAACTTTAAATTGCCAAAACGGACTATAACGGCCCGGAACTTCAACCACGCTCACGACTGCGTCCGCGCCGGTTTTAAAGGCGAGCTCCGCCGCTTCTTTAATGTGCCGAGCCTGCCGTCCCGGAGAGGTCGGCTCCAAAAGTAAAACATAATCGGGCTTATAATTTTCGGCTTCAAGTAAATAACTTACCGCGTGAATCATCACCGGTAAAGTCGGCGTAGTGTCCTGCGCTAATTCCGCCGGACGCATAAAAGGAACTTCAGCGCCAAACTTTTTGGCAATATCGGCGATCTCATCATAATCCGTAGACACAATCACGCGCGACGCCAAACCGCTTTGCCGGGCCGCTTCAATCGACCAGGCGATTAACGGCTTACCGCAAAATTCTTTGATATTTTTTCCCGGAATACTTTTTGAGCCGCCGCGAGCAGGAATCAAAGCTATAATTTTTTTATTTATATTCATAAATAAATTATTTCGTTTTAATTATTAATAACTTGACTGAACCCAAGCCGTGGCGGTGGGCAACGCCCTTGGGTATAACCACAATATCGCCGGTTTTAATTTGGCGCGAACGCGCTCCAACCAATTTCTCTCCGACCCATTCGCCCGGTTCGGTCTCCTGCTTGTCGCTGATTTCGCCTCCGACCCACAACTCTTCTTCACCGGAAAACACAACGAAGGTATCGTTATAATTATCATGAATTTCAGCTTGCGGTGAAATTTCTTTAGCCGTTATAGAAACCGAGGCTTTAATTGAATTATCAGAATTAATTCTAACCATCTTGCCAAAAGGACCCACTGCCGGCAAAGAGGCTAATGCATCACGAACTTCTTTTTTGGTTAATAAAATTTCTTCAAGAATCATAATTATATAATTTAAAAATTATTCTACATCTTTCAACTTAATCAGCTCGTTAACTTTTAAATCTTTTTTTGCCACCTTGCCGATAAAATCCGGCAAAAATTTTGCCGGTACGCCCCAGCCGGGCCTTTTAACGGTTAGCATTTTATCGGTAATTTTTGTTCCAGCCGGGATATCAGCCTTAACCACTACCGAATGATGCGCCCAACCGCTAACCTCTTTCTCCTGATCATGAATCTGCTTTATTGAACCTAGGGATTGCTCAACCTTCCTTATAGCCTCCACCATCTGTTTAAACTGCTCCGGATCCAAGGAAACATTATTATCCGGCCCGTGCAAATCGCGAATCGTCAAATGCTTTTCTATAATCTTGGCGCCTTTGGCTACGGCGGCGATGGCCGAATATATTTCATTAGTATGGTCCGAATAGCCGACCACCACGCCGAACTTTTCCTTTAAAACATTTATCATGCCTAAATTTAAATCGCCGTAATCGGCCGGATACTCGGAAATACAATGCGTTAAAGCAAAACTCGCTCCTTCTTCGTTGAGCGCCTTAACGGTTTCGGCAATATCTTCCAAAGTGCTCATGCCGGTAGAAACTATCATGGGCTTGCCTTTCTTCGCGATATGCCTTTGCATGGGAATATTTGTCAGCTCGCCCGAACCGGTTTTATAAGCGTCAACTCCGACTTCTTCCAAAATATCCGCCGCCTCGCGGCAAAAGGGCGTGCACAAATACATTATGCCTATTTCCTCGCAATATTTTTTCAATTCCTTGTGCTCTCTGGCCGTACCGATATTAACTTTATCCAAAACCTCATCCATGGAGCCGGCCCAAAATTTTATGGTATCCGGCACCATCTCTTCCTTAATAACATGAACTTGCAATTTAGCGATATCCGCCCCGGCCTCTTTAGCCGCTTTAATCAGGCGCTTGGCCGCGTCCATCTTGCCGCCGTGTTCACAAGCCAATTCCGCTATAATCACCACCGGGCTTAAATCATTTATTTTAAATTTGCCCAATTGAAAATCCTTCATAAATTTACAATCTATTTAAATTATTCTTTAACCGCTTCCTTCCTAACGTTATGTTTCGCCGGAAATAATTTTACCATAGTTTGAAATCTTTCGTAAGCTTCTGCCTTTGAACATTCCGGCGTATTAATCTGTACAAATTCCGGCAAAAAATTGGAATATCTTTGATAGATCAACACATTTTCAGTATCAGGATTCACCAGCCAGCCGTTGCGTTGGCAAAGATTATAAAGTTCGGTATTAGGATAGGGCGTAGCCACTAATGGCGTGATGGCGTTAATTCCCAAAGCAAATAATTTTTGGCAATAGGCTTTTGTTTTTTCAAAAGATGTTTTATCTTCTCCCGGATACCCGATTATAATAAAAGCGCTAGTTTCAATGCCGGCCTCGACAGAGTAGCCTAAAACTTCCAAAGTCTTTTTTAAATGCGTCCGCCAATTCCCCTTATTCATTAACTCCAAAATTTTTTCATCGCCGCTTTCCACCGGCAAATAAATTAATTCCCCGCCGGACTCTTTCATCTTAAAAATCAACTCCCTATCCAAAGAATTTATCATCACGCCGTTAGGCGCCGACCAAACGACTTTTTCCCCGTTTTTGCCGCGCAGATTCTTAATGCCGTCAAAAATATCCATGGCCCGTTTTTTATCCAGAGTAAGGTTATCATCTTCAAATTCAACGTGGTTGACGCCAAATCTTTCGACAGCCTCTTTAATTTCATTAATCACCCGGGAGGCGGAAAAGGCCCGCCATCTATGGCCGTAGACGTTATGGATAGAGCAAAACTTGCACCGGAAAGGACAGCCGCGCGATGAAACCATTGACAATGTCCTGTCAAGCTTGTTGCCGCGAGGCGACCATTTTACGTATTTCTCCATGGGCCGCAAATCGTAAGAAGGCGCGGGGATATCCTTATCTATATCGGCCACGATTTCACCGACGCCGGTCAGGCAAATCCTGCCGTCTTTATTAAAAGCTAAACCCTTTATCTCTGCAAATTTTTTCCCGGCGGCAATCTCGGCCATTGGAATTTCCCCCTCGCCGATAACTACCGCGTCCGCCGCCGATAGCCTTAGCGCTTCTTCCGGTAAAGTTGAGGGATAAACTCCGCCCATAACCAAAATCGCCTTAGGATATGCTTTTTTTATTTTTTTAGACAAAGGATTAACCGCGAATCTTGAATCGGTAAACGGCGCCGTTATGCCGATTAATTCGGAATCCGCAGGAATACGTTTAATAATTTCTTCGTCCGCCAAGCCCCATTTTAAAGTATCGGCGTATTTGGTATGCAAAACCTCGGAAGTATTTATGCCTTCTATTAACGCGTCAATTATCGAAACATTATGGCCGCGCTTTTCCAAATAAGACGCTAGGTAGCCTAACCCTAAATTTTGGGAAACGAATTCCACTTCCTCTTTAAAAAGCCAAGGCGCGGAAATTAAGGTTATTTTCATAAGCTTGTTATTACTCAAAAAATGTTTTTTGCGCTGACGGTTTTATCTTTTTTATTATATCGGCTATCCGCCGGCTGGTGCCGGCTTTAAAATAGATGCGGCTTTTCGGAAATGGGCCATGTTTTATCTGTTTTTTTATGGCGGCTTTAATGGCCGCGGCGTCATAACCCACGTTCAATAAATTCTCGGCAGCCAAGCGGTTATGCTGCCTCTGACCGATGTTAACCGCCGGAATTCCCAAATAAGAACATTCCTTAACGCCAGCCGAAGAGTTCCCGACCAGGCATTTAGTCCTTCTTAACAAATTAATGAATTCTTTCGGCGCCAAATGAGTAATAAAATGAATTTTAGAATTAAAATACTTTTCCCTGTATTTTCTAATGGCATGAGACATATCGGCTTCGCCCGCGTCCGCATTCGGCCAAAACCAAACAGCCTGGAGCCCAAGCTCATACACCGCTTTTAAAGTTTCATTAATATTTTTAAAATTATCCTCGCCGGTGGTAACCGGATGCTGTATCACCGTAATAAAAGGCTGGCTTAAATTAATTTTGGCGCCGACACCGCTTTTATTAACTATTTTTTGCAAATTAGGAACATTTTCAACATGATCCAAAAATTCAATATCCAGTGAACCGACATTATACACATGCTTGGGATTCTCGCCCATTTTTAGCAGCCGGCTTTTTGAAGCGTCGTTAGTCGCAAAATGAAGATGCGATAATTTGGTTACGGCGTGCCTAACGCTTTCGTCAATCGTGCCGGAAACATCGCCGCCTTCGATATGGCAAATAACTATATTCAAATATGCCGCCGCGATAGCCACGGCCAAAATTTCATAACGATCACCAATCGCGACTACTATATCGGGGTTTAATCTTTGCAATATGTTGGTAAATTCAAGGGTTGCTAAACCGGTAGTTTTAGCCATAGCCACATTGTTGCCGCCGTCTAACGAAGTATAAATTTCTTCTACGTTTTCAAAACCCTCATTTTTTAAATCGCTAATTATTTCGCCGTATTTTCTTAAAAGTGCGGATCCGCCGACAATAATCTGCAAATTTAAATCAGGATCATTGTTAATTTGCTCTAACAATAATTTATTTCTGGCATACTGCGCGCGGCTGGTCACTATAAAACAAATTTTCTTTTTCATAAGTTTAACTAATTTATTAAAAACTAATAATTGGTTTTTTGCCTCCGACAACATCGTTGGCATCAAAACGCTTTAAAAATAAAGGATTGTTCAAATTATCGTTTATTCCCTTGTGGGTGGTTAGCCCGTATTTAATACCAAACCCGACAACGGTTGGCTTTATTTTTTCGTTAATTTCAGCTTCGCTTATCAACCCGTAGGGGTAAGAAATTCCGCTAACTGCTTCCATCAGCAATTCGTCCTTAAAATAATTAAAATTATCCGTGATATCAACGGCAATTTCATTTTTAGCCAAAGCGGAAAAATCAATATGGGAAGCAGTATGAAGGCCTAGGGAAAATAATTGGCTTTCTTTTATTTTTAATAATTGTTCTTTATCCATATACCACTGCCGGCAAAATTCACTTTCGTCGCCGTAAAAATTCTTAAAAATACTATTAATTATTTTTTCCGATAAATTACGGTCTAGCCAACTATTTATCAAAAGCTTTAATCTAAATATCGGCTCTTCATCGTAAATCCCCTCTTGTTTTCGCAGACCGCTAAATATTTTTTCGATTTCTAAATTTTGGCCGGTCAATTCAAAATGATATTTTTTTACTTCGTTCAATAACGAATCGGGGGAAATTTGCGCCAGCAAATAATGAACTTTATGAACAACGCAGGCTTTCTCTTGCGACAACGGCATGGTATTAACGGAAAAAATCGCCGGGATTCCTTTACTTTCCAAAATAGGAATGGCTTTTTCGTATTGGCAGCGCAAACCATCGTCAAAAGTTACCAGGCAGCTTTTTCCCGGCAAAACCGCTTTTTTTTCAATTGCCGCCACTAATTCTTTTTCACCGATAAAATCGAAAATTTTTCCTATTTTATCCAATTGATCGCTTAATCTTTCGGGCGAAACAGGATATATTCCGCTTTTATATTTTTGCTCATCATCAATATAATGATACATTACTATAAGCAAATTCATATTATATATTTTTTTTATTTAATAACTGCCTTATTCTGCCTAACCGATAAGCAAACCAATTCTTTACCGCGGTCCATTCTTTAAGCTCCCAAAATATAAAATTAGCCATTTTCAATATTCTTGAACTACTCGGAGAACATTCTATTTTAAGCCCGCCATGCAATTTTTCACCCTGCCAAATAATATTATCATAGTCGGTAAGTTTATAAAGATAATTATATTTTAAAGCTTTGCGCGCAAAAAATCTTTGTAAACGGCGATTGCCTTCAACGTAGACGATTTTAACTGATTTTAAATACATAATAAAAAACCAAACCGCTTCGTGGTAGCCGCCGCCCTTGCCTTTGCCGCTGCCGCCATCAACGATCATTAAATCATATACTCTTTCAGGCGGCAGAATCCGGTAATCATCTATAACTTGGTAACGGCCATTAAATTCGGCTAAATTTTCTTTGAGCTTACCACGGCAAAATTCGTTATGTTCGTAAATATCCACGAAGGCATCGGAAAATTTTAATAGAGCATAGCTGATAGTGCCGATGCCTCCGCCCATTTCCAATATTCTTTTGGGTTTTATTTCCTGGCAAATTTCCGACATATTTTCAAGCGTTACAATGCCGGCGATATTTTCCGACCCCGCCTGACGACTAAAAAAATTAAGGATATCCGACGCTTCCGGACTGAAATTTTTAATGGTTGTCTGGCTCATAAATTAAATTTTTTATTAAATTATTTTTTATATTCTTTAATTGCCTCGATAATAGCTTCTTCGGCTCGGAAACTCGCTTGGCCGTCGGGAATATATATTAATTCTTTTAAAAATTCTGCTCGCTGTTTTTGGCTATAATTAAGATATTTATCGGGATTTAAAATATATTCAGAGAAATCCGCTTCTGATTTAACATAATTTATTAATTCAGGATATAAGGCAAAATAATCCCAAGGCTTATCCGTAATAATATCGCCGAAATAAGGAGATAGGCTGATTTTACCGGCCACAATCGCTTCCGTTAAAGTAGTAGAATAAAAACCAACCACCGCTGACGATTCTTTTATTAATTGTGCCGGATTTCCAAGGTTGGTAATAATTAAATTATCCGGCGCGTCTTTATCATCTATAAAAATTTCCCCATATATCTTTTTAACATAAGTTAAATAATGATCAGGAAATTTAGTTTTAATAATTACTTTAAATTCTTTATGTTTTTTGGCAAAATTCATAATCCAAGCATGAAAATCGTCGCATCTTTTTTTTGCTGCTTGAAGTTTTCCTGAATCATCGGTCAAATTAAAAAAATTATCAGAATAAAAAGAGAAAAATACGACTTGTTTGTTTAGCTTGTCGGCGTTACGTTCCTGCGCCGTAAAATAATCATCCAGGCGCGGCGCACCGACAACTTTAGTTTTGTTTTCGTCCAAGCCCGGTATGTTAATGCTTAATAAAGATCTTCTGACTTTATCGCCGTAAAATAAAACCCTGGCACCCAAAAATCTACAGCCCCGGCACATATCCAGCCATTTGTCATACGCTCCGGAGGCAGTCGCCGCGATTCCCTCTTTAAACAGCACTAAAAACGGCACTTTATTTTCTTCGCAAACCCGCATTAATTCCTGATGCTCCACATAAGCGAAATTACCGGAAAAAACAGCGTCAAAATTTAACCAGCGGCGGAGATAAGGAAAAACTCTTTTTAAATATAAATAATATTTCTGCCTGCCGTCATGGCAATAATCATAAACATGATAATTTTCTTCGGATAAATTTTCTTTTACCCAATTTTCAACAAGATAATCAAAAATTCTGCAAAAATAGCTCCGGTGGAGATTAATATATTTTACCTGCCGGCTAAAACTCGCCATGGCGGCTACGTCATCGGCAAAAATAGTCCGACTTATGCATAAAACCGTATATTCACTGGGGCTCTTACTAAAATTAACTCTGCTGGTAGCCAGCCAAAGAGCTAAGGCGCCAAGCATCGGCCAATTAAAAAATAAGCTGGTTTTAAGCAAGGCGTTAACCGCGATTAATTTAATTTTAAATTTTATCTTCTGCGCAACTGTCGGCATATTATTTTAATCCTTTAAAACTCTAATCGCCTGAAAAGCCTCGGCAAACTTATAGCCGACTTCCAGGCCGCGATATTTAGCTAAAATTTTTACACCTTCCCTTGAGCGAGGATGCGGATGCGCCCTTAACTCATCTGCATATGCTTCCAGAGCTTTTATTTTTCCATCAACGAATTTACTTATGTCATTATAATCAGTCGGGCAAAACAAACTCTTTTTCTTTTTTGCCTGCCATTCGGTAGAGGATAGGACTTCAAACGAATAGATTTCCTTAACACAAAATTTTGGCTGAGGCCTGCAGGCGGTTATAACAACCTTAAAAGTAATTTGATGATCGATATTTAAATCATCGCTGAAATGAGTATAGACTATGCTTGGCTTAATCGCAAAAATAATTTTTTCCACCTTTTTCACGATTTCCAGGAGCGGCACCGAATCAAATTTATTATCCGGCAAAGTTTCCAAAAAAACTTTTTTAACCCCTAAAAGTTTGGCTGCTTTTTTTGCTTGCTCGGCTCTTTTTCTGATTTTAACGGCGCTGGCGCCTCGCGAAGATTCACCATCGCTAAGAATTAAAACGCTGACCTGGTCACCATTTTTTACATGTTTTAAAATCGTACCGCCAGCCCCCAAAACTTCATCGTCCGGATGCGCGGCGACAATCAATATTTTATTTTTAAAATTAATTTTTATATTTTTTAATTTTGTCATTTATTTTTTAAATCATTTATTAAGTCAATTTTTTCTCCATCAAGTGCTCGGCTTAATACATATGGCCGGTAATCGGTTTTCGGATGATTGACGGATTTTATGCCTCTAAACATTTTCTTAAGGCTCTGGTTATCGTCTAAAATCTGCAGTATATTTTTATCCATTTTAGAATTATTGGTTTTAAAAAGCTCATTAAAGACCGTCCCATAATTTACTAAAAACTTGAACCGCTCATGGCTCATCCACGGCCGAAATTTTTTACCCATGTCATCGTCCACGCCTTTTACCCAAAGATTTGCATCTTCCCATTCGCTGATGGCCGTAGGCAGTTTAATCTTATAAAGCTCTTCCACATCGTCGGCCAGCTGAGTTTTAGGCAGCGGCAAAAATAAATATGCGTCCCCTCTGGTAAACGGACTAATTTTTTTAAGCTCCAACATCATCTCCACATTATTCCTTAAATCTTCGTCAGTTTCAGTCGGCAAGCCTATAATAAAACCTGTACTGGCGGCAATACCTTTATCGTATAATTTTTTGACTTTTACCGGCACGCTCTCCAGGGTAATACCCTTGTTTATATATTTTTGCAAACGGACGGAAGCCGTTTCCACATTAAAAGCATAGGTCTGGACTATGCCGGCCATAGCATCTATTAATTCATCATCCAAACAATTAAGATGCCCTAGACACTCTTCAATATAAAAATTATTTTTTCTGAAATAAGCCAATATTTCTAAGGCTCTAGCCTTATTAACAATAAAATTATCATCACCGAAACTGAAAACCGTCGCACCGGTTTTTTTATGGATATCTTCTATTTCCGCTATTACATGATTAGCTGAACGATACCTCCAAGGAGGAACGCTTGCCCTTAAATATTCGTCCATAGAATGTTTATAACAAAACTTGCAATTAAAAATACAACCGCGGCTTGACATTATTAGAAAATAATAAGGCACCTGCTTTTTATTAAAATAATCACCGAAAAGCTCCCAATCGGGAATGGCATAATCATCGAGCACTAATTTTGGTACACGCGGAGGATTATTAACGAATTTATTTTGTCTTGTATAAGATAAACCAGTAATCGCTCCGACATCTGTTTTTTTCTTTAAGGCCCAGGCTAATTCTAAGAATGTCTGTTCACCTTCATAGCGCACAATATAATCAGGCTTGTATTCTTTAAGGCATTCTTCCGGCATAATCGAGGCCATAATGCCGCCCCAAACCACCGGCAAATCAGGCTTAACGCTCCTAATAAGTTCGGTTATTTCCCTGGCATTTTTTAAGAATCGACCAATAATTATCGTCAGGCCAACGCAAAGATAATCGTTGGTTTTTATTTTCTTGGTGATCAGCTCCCTGTAATTTTCCTCTATGTGCGTATCAAAAATTTCCACTTCAAAACCGTTTTCTTGAAGATGCGAAGCCACATAAAGCAGGCTGATCGGCGGCGGATCTCGGTGTATCTGGCGATAAGCTTTTTTCTTGTACATTTCATGGGCACCAGGATCGTGATGGCCGGGATTAATTAATAATATTTTATTCATAAATTTTTTCGTTAGCTGTTAAATCTTGTTTAGTTATGTTGTTAGACATTAAAATTTCTAAACTATTATCACCTTCATTAAATAACAAATCAATAATGCCTAGATAAGGCGTAAAATTATTTCCGGCTTGTTTATATTTCGGATGACAATAATCCTGAAAATATATTTTAACTCCAGCTACGGTAAATTTTTCTTTTTCGGCATAATTTTTGCCTAGAGCGCCAAAAATATAGGTCGTTGCGTTTAATTTTTTACACATATCCAAAACCAAATCTGATTTAACACCTTGAAAATTAAGTTCCGAGGCTTTATGATATTCTACCTTAATTTTTAAAGTCTTCAAAAACCATTTAAGCATATATTCGTTCAAATCTGATAAATAATGCCATTCCATTTTATATATTTTTTCAAAAAAATCTGCATAATTATCAAAATATGGCGTTTTTTTATAATTTAAATATATTGACTTCCAATGTTTTTTACGCCAATTCACGCTGTTGTTGATTTCAATTTCTCTTATTTTCTTTTCACGATAACCCTTAACTAAAATCGGCACCGTCAACCAAGCTTCTCCGCTAACGGTTTTTATTTTATTGCGGTTATTCCAATCCTTAATCTGGTACTGTACATCATCAAAATAACAAAAAACATCGCTTAAAGCTATTTTATGGAATAAGCCAAGCCAAGGAAGATAAACCGGTTGGTGCGCCGTTAAAATCATAAATTTTTTGCTGATATTTTATCAGAATAATAACCCTCTTTTACGGTAAAAGGATTGCCGACGACTAAAGAATATGGGGGAATTTTACAAGGTTTAGTAATAATTGTTCCGGCGGCTATAACTGAGTGATGGCCAATACGTACGCCACCACCGATAAAACTATGCGAGCCGACAAAAACATTATTTTCCAAAATAATATCGCCTCTTTCTATTTCCGGCTTAAGTTCTAACGCTCTCATATGCGAATCGGCCGCGTTAATGGCTACGAACGAAGCAATGTCGCAATTATCGCTGATTTTTACTTTAGCGTTTTTAGCGTTTACTTCGGAAAAAAAACCGATACAGACATTTTTACCGATTTCCGGTTTACCATTAATAAAAGCCAGGGGGTGGAAAGAATTAGCCGGCACGCCGATTAATTTAGCAATAATTTTTTTAAACATATAATTATAAATCTTTTTTAGTAAAAATCTGGTCTTTTTTAAAATTTCTCTTAGCAATTTTACTGATAATCTTCGGCAGATACTTAGGCGCGAGCCCTGTGCCCGGCCGCTTGCACTCAAGGTCGTCCGCGGTTATTTTAGCACCCGCCTTAATTGACCGGGCGGCTACAACGCTCCGCCTGGCGATTTTGCTCACCTTCATTTCGTTGGCGGTCGGAACCAAGACAGAATCTCCTAAGGCTTTTTCTATAAACCTGATATCCTGAACAAATTTTTTCAATTCTGCCGGCTCCATTGAAAACCAGTGGTCCGGCCCCGGCAGATTATGCGACAGAGTAAAGTGTTTTTCAATAACTTCCGCCCCAAAACACACCGCGCCGATAGCCGCCGCGCCGCCCATGGTATGATCGGAAAACCCTATCTTAACCTTAAATCTATCTTTTATGGCTGGGATCTTCCTTAAATTTACTTCGGCCGCCTGCGCAGGATAAGATGAAATACAATGAAGTACGGTAATATCGTTATTGCCCGCCTTTCTAATCGCGGCTACCGCGTCGCCGATTTCTTCAGCATAAGACATACCGGCCGATATTACCATCGGCATCCCCTTTTTAGCGTAATATTTTAACAAACCTAAGTTGGTCAAATCATCCGAACCAACTTTAAGAAACGGCGGTTTGGCCAAAGAAAGAATCATCTCCAGATCCGAAGGATTTTGCGCCGTAGTGGCGAACGCGACCTTCTTTCTCTTACAATAATCGATTATCTCCCGCCACTCTTTTTTTGAAAATTCCCACCGCTTAAACATGGTGAGTTGCGGCTCGGTAATTTTTTTGCCTTGCGATTTATAGGTATAGGCAAGATTTTTATCAGCCACGAACTCCTCGGCTTTAAAGGTTTGGAATTTAATGCAGTCGGCGCCGGAATCTTTAACCGCGTCTATCATTTTTCTGGCCAGCTTTAAATCGCCGTTATGGTTAACGCCGGCTTCGGCAATGATAAAAACTTTTCTTTGATTTTTTTTATTATTCATATCAATTTATTTTCTGCCAAAAATTTAAGTCAGCCGGGCAAATTTAGTATGGGCCACCGGACCTTTTAATAATTTATGCACTTCACCTTGATCAACAGCTTCTTTTAAGATGCTAAAAACTTCTCGCGCCGCCTTTAAATATTTTTTAGCCTGCTCCTCTTTTAAGGCATAGCTCACATCAATATTGCCGATAGCTAAAAAACCGCGATTAAGCATTTCCTGGGTAAATAATGTCATAACCGCCTGACCGTCTTGGCCGTAATCAAAAGAGAAACAAATCAACTGCGGAAAGCCGGTAATCTCAATTTTCAAGCCGGTTTTAGCCGCCGCTTCACGCAAACCGGCCTTGAATATTTTGCCGATTCTTTCCAGCTGCCGTGGAACTTTTTTGCTGATCATTTTTCTAATAGTTGCTAGCGCCGCCGCCGGGCCGATGCGTTCGGTCCAGCTGGAACTCGAAATAAAGGAATCTTGCGCCGCCTGCATTACTTTTCCAACACCGATTATCGCGGCCATAGGAAAACCGTTGCTTATGCCTTTGGCAAAAACCGCGATATCGGGATTCACCCCGTATTTTAAATGGACGCCGCCAACCAACAGCCGCCAACCGATTGTCACTTCGTCAAAAATCAAAATCGCGCCGATTTCATCGGCAATTTTTCTGACCTTGGCTAAAAAATTATTTTCCGGCTCATGGTTCCGCACCGGCTCCATAACTATCGCCCCGATATCTTTATTGGCTGCAACTATTTTTTTAAGTTCCTCAATATTATTATAATGAAAAGGCAAAGCTGTGCCGATTAAGCTTCGCGGCGTTCCTTTTGGCTTGAGCCCCGGCAACAAATGCTCGTCTAGATTTTTATCATCGGCCAAGTTAGCGGCTAAATACCAATCCTGCCAGCCATGGTAGCCGCAAAAAACAACTTTGTCTTTACCGGTATAAGCTCTGGCGATTCTGACGGCAACCGTCATCGCTTCTCCGCCGCCCCTGGTATACCTTACCATCTTGGCCCAAGGATGAAGCCTAATAAGCAGTTCTGCTAATTCCACTTCTTCCGGCGCGTTCAAAGTTGAAGTATTCCCCTCATCAATCACTTTTTTTACCGCCTGGTTAACATCCGGATCCGCGTAGCCTAAAATACAAGCGCCGATGCTCGCGCAAGTATCAATGTATTTATTGCCATCTAAATCCCAAACTTCCACGCCCTTGGCTTTCTTATAATATGACGGCCAGTAATCAGGCAAAAAAAGCTCTGATCGTTTTGAAAGTAATTGTGAACCGCCCGGAATTATTTTTTTCGCCCGGCGCCATAAGGCCGGACCTTTTTTAATTTTTTTTACCCCGTTAGAAATTTTAACGGGATTAGAAATTTTCATAAATATTCTTGTTATTATTATATTTATTTACTCCATAAAAAATGTTGGCTGAAATTCTAACGGGGTGAATATCTTTTTTGTTGTTTTAAAAAAATTTTATCTTTGGCTAAGGTTTTAAGCAGGCCGACGTTTCTTTTAATATGCATATTTTTAAGCATAACTTCCGGATGTTTAGTTAAAACGGAAATATAATGCAAATAGCCGTCAGTGATTTTACTATTTTCAATCAAAAATTTTATTACCTCAAAATCTTCTTTTTCGTCTACTGTCAGCCGGAAGTGCGACCAGTCATGCGGCGCGGCCAGATTGCCTTTTTTATATTTATTTTGCCTAAAAATATATTCGTTGACTTCTTCTCTGTCCGAAGGCAAAATTGCCTTCTCGGCCGCTTCACGCAAAACGCTTTTTTTTAAAATTTCCACATCCATGCCATCAGGGAAGGTCGGCTTCAAAGCGTTGCTCGCATAATCATAATTATTTTCTTCAAAAAAAGTTATAACTTCATCAATAACGGCCGAATCTATTAACGGACAATCACCGGTCGTCCTAATAATATTACCATATTGGGGATGCTTTAAAGAACATTGATAAAAACGGTCCAAGACATCGTCTTCCGAGCCTCGAAAGCATTCTATGCCTATTTTCTGGCAAAGTCTTTCTATGCGGTCGTTTGGTTTATCAACCGAGGTGGCTACAATTATTTTATCTATTTTTTTAGCCAGCCGAAGCCTGGTTATCTGATATTCAAGCAGTGCCAGGCCGCCGACTCTTAAAAGCACTTTTCCGGGCAGACGAGTGGAACCCATGCGGGCCTGCAAGATACAAAGATTTCTGTTTTTTAGCTTTTCCATAAATTCGGGGAAATAATATTTTTTTCTATTTCAATAAATTTATTTTTCAATTCATTAATGCAATTTTGATAATCAGGAGGGCATTCCGCCAAAGCGATAATTTCAGCCAACTGATTAATATTATCAACGCCAAAAACTACATAATTAATATCATTGTTGCCTAAAGAAAATAACAAAGCGGCCTGCGCTCTTGTTAAACCGTGCTTCTTAATAATTTTATCTAAATTTCTAAGATGAGCCTTGGCGTTTTCCAAATGCGGCGGAATTTTCTCCTCCGGCATCAAAAATAATCCTTGCAAAAAAGCGCTGCGGGCAAAAACCATTTTACCATTCTTTTTAGCTAATTGGAAAAAACCGGATTTATCCATTCGTTGATCAAAAATATTATAGGGTACCTGGATATAATCAACCTCTTCAAGTTTGGCCGCATAAATCGCGTCCGCTTCTTCATAAATGGAAACACCAATATTTTTAACCAGCCCTTGTTTTTTCAGGCCGGCCAAAGCGCTAACAACTTTATCTTCTCTTATATATTCTGGCGTATGCAAAAGGTAACCGTCCACATAATTTCTTTTCAGCCGCTTCAAAGATTCTTCTAAATTAACGGCGATAATATCGCTTATCTTCCCCTTGGCTTCAGAAATAATATTTGGTTTTAATTTCGTGACTATTTTAATATCTCCGCCCAAATTGCGGCTGGCCGAAAATTCTCCTAAAATTTCTTCAGCATCGCCATAGGCGTAGGCCGTGTCAAAAATCCGGACGCCTTTTTCATGTGCAAAATCAAGCATAGCCAAAGATTTTTCCCGCGATGGCCTGCCGCCGAGATTATTTATCCCATAGTCCAAACCGAATTGAACCGTGCCTAAAGCTAATTTATTTACTAAATTTTTCATTCGTTTTTTTATTCATTTTAATTATCTCGCCTTCCGGCAAAAAATTAGAATATTCACCGACAAATTTTTCCATATCTTTTTTGAATAAATCTTTTGAAAAATACTTTATTCCCCTAAAATTCTGCTTATAATCGCCGCCGAAACCTCGCTTGAAAAAAGCAATATTTAATTCTTTTTCGCCGGGATAATAGTTAAATTGCGCCGACGGGCTCGACGGTTGCGACAAATCTAAATAACGTACATTTATTTTCTTTAGGTATTCCATGGCTGAAAAAACCAAAGCATGATAATAAGAAAATTCATCATAATCCGGATCGTCGGCGCTTGAGGAGTAGATGGCTTTGCCGCTATTATGTTCAAAATAAGAGTAAGCAATATTTTTATTTTTGTATCTTAAGCCGAAGAGCACAGCATTACCTTGTTTTAACTTTTCAAACTGAATGTCAAAAGTTTTTTTGTCTCTGGTTATCCGGCCGGCGCATTTATGGTGTAATTCCCTATATTCTTCATGAATAGAGTAATCGGGGTTATCTTTATCAATCTGAAAAATTTCAAAATTTTTATCGCCCAATATTTTTTTAATATCGTTTCTATGCCCCTTGCGGCAAACAGCCAGCAAATCTTGGCTGATATTTAAATCAATAATATAAGTCAAAATTGAAGTATCTAAATAATTGTATCTTTGCAAATAGTTATAATTACCGCCATACATTAAGGGATCAATTGAAAACATAATTTTAGCAAGATTATTATCTCGTGCTATTTCATCTATCATTAAAAAAGTATTTTTCTCTATCGAATTGTCAGCTAGCAAAGGGGCGTGGATATACCCGCCGACCACACTGCCGGTAAATTCATTCCCGTTCTTTTCAATAGGTAAAAAAACGCCGGCTACCGGCTTATTATCAACCAAATACACAAAACTTTTGTCTGAATAAATATTTTGCGAATAAGCCAAATAATACTCAACATTTAATCTTAAGTATAATAAACTGGCTTTCTTTTCTAACGCCAAAAGCTCCCAATATTTCCAAAATAATTCTTCGTTGTCTTTTTTAAAAATAAGCTTTATCATCTTTTAATTTTAATTGTATTTTAAACACCTGCTAAAGCCTGCTCGCGTAAAGTTACCAATAATTTATCGAAAGCTTTGCCTCTATTCTCGGCGCGCTTAATAATCGGCCACATTTTTTTCGGCAACTTCATATATAAATCAAAAGTTTTTAATAAACCTTCTACTTCTTTAGGCGGCATGGCCGAAAGCGCAAAAGCAGAAGCTTTTTCAACGGGAATTATTTTCCCTTGGCGATCGCGAAATTTAGTGCGATATTTTTGACTGATAACCGTTCCGGGGTAAGGATAAATTATATAGACATTAACCGCTTCCACTCCGAGCTTTTTATTTAAAGCGATGGTTTCAAATACATTTTTTCTGGTTTCTCCCGGCAAGCCAATCATATTAAAAGTTGATACCCTAATCCCGGCCTCTTTTAAAATCGCCACGGTTTTTTCTATCTGTTCATTGGACATATGCCTATTTAAAACTTTTTTTCTAACTTGCTCATTACCTGATTCAATGCCGACGGTCGCCGCTACACAACCCATCTCTTTTAATAATTCTACCTTTCTCTTAGTCGCGGTCTCCGGCCGTACGGAACAGCCGAATTTAATGCCTAGCGGCTTAAGTCCCTTAGCCAATTCTTCAAGATAATTTTCATTAAATAACATCATTGAATCGTCGGCAAATTTAAACCAAGTAGCGCCATATTTCTTTTTTAAAAAAGACAATTGTTTTATAGTGGTGACCGGGGATTGCCAGCGAAAATATCGTCCGCAATTTTTCAATATTTCCCTGATAGAGCCGTTAACGCAATAAGTACATTGGCTAGGACAGCCACGGGACATAACGTAAAAGCTGCCGCTATATACTTTACCCATAAAGGGACGAAAAAGATGGCGCTTATCAAATAATGACCAATCGGGAACCGGCAGATTATCTAAATTTACAAATGGCCGGCTTTCATTTATATAAATTTTATTCCCCTTTTTAAAGCCTAGATTTTTTATTTTAGAATAATCCTTGCCCGCTTTTAAACAGGCGCACAGCTCTAATAATAATTCTTCGCCTTCGCCCACACAAATAAAATCCACTTGTGGTTTTACTAACACATCTTCAGGGCAAATAGTGCTATGAACGCCGCCGACAATAACCGGACACGGCAAAGGGGCTTTTTGCAATAAGTCTAAAGCTTGATCAAGATATCCGGTCATAGCCGATACGGCAATTAAATCCGGTTTAAATTCCAGTAGTTTTTCCTTAAAGGCGGCGGCTAATGATTGTACTGGATCATTAACGACTAAATCTTCTAAACTATAGGGGGTGGGAAGATAGATTCCCTGGCTAACGATATCCGGCTCGGCCGCCTTCTGATCTATTTTTATAAAAGTAAAATCAAACAAATCAACTTCATAGCCGTTGGTTTTTAAAACAGCCGACAAAGTCGCGATACCGCTGGCGATGCCGACGTTTAAATAATCGTTGGGATAAATAAACAATATTTTCACAATATTTTATTTAAAAAAACCTTTAGTAATCCGGCAAATATATGTAACATTCTTTTGCGTCAACCCCGGAAAGCAGGGCAAGGTTATGCAGGAATTATTATAGATATCTTCGTTCTCCAATTTAACCTTTTTAAATCCATTTTCTCTATAATATGGCTGGCCATAAACCGCCGGATAATGAAAATTAACTCCGATGCCGTTATTTTTTAAATAAGCCGCTAGCCTATCTCGGTCATTGCTACGCTTCACCCTGATCACATAAATATGCCAAGCCGAATAATTATTTTTTATTTCTTCGGGTAAAATTATATCAACGTTTTTTCCCAATTCTTGTTCATACCATTTCACAATCTGACGCCTGGTTTTTATGAAACCAGCCAATTTTTTTAACTGGCTAATGCCCAAGACGGCCTGAATGTCGGTCATCCTGTAATTGTAGCCTAATTCCATCATGACGTTTTTACCCTTTTTATCTTTGTGGATGCCGTGATTGCGCAAGGATGTTAATTTTTCGTAATATTTTTTATTATTGGTCAAAATTACTCCGCCCTCGCCGGTGGTTATGGATTTAACCGGATGGAAACTGAATACCGCCATATCAGAATATTGGCAGTCGCCGATTTTCTTTCCTTTATATTCGGCGCCAAGGGCGTGGCAAGCGTCTTCAATCACCAGTAATCTGTGCTTTCTGGCAATTCTATAAATTTCATCCATAGCGCAGGGTTGGCCGGCAAAATGAACCGGCACGATCGCCTTAGTCTTCTTGGTAATTAGCTTTTCAATTTTGCTCTCGTCAATATTATAAGTGTCCAGGCGAATATCGCAAAAAACCGGTTTAACGCCCAAAGCCATCAACATATTGGTCGTAGCTACAAAAGTATTGGGACTGGTTATTACTTCATCGCCGGATTTTAAGCCAGCGGCTAAATAAGCCAAATGCAAAGCCGCCGTGCCGTTACAAACCGCGACCGCGTATTTCGCCCCGCAATAATCAGCCAAAGCTTTTTCGAATTCCAAAACTTTTGGCCCTTGCGTCAGCCAATCGGATTTCAACACTTTAATCACTTCCCCGATGTCGCTTTGATCAATATTTTGATGTCCGTAAGAAATCATATTCTAAGATTTTACTAAATTCAAAAAGTCGTTTTTCGTCAGCCAAGCCTGGTTGGTGTCGCTCGCGAAAATAAAATTTGGCGGCATTATTTTGCCAGCCTTAAAATATTTATCAAATTTATCTTTGGCAAAAATATCGTAATAATCGGGAATAATCACGAAATAATTTTCCAGCTCAACTGCATGTTTCGCCTCTTCTTTGGTTAAGAGTATTTCATGCAATTTTTCTCCCGGCCTGATGCCAATTACTTCTCTTTCCGCGGCCGGCGCCAAAGCGT
>Ga0265296_1001464_pt1 | contig 27134 bp, 30 predicted proteins | sample MunlanPumphouse1_FD_189073 | JGI IMG/M metagenome (GOLD analysis project Ga0265296, IMG submission 189073) | Groundwater microbial communities from a municipal landfill in Southern Ontario, Canada - Pumphouse #1 | ecosystem: Environmental > Aquatic > Deep subsurface > Groundwater | place... | reverse complement strand
CCCCGAAACAATCGACGAACTTGCCGCCAAACTCAGAATCGGCGACATCGCCAAGCGACGCGCCGCCGGTAAAGCCGCGCAGGCCAAAAAATCACGCTGACAAGGCGGTATTCAGACCACGGTTACGCCCTATCGCGAACCGGCATCTCGATCAGGCAATCTACCTGCCGCTGTCATATGGCTCATAGCTGTCCGCCTCTTCGGTTGGCCATTCTTCTCGGCCCATGTCCGGTATGATTTTCCACCCTGCAAGGACTGTGACGCCGATGGCAAGGAGGTTTGCAACTGCCGCTATCGGACTGGAAGAATTTATTAGCAGCATGACGAGCGCGACTTGCGAAGAAATGCTCGCCATGAATGCAAGCCGGACGATACGCGAGTTTGCCTTCATCTGAGCGCGTTGCATTTTTTCGAGCCGCTCCAGGATGGGATCAAGCTGATCTCCAACAATAGCCTCTAGGGATTCTTGGGTAATCTGAACCACGCTGCCCAACCTTTCGTGACAACCCAATCGCCAACAATTATCTGGCTTGGGAAATACATCCTATCGGTTGGCAATTTCGACTTCGATGCCACCGGTCGCAACGATTGCCGCGTGCTCGATCATGCGGCGGGTTGCCTTATCGTTTAGATCTACCAAAATCGGGATGCCGTTTATCTGAAGTGCGACGTCACTTGTAACGATATCGACTTCGACCTGCGCCCCACCAGCCAGTGCCTCCTTTAGCAGAAGATGAATTCGGTGGCTCGTCTGCTGTCCTTTGGGGCCGGAGCGGTAGTTGGAAAATCGGCCGCGCAGGCTTTGAGATTCCCCCACGTAAAACCGTGATCGACCGGCCTGATTGATGCGGATCCGATAAAGTCCTGCATCGGTCGTGACGGCAGGAAACTGCAGACCCGCACATTCATCCAGAACTACTTCGCCAAGCATCATCCACTCGAACGACAGCGAGACCTGATTTGCTGCTGCGACGGATGCAGGTGCAAGGGAGTCGGAAGTCGGCACGATCTGTGATCGCCTAGGCTTCCTCTGCTCTGGCTTGACGGTATGGCGTGTCGCACTTGAGCGCACAAACTTAACGGTCCGAGCCTTGCGATTGAGGTTTGATGTATCCCACCCCCGGCAAAGCCAAACCCCATTATGTCGACCGACCACGGGCGAATTGCTCCACCATGCGTCATGGTCACCCGCGCTGCGGGGAAGGTCGCCATTCAGAATGCGTGCGATTTCATCGAAGCTGACCGTAACCTCGAGCCCCGACTGTCCGTCGAGAAATTTGCCTAGTGGCTCATACTTCTTGCTCATGTCGCCTACCACTAGTTGCTTTCGGAACTCAAGAAGACCCGGAATCGTGCATCGGCCATTCGAGATACGAACAAGTCCCAGAAATGTTCGTGGCCTAACTCCTGCAGCGAGGGCCGGATCAAATTCGGCAGGCGATCATCCGAACCAAGCTGGTGAGCGATTTCAGCATAATATTTTGACCTTGCCGCCATCGCTACATCGAAATGCCGTTGGATTGCACCATCAATCGAGAGATCATGATGGGGGCTGGGGCGGACAATGACAGGCACCTGAAGGACGAGGGGCGACTTTCGTTTTTCTCCGCCACGGCGCTGGATCGCCTCACCTAGATCGCGCTTGGCTTGGTCGAACGATTCCTGATCCAGACGGTGCTGATTTCGAAATTCCTCCATCTCAATCTTGTGACGGGCCCAATTCATCGCTGCATCAAAGACACTTTTCTCACTCGCGATCGCAAGCTCAACCGGCTTCAAGGCTTCCGTCACCGCGAGAGATGTCGCCATATACGTACTGAATCGTTCAGCGGCGTCAGCCATTCCGCCCAGCATTCCTTTCGCTGTCGGCAACGAGACAGCGCGCAACGCATCGCCGACCGTCGGTCGGGGAGTTCTACCAGACAGTAGTGCTGCCTTCACCCGTTCCACAGCATCGCCCGGCGCCGTGAAAACCACTTTCGCAGGAATCCGAAGCACCACGTAGGGGCCGCTCTGGAGGTCTTTGTCGCGGGCTCTGTCTCTAGCGATTGCTTCGGGCGAAGAGTGATAGGCTGCACCGTCAATCTCGATGACCAGCCAGTCGTTTGCCAAGAAATCGACACGATAGGGCGGAATTTTTGCCTGAAGGTCTAGCTTCAAGGTCTCCGATCTCAGCACACCCTTCTCGGGTTTCAGATCGAAAGCCGGGATCATGGCTTCGAGAAAAGCCGTTTCAGCAGGTGATTCGCAAATAGGCAGGAAGCACGAAACCCAATCGCTATCTTCGGCCGTCACCGACCACCGGCGGTCAAACCACCCGGCAGGATGAACATCCTTAGGCCGTCGATAATCGGCAACGATGGACCAGACGAGCAGCGCTGCAACTACGAAAAGCGGCGGGAAGATGAACCCTGCAACAAAGAGGATGGCAGCAATGCCCACCCGCACGCCGGTACTAAATGGTTGCGGCATCTATTCCCCCTCGCCGTCGCCTATCAAAGCGTAGCCGAAAAAATAATAAGAAAAACCCTCCGACTGCCCGGCCACGTAATGCCGTGAGCGAACAATCGGAGGGGGGTAGAAATTAGGCCTGCGCGCCTGCCCAATCGTTTCCAATTAAATTCGCAGCGGCATTCGACGCCGAGCGCAACGTCGTGTCGGACACATGGGCATAGCGTTCGGTAGTTCGGCTGGATGCATGCCCGAGCGCCTTCGACACGATGTAGATCGAAAAGCCTGCCTCGACCATCCAACTGGCAAAGCTATGCCGACAGTCGTGAATACGGACATCGGAAAGCCCGGCCTCCTTTCTCGCCAAGTCCCATGAGAAGTGAATGGACGTATAAGGCTTTCGCGATTCAGGGTTTGGGACAACGAAGTCGCAGTCGTTCCAGCGTCGCAAAGATTTCAGCACCGTCATCGCATGATCCGACAAGGGTACGTGACGGGTCTTGCTGGTCTTTGCGCGCTCCATCGGTATCCGCCATACCTGCTTGTCGATATCAATCTCCGACCACTTCGCGTCGAGCAACTCGCGTTTCCGGCAACCCGTGAGCAGGGTAAGTCGCACGATCGGCCCGAGCTGCGTGTTCGAACTGGCATCGACAGCGTCCAGGAGGCGCTTGGTTTCCTTTGCCGTAAGGAACCGCTCCTTTTTGTTGTCGACGGGCTTTTGAGGCACCCCTGCGAGTGGATTGTTGTCCGAACCCGGCAACCCCCATTTCTTCGCCATCTTGTACATGTGGCACAGGATGACCTGCCACCGATTGACCGTGGCCTGAGCATACTTGTCGTTTCGCACCTTTGCATCGAGCCAGTCGAGAACTTCCTGCTGCCCAAGCTCGTTCAGGTGCCTTTTTCCGAACCTCGGGACGACATGGACGCGCAGGTAACGCTCGTCGATGTCATGGCTCCTCTTATATGTGCGGACATAAGCAAGGTATTGATCTGCCAACTCGGCGATCGTCGGAGTGCGGCGGTTGATTTCACGCTCTTCGGCCGGATCGAGTTCTTGGACGACGCGAGCCCGGGCCTTGGCAGCGATCTTGCGGGCCTGGTCGCAGGTGATGTCAGCGGCGTTCCCGATCTTGAATTGCCGCTGATCCTTGTACTTATTCTTGTATTTCAGCGCATAGGTCCGGGAACCACTGGGGTAAACCTCGCAGATGAACCCGGTGATGTGGCTGTCGGTGAGGACGAGCTTGCGAGCGCCTTTCGGGCAATGCGTATTCCAGACAGTGGTCTGATCGAGTTTAACAACAGGCATAATGCCTCCTCTTCGCTTATGCAGATTGGGGAATTCTGGAGGCCGCAGAGCGCCATCCCGGCCCGCGCAGGGTCAGGTGATCGACGATCCCGGTTCGATGTCCGGTGGCGCCACAACGGCAACTTTAAGTGGGGTCGGAGACGCCGGGCATGGCGCCCCCGAACCGCCGTCAGGTCAGAAAATGTCGCCCGGCGTAACCGGCGCGGCAGCGACCTCAGGCAAAGGAGGTGAAGGAGGTAGATACTCCACCCGCCAACCCTTGCGACCATCGGCCATCCCCTCAAGGAGGCGATAGCCATCCACGATGCGACGGGCATTCTTTCGGAAATACCAGCCGAGCTTCGAGGGATTGATGACCTTGGCGTCCTGGACAGGAAGGTCATCAAGTGCGTCGGCCAAGCTCTCGCCCGTCAAGTTATGGGCCTTTTTGAGCAAATGCCGAACGGTGATGAACCCGTCGCCCAAAGCCCGATGCCATTCCTTCAACAGCGTCGCCAGAATTTCGATGTCATTGTCCTGTTCGACCTGCTCGAACAGACTATGCGCCGGATCGGGCTGGCCCAACCACATGAGCGGATGACGGCAATTGTCTGCCCAATGGTCGCCATATGTCGCGATCGGCCGTGCATCGCCAGTGGGGCTTCCCGCGCCTTTCCATGCTTCAACGATCGTCAGCACCGCCCCGACCATTGCCATGCGCTTTTGCCGCACCTCGTCGGCCGGCCGACCGTTGAAGGTCCGACTGATCCGATCGACCGGGCGCGAAGCCAAGCGGATCGTGATGACGCGGCGGCACATGTCGCGTTCGGGAGCAACATTGATCCCCGAACCGATCACGAACGTCCGCGTCGAGACGGTCGCCGTCTTGCTGGCGCCGAGCACCCGATCGCCCACGGACTCGCTGGTCAGCATCCGATTCAGCATCGGGTAGGGTTTGAAGTCGCCAACCATGTCATCAAACTCGATGCAGGACGGGCCGGTGAGCAAATGCGAAAGCGCTGATTTTGTTGCCTCCTCGCTTGTCGCCGGAAAGCTCGCCCGGATAGGTTCGCCACCCGCAAATGCCGTGATGACATTGTTGAGGTAGCTTTTGCCGACACCGCTTTCGGGTGCCACCGTCAGGAAGGCTGGCGCAACCGGAAGATAGGGCCGAACCGTTGCGGTCATCATCGCTGACAATGCCGCAGCCTTGTCGCCCGGCGTCTCGAAATCGAACTCGACAAGCAGCTGGTCCAACATCGCCAGCGCGTTTTCTGCAGCTTCGCGCGTCGGTTCTTTCAGCACCACCTCGGCAGCGTTGAACGCACCATAAATGCCCGATCGGTCATCATAGCCGGGTGTCGTGACCAGAGTCCCGTCGGCAGGCCGGTAATAGGGATGACGTGCAATGCCGTTAAGCGGCTTCAGATATTGGTATCGATTCGCCTTCGACAGCAATTGCATGACACGGACGGGAGGATCGGTTGGCCGCCAGCATTCCTTCGCCTTGTCGAAGGAGCAGAAGGTCGCCGCCCGCGACAGCGCAATGGTGAGTTCCGCTTCGTTGGCAAGCTCCATACGAACGTCACCGCTGATCAGGTTTCGGCGCAAAACGACGATGGAGCCCCCGGCCTGATACATGTCTTCGGATTGCCCAAGGACATATTCGGACGCTTTGACGATCTGATCGATAGCCCCGGCAACGAAACGGATTTCGGGTCGGTTGCGTGCAGCGGGCGCGTCGATCTCCAGCCGTTCCAGAAGCTTTCCGATCGACAGCTTGTCACCGTGCGAATGCTGGCATTTGAATCCGCCGGTCGGGAATGACTGGCTGGGTTCGAAATAGGCCGTGCCGCTGTCAATCTGGTCGGTGTGCTCGTCCACCCAAGGGCAAGTGATGTCATGGGTGCCGTTGCCAGCGTCGCGCCTGTAAAGCCCACCTTCCTTCAACGCCGCGATGACCGGGTTCTCCGGAAGCGCACCGCGATAGACTTCGTGCGACAGATCGGCCGGAAGCGGTCGCATCGGTTTGGCAGGTGCGGCGACAGATCGCGGAGGCTCGGACGCGGCATTGAGGCCGAACCCCGCAAAAATCTGATCCTTGCTGTAACGGTGCTCCGGAGCCCAAAAGGTAAGGCGACAGGCGAAAGGGTTTCCGTCGTCATCCCGATACTTCGCCTTCCCGTTGATCGCAAACGGCAACCGCGTCCAACGTGCGATACCCAAAGCGCCCTTGTCGCAAAGCCCTGCGGCGGCGACAGCCTGCTGCAATGCCTCCACCGCGTTCCGATCAGAAATCGGCGGTTGCAGGGCATAACCATATTGGAAGTTTCCGGGACTCGTCTCGACGATGTAGGTCGGCGCCAATCCCTCGACAGCGGTCAACGGAACCTTGGACCCGACATCGTCGAGAATGAGGACATGGTAATGGCCTGCCTGTTCCTTGGTCGCACGCATCCCTTCGTCAGCGTGCAGATGGAATGCGGCGCTGTTGAAGTAATTGTTCGCCGTCAACGGGCATTGCCGATCGATGTCGGTCGCAGCTTCCGCTGGCCATCCGCCGTTGGTGGGATCGCCGGGTTTCGAACAGACGGCGATGTGCTCGCCTTCCGCGATCAGGGGGAAGAGGTCTGCCAGAAACTCGCCGTTCGTTGCGGGCATCGCCGGGGCGTCAGCCGGGCGCTGAAAAGGAGGTGAAGAAGGTAGGTCGGCACCCTCTTCTCCCCCTTTTCCACCTTCTAACAGCCCGGTTTGCGTCGGTTCGACAACGGAGGGCGCGGCGAGCGGCGGCATGTCGCCTTCACCCCCTTTTTCTCCATCGTTCTGTGCAGCCTCTCCAAGGCTCAGCGAGGCGAAGAACTCATCGCCGAAGTTTGCGGTAGTTTTCGGCGTTTCGGAATCGGTATTCATCATAAGCGCTTTCCAACACCCGATCCGACAGGACCGAGCGCAAAAGGCTTTTGACAATGACGAGAGCATCTTACGCGAGCGCTGGACGCACCTCACCCATCGTCAAAAGCAGGGTTTAGTGGATCAGCACTTGTAAAGAAGCAGACGACTCGAACTCTTGACCGAGTTGCGGAGTGCAGCGATCACAAGAAAGCTGAGGCCCGAATAGCAATCCGGCGGTCGCGGTCAAGGGCCTTGATCCTTTTCCCGCACCTTGGCGAACTGCCCCGCGATCACGGCGAACCCGATGATGCCAAGACTAACGGTCGGATGCGCGCTGATCACACTCAAGGCAGAGCAATAGGCCAGAAAGCCCATCACCTCGCGCGGACGCAGGTAGAAGCCCCACAACAGCGAAACGAGGAACAAGACGACCAGCGCGATGATCGCAGCCTTTAGGGCGGCCAAAATCACGCAGGCAGATAGGAAGATACCAAGCAGGCGCATGGCGTACCTTTCATAGATACGAAAAAGGCCGCACAGCGGCGGCCCATTCGAGATTGTCGGGGTGGGTAGTTGTGGGTCAGGTGCAGAAGGCGCGGAGCATCCCCATCAGCTCTGGGTCCATTCCTTTCGTCACCTGGACAAACAGGACGACCGCGTAACCGTCGTCGCTCAGCACGAACACCGTCTCGTAGGTGAAACCGTGATCCATCACCCACTCCCAAGAAGGGATGCCGGTGTCGATGTCCGGCCGGACGGGCCAACGGATCACAGCTTCGATAGCATCAATGGTGTCGCCGGGTTCGACGATCACGAAATGTGCCATGTCGGCGAACGGCATGTCGTCACCCAAGATGGCGCGGCGGCGGCGAATAAGGTTCACCAGTCGGGGGCACTGTATCTGGATTAGGGCCGACGCAATGGATGCGCCGTCGGTCATGGAAATCATGATTATTCTCCGTGCAAAGAAAAACGCCCCCAAGGCGAATGCCTCAGAAGCGTCAGGGTGAATTTCAGCTTTTTGATCGAAAGCGGGTTTAAGAGAGCGCTTGTCCGAGATCCGCTAATCTCAGAACTCGCGTCCTCTGCAAATGCGGTTGAGTTATGAACTTGGGGCCGAGACGTTGCTCTAGAATTTCATCGCACGGTGCGCGCGCCCAACATTCTACTTGTCAGATCGACGACATTCACAGGGATGATTGGTGCCCATAGGCCAAACTTGCGCTTGTATTCTCCGTTAAATTTCAACGCGACCTGTTTTGGACTGGCGCTTTTATCGGCCATCTCATTGAGTATGTTGACCAGATCTGGATCGCCTTCGTGGACTAAGAGCGCCTTCTTCAGCACCTGAATGTAATACGCGCGCTCAACCATATCCCGTTGCTGGTCTGCTGAAAATTGAAGGAACCGCCAGAGCGGCATGTTCCAGTTCCTGACAACTTGATCGATAAATTCATGACGCACCTGCGCGGGAGCGGCACTTAGAGCCAGCAGTTCTCGTTCGAGCGGGCTTATACTGTCGACCGGACTTTGAACAAGCACGACGGCGGCCACAATAGAATTGAACATCCAAATTCCTTTCCCAAATTTTACAGATTGTCTCGGTTCAGCCGCGCTGGATTTCGCGCACAGATGGATAGCTCACCACTGACGGCGAGGTAACAGAAAATGACACGATTGGTATACAGACTGGATACGCAGCGTCCGTCCACATCGGCGCATGGACGTGGTTCGGCTTTTCGGCGTGAATGTCCGCCACCAACGCAAGCTCAGGGGAATGACCCAAGAAGAGTTAGCTGCGGCGGCGGAAATGGAACGCAGCTATGTCAGCGACCTCGAACGGGGGACGCGGAACCCGACCGTTGCCGCGCTCGGTAGAATTGCAGATGCGCTTGGGATTGAGCCGCACCTTCTCCTGTTAAAGGAACCAAATAGCTAACTTCGCGCCCCTATATAAGATATCCCTTCTACCGTGCTATCAGTTGACTGGCACAAAAAGGGGTTGTCTAATGAAACATATCGGAGTAGCCGCATTTTTTCTGATGGCCGTACCGTCATCGGCCTATTCGCAAGAAATTTCTGAAACTCTTGCGAAACCAGTTCGAGCAACGCTTTCCAGCCCTAAGCAGCCAATCGATCTTGAGTTCTGCATTGCGGACGCGATTACTCAGATCGGCGGCGCAATCCCAATTCCTATCCATGATGGCCCTGAAAAAACGCTAATGCTGGGTTATGGACATACGCCAAAGCTTGTCGTCGTTCTGACGAAAGCGCCGTATGGAACCGAGATCAAAATATACACCAAGTCCGGTGACTCGGATGATCGATTCACCGAGTATGTGCGGACATCCTGTAAGCTTTCATAATCAGGTATGCGTGGAGCCGATAGATTTCTCGGCTCAAAGCGTCCCAAACCGGACCCAATGGGAATCCCATGCGACAGGCCTTTCAGCCGTATGTCTCGCGATTACCTAGGGAAGATAGTGGTGCCGCTTGTAACTCGAACACCTGACCCCATCATTGCGAAAGAAGGGTACGTCATGGGACTGGACGAAACGCATTTCGTCTTATCCCTTCGGCAGCAACAGACTTGCGTCCCCATAGCTGTAGAAGCGGTAGCCTTCCTCGATTGCGTGCCTGTACGCTGATTGCATAATTTCCAATCCCATCAGCGCACTAACCAACATGAACAAGGTCGAGCGCGGGAGGTGGAAATTGGTCATCAGCCCGTCGATCGCCTTGAAGCGATAGCCGGGGGTGATGAAGATCGCGGTGTCGCCCGCGAAGGGCGCGATGATGCCGTCATCCTGCGCCGCGCTTTCGAGCAGGCGCAGGCTGGTGGTGCCCACGGCGATGACGCGGCCGCCCGCTGCGCGCACGGCGTTGAGCCGCGCCGCGGTATCGGCGTCGATCCGGCCCCATTCGGCGTGCATGACATGATCTTCGGTGTCGTCGGCCTTCACCGGCAGGAAGGTGCCCGCACCGACGTGCAGCGTCAGCGTTTCGCTCGCTACGCCCGCCGCCGCGAGCGCATCGAGCAGCTTCGGCGTGAAGTGCAGCGCGGCGGTCGGCGCCGCGACCGCGCCGTCTTCGCGCGCGAACATCGTCTGATAGTCGCTGCGGTCGTCGTCGTCGGTGGCGCGCTTTCCCGCGATATAGGGCGGGAGCGGCATCGTACCCGCGCGTTCGAGCAGGACTTCGACCGGCTCGTCACCGGCGAAGGCGAGAATGAAGCTGCCGTCGGGCAGCCGATCTTCGGCTAGCGCTTCGACCCCCTGCCCGAAATCGACGCTCTCGCCGACGCGCAGCCGCTTGGCGTTGCGGATGAACGCCTGCCAGCGGCGCAGGTCGATGCGTTTGTGCAGGGTGGCGCCGATCTTCGCCCCCGGCGCGCTCTGCGCGCCATCTTGTCGGACGCCGCGCCGCCCTTCGAGCTGCGCCGGAATGACGCGCGTGTCGTTGAAGACGAGGCAGTCGCCGGGGCGCAGCCAGGACGGCAGGTCGCCAACCCCCGCATCGAAGATCTCGCCGCCATCGACCACGAGCATCCGCGCCGCATCGCGCGGCCGCGCGGGGCGGAGCGCGATACGCTCGTTGGGCAGATGGAAATCGAAGGCGTCGACGCGCATGACGTGTGTCAGACTCTAGGGTCGCGCGTCCCCGCGCTTACTGCTTGATCGGAGCGTTGAGCTCGTCGACCGTCACGGCGGGCGCGGCGACGGGCGCGGGCATGGTTTCGGTCAGCATCGAGGCGGGCGGGATCGGCTTGTTGTCGGCGGCGACCGACACCTGCACCATCCGCGACATCACTTCGGGCGGCTCGCCCTTATGGATCGCGTCGACATATTGCATGCCCGATATGACGCGGCCGAACGCGGTGTAGCGGCGGTCGAGCGCGAAACGCGGCTGGAGCATGATGAAGAACTGGCTGTTCGCGCTGTCCTCGCTCTCGGCGCGCGCCATCGACAGCGTGCCGCGCAGATGCGGGGTCGGGTTGAATTCGGCCTTGAGGTCGGGAAGCTGCGAGCCGCCCTGCCCGGTCGCGGCCGGGTCGCCCGTCTGCGCCATGAAGCCGTCGATCACGCGGTGGAACTTGATCCCGTCATAGAAACCCGCGCGCGCCAGCTGCTTCAGCCGCTCGACATGGTTCGGCGCGACATTGGGATAGAGCTGGACCACGATCCGGCCGCCCGTCGAAAGGTCGATGTTGAGCATATATTCGGGGACGTTGATATACTGGTCGGGCGTCATCGCGGGCACCGCGGGGACTTCCGCTGCCGGCGCTCCCTCTGCCGCCGCGGGCACGGGCGCGGGCGCAGTCGGGGTTTCCGCTGGCGGTGGCGCGGGCGTTTCGACGGGCGGCGGCTGGCTTTGCTCGGGGTTCGGCCCCGGTGCGGGCGGCGCATCCTGCGCGACGGCCGCGCCTACGAGACCGAACGCCATCGCCGTAAGAACCAAGGGGCGGAAGGATGATTTCATGCTGGATCGGCCTTTGGATAATAAACTGGATTTGCGCCCCGATGGCGCGCCCTAGCCGGAAAAAGCTGAACGCTCAATGATCGGCTGTCCTTATGTTGGCGGCACCGGCCCGCTCCCCCACCCGGCCTCCCACGGAATATCCTGAAATGGGAGACCGGGTGGGGAGCGGGCCGGTGCCGCTTTTCCTTCTAACGCTCGCCCTGGAGGAGCCCGCGCTCGGCGATGCGCGCGACGACGGCATCGCGCACCGAAGGCGTCACGAATTTGCGGATGTCGCCGCCGAAGATCGCGATTTCCTTGACCAGCCGCGATGCGATCGGTTGCAGCCCGACGTCGGCCATCAGAAACACCGTCTCGATCCGGTCGTTGAGCTGCTGGTTCATCCCCGCCATCTGATATTCATATTCGAAGTCGGCGACCGCGCGGAGGCCGCGAACAATCATGGTCGCGCCCTCACGCTCGGCGAAATCCATCAGCAGCGCATTGAATCCGACAACGCGGATGTCGCCGCCCAGTCCCGCGACCTCGGCCTTCACCATCGCGATACGCTCGTCGTCGTCGAACATCGGCGATTTGGTGATGTTGGTCGTGACGCCGATGACGAGCCGGTCGACCAGCTTCGCGCCGCGGCGGATGATGTCCATATGCCCGAGCGTGATCGGGTCGAAGGTTCCGGGATAAACCCCAATGCGCATCAACGGTCCCTTTCCACGACATAACGGGCGATCGCGCGCAGCAGCGCCGCCTCATCGCCAAAACTCGCGAGATGCCCGATCGCCTGGTCGACGAGCGCGGTCGCCTGTTCGCGCGCGCGCTCGACCCCCATCAGCGTGACGAAGGTCGCCTTGCCCGCGGCGGCATCCTTGTGCAGCGCCTTGCCCGCGAGCGCCTCGTCGCCCTCGATGTCCATGATGTCGTCGGCGATCTGGAACGCGAGCCCGATGTCGCGCGAATAGGCGCGCAGCGGCGCGCGGCCTTCGGGCGGGATCCGCGCGAGGATCGCGCCGGCCTCGACCGAAAAGGCAATCAGCGCCCCGGTCTTGAGCTGCTGGAGCCGCGTTACCGTCGGCAGGTCGAAATTCGACGTCTCGGCGGCGAGGTCCATCATCTGTCCGCCCGCCATCCCCGCCGGGCCCGCGGCGCGCGCAAGTTCGCAGCACAACTCGCCGCGCACGAAGGGATCGGCGCTCGTCACCGGGTCGCACAGCCATTCGAACGCCAGCGCGTGGAGCGAATCGCCCGCAAGCACCGCGGTCGCCTCGTCGAACGCCTTGTGCACCGTCGGCTTGCCGCGGCGCATGTCGTCATCGTCCATGCACGGCAAATCGTCATGGATCAGCGAATAGACGTGCATCGCCTCGACCGCCGCCCCGACGCGCAGCGTCAGCGTGCGGTCGACGTGGAACAGATCGCCCGCGGCGCGAACGAGCAAGGGACGCAGCCGCTTGCCGCCGGCCACCGCCGCATGCCGCATCGCTTCATAGAGCGGCCCGCGCGGGTCGGCGGGAACGGCGAGCAACTGGTCGAACAATCGATCGATGCCCGCGGCGACCTCCGCCTGCGCACTCAGCAGCAATTGCGTTCCTTCGCTATCGACCGACGCCATAATGTCTCAGCTTTCGCCGAAGGGGGTCGTTCCCGCCGGTCGGCCGTCGGCGCCCAGGCTGACCTGTTCGATGCGCGCCTGCGCCGCAGCCAGCCGCGCTTCGCAATGGCCGCGCAGCGCATGACCGCGCTCATAAAGCGTCACCGATTCTTCAAGGCTGACGTCGCCACTCTCGAGCCTCCGCACGATCGTTTCAAGTTCGCCCATCGCGGCCTCGAACGACAGCGAAGCGATTTCGGCGGCGGCAGCGGGTTCGGGGGTGTCCGTCATGGCCCTGCTTTGGCCCCTTCGCCCCCGTCCGGTCAAGCTTGACGTGGTGATTTTGCCTTATAGCATCGCGCCATGTTCATCGGCCATTTCGCCCCGGCACTGATCGTCGCGGCCCGCCCGAAGGCGGCGGGCCTCGGGACCTTGTTCGTCGCGGCGCAACTGATCGACATCGGCTTTGCCGCGCTGCTTGTTCCCGGCATCGAGGCGATGCGGATCGTCCCCGGCATCACCGCGATGAACCCGATGGACCTCCATCACATGCCCTATACGCACAGCCTGCTCGGGACATTGATCTGCGCCAAGATCTTCGGCGTGCTCGTCTGGTTCGCGACCAAACGCAAAGAGGCGGCGATCGGCGCCGCGCTGGTCGTGGTGTCGCACTGGTTCATCGACCTCATCGTCCATATTCCCGATCTGACGCTCTATGGCATGCCGCCCAAACTGGGGCTCGGGCTCTGGAATCATCCGCTGATCGCAATGCCGCTCGAGATGCTGCTTATTGGCGGCGCCTTCTTCTATTATCTGCGCCGCACCGAAGCGCCGGGCGGCAATCGCCGGCTCTGGATACTCGCAGCCCTGCTCGCCTTCGCACAAGCGGTCGACTGGTTCGGTCCGAAAGAGCCCGCCTATTCGCTCGCCATCCCCGCGACGATGCTGTTCGCTTATGCGCTGCTCGCCGCGACCGCGGCGTGGGCGGGCGCCAACCGGCGGCTTGCGGTGCCCGCCCGCGCCTGACCCCCGTTCGCGCCGCGCAATCGCGGTTCTGCTTTTTGCAATTGCTCGCGCCGCGCGAGCCGGTCATGTTGCGCTGCACAAGAAGAGAGGGGCTCCGAAGGCAAGTTTTGTTCATTAGACAAGGACTTGCATCATGAAAAAATTCATTCTCCCCGCCCTCGGCCTGCTCGCGCTGGCGCCGTCCATCGCCCTCGCGAAGGATGCGCCGACCAACCGCTTCGAGCATGAAGGCGCCACCTACAGCTATAGCGTCACGCAGGTCGGCGACACGCGCGTGATCAGCGGCGTCGAGGAACGCACCGGCAAGCCGTTCACGCTTCGCGTCGGCCAGCACCGCGTGCGCGGCACCGTCGGTTCGCAGCAGGTGAGCTTCGCGCTGCGCGACGTCCAGCCGCTCGTGAAGCCGTCGGCCACCCTCGCCTCGCGCTAAATCGTCTCTCCGACCGCAGGCCCCGTGATGTTTTCGCATCATGGGGCCTGTTCGTTTCGCCCCTAAATTAAATAGGGACAGTCCCTATTTAATTTAGGGGCCGACCCCGCTTCCCGGGAATCAGGCGGTCCCCGAAATGGCTTGCATGCGCGGCAAGCCACGCCGCCGCCGCGCGCGGACGGCCCGACAACAACGCCGCTTCGACGACCTGCTCTTCCTCTTCGGCCGCCTCCAGCCCCTTCGCGAGCATCGCGCGCCAATTCGGAATTGCATCGGCAAACGCGTTGCCGGTGACGAGCCGGTCCGGACGCCGCGCGACATGCGCCGCGGCGCTCGACCAACCCCATTGCTCGGCCGCATCGACCATCCCGGCTCTGACCGGGTTGTTTTCGACATAGCGCAACGCGACCATCAGATGCGCTTCGTCCATCGCGTAACTCGCATAGCGCCCCTGAAACAGGTGGCCACTCGTCTGCTGCATCAGGTTGATTCGTTGCGACAGGCGGGTCGAAGCACTGGCAATTGGCCCGCGCAGACCATCGACGGTCGAGGGCACCAGGATAAGATGGATGTGATTATCCATCAGGCACCATGCCAGGCATGTGGTTGCGAAGCGCTGACACCCCTCGGCCAACCAATCGACGTAGCGACTGCGATCGGCATCGGAAAAGAAGATCGGCTGACGACGGTTGCCGCGCTGGACCACGTGGTGCGGGGCGCCCGGGATCACGATACGCGATGAGCGAGGCATCGGCTCCTCCAATAAATAGGGACTGTCCCTATTTATTGGCGCGCTTTGATCCGCCCGGCAAGCCAGTTCGCGAATAAATAGGGACTGTCCCTATTTATTGAGCCTGTTCGGTTTGATCGCACATCGCTAAAGGCGCGCCATGACTCAGACCGCAACCGCGCCCGCCTCCGTCATCACCCCCGAGATCGTCGCCGAACACGGCCTGTCTCGGCAAGAATATGATCGCGTCCTGCACGCGCTCGGGCGCGAGCCGAACCTCGTCGAACTCGGCATCTTCTCGGTCATGTGGTCCGAGCATTGCAGCTATAAAAGCTCTCGCCTCCATTTGAAGAAACTGCCCACCGAAGCACCGTGGGTGATCTGCGGCCCCGGCGAGAATGCCGGCGTCATCGACATCGGCACCGGCGAAGGCGGCAAGAAGCTCGCCGCGATCTTCAAGATGGAAAGCCACAACCACCCGTCGTACATCGAACCCTATCAGGGCGCGGCGACCGGGGTCGGCGGCATCCTCCGCGACGTCTTCACCATGGGCGCGCGCCCCGTCGCGAACCTCAACGCGCTGCGTTTCGGCCGCCCCGACCATCCGAAGATGAAGCATCTGATCTCGGGCGTCGTCCACGGCATCGGCGGTTACGGCAATTGCGTCGGCGTTCCGACGGTCGGCGGCGAGGTCAATTTTCACAAAGCCTATGACGGCAATATCCTCGTCAATGCGATGACCGTCGGCGTCGCCGAACAGGACAAGATCTTCTATTCGGCCGCATCGGGCGTCGGCAATCCGATCGTCTACGTCGGCTCGAAAACCGGCCGCGACGGCATTCACGGCGCGACGATGGCGTCGGCCGACTTCGGCGAGGATGCCGAGGAAAAGCGTCCGACCGTCCAGGTCGGCGATCCCTTCACCGAAAAGCTGCTGATCGAGGCGTGCCTCGAACTGATGGCGTCGGATGCGATCGTCGCGATCCAGGACATGGGCGCCGCGGGCCTCACCAGCTCGTCGGTCGAAATGGCGTCGAAGGGCGGTGTCGGCCTTCACCTTAAGATGGACGACGTGCCGCAGCGCGAAACGGGCATGACCGCCTATGAGATGATGCTGTCCGAATCGCAGGAACGCATGCTGATGGTGCTGAAGCCCGGCCGCGAGGATTTCGCCGCCGCGATCTTCCACAAATGGGAACTCGATTTCGCGGTCATCGGCACCGTCACCGACACCGGCCGCATGGTGCTCGAACATCATGGCGAGATCGTCTGCGACATCCCGCTCGCGCCGCTCGCCGACGACGCACCGCTCTACGACCGCCCGCACGTCCCGACCCCGAAGCAGGCGGACCTCACGAACGTCCCCGAGACGAAGGACGTCGCGGCCGACCTCAAGACGCTGATGGGCACCCCCGATATCGCCAGCCGCCGCTGGATCTGGGAGCAGTATGACAGCCAGGTCGGCGCCGACACGGTGCAGACCGGCGGCGACGCCGCGCTCGTCCGCATCCACGGCACGAACCGCGCGCTCGCGATGTCGACCGACTGCACCCCGCGCTATTGCTACGCCGACCCCGTCGAGGGCGGCAAGCAGGCGGTCGCCGAAACCTGGCGCAACATCAGCGCGGTCGGCGCCACACCTTTGGCGATCACCAATTGCCTGAACTTCGCGAACCCGCAGCGCCCCGAAATCATGGGGCAGATCGTCGGCTGCCTCGACGGCATGGCGCAGGCGTGTATCGCGCTCGACTATCCGATCGTGTCGGGCAACGTCAGCCTCTATAACGAGAGCAAGGCGACCGGCGGCGGCAGCGCGATCCTGCCGACCCCCGCGATCGGCGGCGTCGGCGTGATCGAGGATCTCGGCAAAGCGGTCGGCATCGGCTTCAAGCGCACCGGCGACATCGTGCTCGCGGTCGGCGAACGCGCGGGCCACCTTGGCCAGTCGGTGTGGCTCCGCGAAATCCTCGGCCGCGAAGAAGGTCCGCCCCCGCCCGTCGATCTGCGCGCCGAAAAGCGCACCGGCGACTTCATCCGCGGCGCGATCAACGCCGGCTGGATCACCGCCTGTCACGACGTCTCCGACGGCGGCATGGCGGTGACGCTCGCCGAAATGGCCTTGAAGTCGAACATCGGCGTGCTCGTCAGCGAAGAACAGCCGTTCGGCGTCGCCGAAAGCTTCTTCGGTGAGGATCAGGGCCTCTATCTCGTCACCGTCTGCGACACCTGCCTCGCCGACTTCCTCGACGCTGCGGGCCGCGCCGACGTGCCGGTCGATCCCGTCGGCCGCACGATCAAGGACCGCATCGTCTTCGAACTCGAGGGTAGCGACCATCAGGTGACGCTCGCCGAACTGCGCGAAGTGCATGAAGGCTTTTTCCCGAATTTGATGGGAGCCGACGCGGCGCTCGCATAATGCATGTTCCGTCATTGCGAGCGTAGCGAAGCAATCCAGCGCGGTTTACGCTACGCTGGATTGCCGCGTCGCTTCGCTCCTCGCAATGACGACGCATGATTTGCACGGGAGGAGACGGCCCAGTGAGCATCCATGTCGGAGTCGGAGGCTGGACCTTCGAACCGTGGCGCGGAACCTTCTACCCCGCCGGGCTCCCACAGAAACGCGAGCTCGAATATGCCGGCCAGCATCTGACCGGGATCGAGATCAATGGCACCTATTATGGCAGCCAGAAGCCCGAAACCTTCGCCAATTGGGCAGAGGCCGTACCCGACGGCTTCAAGTTCAGCGTCAAGGCATCACGCTTCACCACCAACCGCAAGGTGCTGGCGGAAGGCGCGGCGTCGATCGAGAAGTTCCTGACGCAGGGGCTGACCCGCCTCGGCGACCGGCTCGGCCCGATCCATTGGCAGTTCATGGCGACGAAGAAATTCGACCGCGACGATTTCGCGGGCTTCCTCGACCTGCTTCCCGAAGCGCAGGACGGCCTGCCGCTGCGCCACGCGATCGAGGTCCGGCACGAAAGTTTCCGCGATCCCGTCTTCGTCGAGATGCTACGCGAGCGGAACATGGCGATCGTCTTCGCCGACAGCGACGAGTTCCCGTGCATCGACGAACAGACCGCCGACTTCACCTATGCGCGGCTCCAGCGCAGTCAGGACGATGTCGAAACCGGCTATGATGCGAAGGCGCTCGACGGCTGGGCAAAACGCGCCAAAGACTGGGCGAAGGGCGACCGCGACGTCTATCTCTTCTTCATATCGGGCGCGAAGGTCCGCAACCCCGCGGCGGCGCAGGCGCTGATTGCAAAGCTATAGCAGCGATTGATCCGCAATGGTGCGGCTTGCCCCTCCGAGCAATTGACACGATCCTCCCCTTCGCGAAGCGTTGGGGAGGGGGACCGCCGCCGGAGGCGGTGGTGGAGGGGTCGAGCGTGCAGACAAGCACTCACGCCTATAAGAATGCGCGACGGTTACGCCGCAAAATGTCGCTACCCGAAGTGCTGCTCTGGCAGATTCTGAGAAAACAGCCGGGCTATGTCAAATTCAGGCGCCAGCATCCGATCGGCCGATATGTGCTGGACTTCTATGTGCTGGAATCGAAGCTCGGGGTCGAGATCGACGGCATCGGTCACAACATGGGCGATCGACCGGAGCGCGATGATCTGCGCGATCAATGGCTCGAATCGCAAGGGGTACGGATGCTGCGCATCGCCGCGAAAGACGTCCTCGCCGATCCCGCCGCAGTTGCCGACAGCATCGTCCGCCTTTGTACCGAGAGGTAAAACCCCTCCACCACTCGCTTCGCGACCGGTCCCCCTCCCCATGGCTTCGCCAAGGGGAGGATCTTTCAATCAGGCCGCCGCAGCTTTCGCCGCGAGGAAGTTATACGGATCGATACCGCGGCCCCGATACGCGCGGTGCGCTTCCTGATAGAGCGTCGGCTCGCCGATCCCCAACCGCGCACGCGCAGCTTCGAGCGGTTCGGCGAGCAGCGAGCGGATGTCCTGCTCGATGATCGCCTTCGACGCCTTGCCGTGGCGCTGGCCCTGGCGGATCGCGCCGAACACCGGCGCGTCGCTCTTGACGCCGCGCTTCACTTCATAACCGCCGGCGTAGGCGATGAAGAAATTGCCGTAATTGCCCGTCTGGCCATAGGTGAAACCGAGCACGCACTGTTCGCCGAGCGCGTCGCGGCCATAGCCGGTCAGGATGTGGAACAGGTCGTGCGTGTCGCGGAGGCGGTTCGAATACCATTGCACCTGATCGTCGAACTTCGGACGGCCCATCTTGTCGGCCTCGGCGACGAGACCCGCGGCCGACAGACCTTCGCGGCGCATGAAGGTGACATAGGCGTGGCCGACGGTGCCTTCGGGCAGTGCGTCGATCCATGCATGGTCGTCGAGCAGGTCGGGCAGATAGGGCTCGCGCTCCATCAGCTTCTGGCCGAAATCGCTTTCGACGAAGGCGCGCGCATCGTCCATGAAGCCCTTGCGCGGCAGATTCTCGAAGATGTGGAACACCTGTTCGGTGTCTTCCTTGTCCGCGATAAGCTTGCGGAAGTGCTGGAACGCCTTGAACGGGCGGAACCTCTGCGGCTGGCGGTCGGGGTGAGAGAAGATGGTGGGGGTCATGGATCGTTCCCGTTCGAATCAGGTGATGCTGTCCAGATAACATTACTGACATAGATGTCAATAGTAGGTTAAAGCGCTGGACGGATCATTGCCCAAGCCGTTATAGGCGAATAATACAGTGGAGGGCGATATGCGCGAAGATCGACAAGTTGCGGGCGAACGCCTCGTCACCCTCGACGCGCTGCGCGGTTTCGCCGTGATGGGCATTTTGGCGATGAACATCGTCGCCTTCGCGATGCCCGAAATGGCCTATGTCTCGCCCAAAGCCTATGGCGGCGACACGGGGTCGGACATCGCGGCGTGGGCGGTCGGCTTCCTCCTCTTCGACGGCAAGATGCGCGGGCTGTTCTCGATCCTGTTCGGCGCGAGCATGCTCCTGATCATCGATCGCGCGGAGGCGTCGGGACAAAATCCGGGCCCGGTTCATTACCGCCGCATGGCGTGGCTTGCGGTCTTCGGACTCTGCCACTATTTCTTCCTCTGGTGGGGCGACATATTGTTCCTCTACGCCGCCGTCGGCTGTGTCGCCTTCCGTTTCCGCGCATGGGAATCGCGCCGGTTGATCAAATGGGCGCTTGGCATCTTCACGCTGGGCGTTGTCCTGACGTCGCTTTTCTTTGGCGCACAGCTTATGGTGGGAAATGCGGCTGACAATCCCGCGTCGCCGATGGCCGAAGCCGGGCGCGAGGTCCGCGCCGAATATGCCAAGATCGACGGTGAAGTGACCGAGGAGCTCGCGCTCTATCGCGGCCCCTATCTTCCGATCCTCAACTCGCGGCTCGATACCGCGATCAACCCGTTCGTCGGCGTGCTGATGACGATCCTCGAAACGCTGCCGCTGATGATGCTCGGCATGGCGCTGTTCCGCAACGGCTTCCTGACGGGCGCCTGGACGACAGCAAGCTATCGGCGGACGGCGCTGCGCTGGCTGCCCCCGGGGGTGCTGCTGACATTGCTCGTCGGCTGGCTCCAGTGGCGCGCGGGTTTCGACTATCTCGTCGCGGTCAACGCCTTCATGGCCTGGTCCGGCCCGGGACGGCTGATGATGACGATCGCCTATGCCGCCTTGCTCGTGCTGCTGATCAGGCGCGCCGCTACCAGCGGATGGATCGCCCGTGTCGCGGCAGCGGGCCGCGCCGCCTTCTCCAACTATCTCGGCACCAGCATCGTGATGACGACGATCTTTTATGGCTATGGGATCGGCCTGTTCGGCGACGTCGGCCGCTGGACGCTCTATCTCTTCTGCATCGCGATGTGGGCGGTCATGCTGCTGTGGTCCAAGCCGTGGCTCGACCGCTTTCGCTATGGCCCGCTCGAATGGCTGTGGCGCAGCCTCGCGCGCGGGTCACTGCAACCGATGCGCCGGTAACCTGCTTCAATAGCCGACGGCGCGGCCGAAACCCGTCGGACGGCGCTGAACAAGCGGGTTCGCTTCGCGCTCCAGCGCGCTGAGCGTCTCTTCGAACAGCCGGCGCAGTTCGACGACGCGCGGCAGATATTCTTCGGGGCTCGTCTGGCTTTCGACGCAATGACGCGCGAAGACTTCGATGTCCTCGGCGAGCGCGCCGAGTTTTTCGCCGCCGAACTGACGCGCTTCGCTTTTCAGCGTGTGCGCGGGCATGACGAGGCCGCGGGCATCGCGCGCGCGCATTGCCTCTTCGATCGCGGCAACCGATTTGGTGCCGTCTTCGCGAAAATAGCCGAGAATCCGTACAAACGCGGCGCCCAACTGGGTGCGCGTCGCGCGAAACTCATCCCAATCGACCAGGATTTCGTCCAATGCTTTAGTCCCTTGGTGTTCAAATTCGGCCGTGGTCCCAACCGGTCCATGCCAAAGTTGGGTAAAAAAGACGTTACGGTGTCAGGGGTACCGCAAAGAAAGCCGCCCCATTTTGGGTCAGCGCCGAACGCGCCAGCGTCCCTCGTCGGCGGTCGCGGCATCGGTTTCGACCGACCAGCCATGCTCGCCCGCCAGCGCAGCAACTTCGCGCCCGGCTTGCGGATCGTCGGCGATCAACAGCACGTCGGACGCATCGCGCATCGCGCGCGCCAACCGCAGCGCGGGCCAGGGACAACGCATCCCGCGGGCATCGACGACCAGCGTCCCCAATGCCTCAGGCGCCGTCATTCATCATAGGGATTGCGCGAATTGCGGAAGTTGAGGCGCACCGGAACGCCCTGAAAGCCCAGTTCCTTGCGCATGCCGTTGACCAGATAGCGCGTGTAGCTTCCGGGCAAGCTGTCGGTCCGAGTGCCGAACACGACGAACGTCGGCGGCCGCGTGCGCGCCTGCGTGATATAGCGCAGCTTGATCCGCTTACCGCCGGGTGCGGGCGGCGGGTTGTTTTCGACCGCATTTTCGAACCAGCGGTTGAGCTTCGCGGTCGAGACACGGTTGGTCCAGATCGCGCGCTGTTCGAACGCGACGCGGACCAGCGTGTCGATGCCCTTGCCGGTCGCACCCGAAATGCTGAGCACGGGAACGCCCTTGACCTGGCTGAGCCCGTCCTCGAGCGCGGCTCGCACGCCGTTGAACAGCGCCGATGGGTCTTCGGCGACATCCCATTTGTTGAGCGCGACAATCAGCGCGCGGCCTTCCTGCAGCACCCTGTCGGCGATGTGCAGATCCTGCGACTCCAGACCTTTGGTGGCGTCGAGCAGGAGGACGACGACCTCGGCGAAATCGACCGCGTGGAGCGCGTCGGCCACCGATAGCTTCTCGAGCTTTTCGACCACTTTGGCGCGCTTGCGCATGCCCGCGGTGTCGAACAGCTGGATCTCGTGAACCTCGCCGTCCTTCTCCCACTGCCAATCGACGCGGATCGAATCGCGGGTGATCCCGGCTTCGGGCCCGGTGATCAGGCGATCTTCGCCGATCATGCGGTTGATCAGCGTCGACTTGCCCGCATTGGGGCGGCCGACGATCGCGAGCTTCATCGGGCCGAGCGGCGCGTCTTCATCCTCGTCGTCGCCCTCAACCCGCGGCGGCACCGCCTCGAACGCGGCGGCGTCGAACCCGTCGACGATCGGGCGCAGCGCGTCGAACAGGTCGACGATGCCTTCGCCATGTTCCGCGCTGAGCGCGATCGGATTGTCGAAGCCGAGCGAATAGCTCTCCATCAGGCCGTTTTCGCCCTGTTTCCCCTCGGCCTTGTTGACGACAAGGATGATCGGCGTGTCTTCGCTACGCAGCCAGCGCGCGATTTCCTCGTCGAGCGGCGTCACGCCGGCGCGGCCGTCGATCATGAACAGCGCCGCATCGGCCTCGCGCACCGCCTTTTCGGTCTGCACGCGCATGCGGCCGGGCAAGGTCGCCGCGTCATAATCCTCGAAACCCGCGGTATCGACGATACGAAAATCGAGGCCGAGCAGATGGCCGTCACCCTCGCGGCGGTCGCGCGTCACCCCGGGCTGGTCGTCGACGAGCGCAAGGCGCTTGCCGACCAGCCGGTTGAACAGCGTCGATTTGCCCACATTGGGCCGACCGACAATGGCAATCGTCGCGAATCGCGACATGAAACTTATCCCTATACCACCGGGCCGCCCCGGCCCGGACGCTGTATCAGCGCCAGGCCGTGATCTGCCCGTCGTCCGCGAGGACGTACAAAATATTGTTCGCAACCACGGGGGCCTGCGACAGCGACGATTTGAATTCGGTCGTACCCAAGAGCGAGCCGTCGGTCGGCGAGAATTCCGACAAGACGCCTTCGCTGTTGACCGCGATCAGGCGCCCACCGGCGAGAATCGGTCCGGTCCAGCGGATCGGATCCTTCTTCTTCTTCTCGGTTTCGACGCGGAAGCGCGCGAGTTGTTGCAGCCAGCGCACCTTGCCGTTCGCGCGCGCGACGGCCAGCAGCTTGGCGTCGTCGGTCATCGCATAGACCCACTCGCCCACGACATAAGGCGTCGAGATACCGGCGATCGAGATTTCCCAGCTGCGCTGGCCGGTCACGAGTTCATAGCTCGCCATGCGGCCGCCCTGGCCGAGCGCGAAAACGCGGCCGCGGTCGACAACCGGATCGGCGTCGACGTCGGTGAGCGTCGACACCGACAGCGCCATCGACGTGCGCGCGAGCGCGTCTTCCCACAGGTCGCGGCCGTTTTCGTAACGATATGCCTGGACCTCGCCCGACGAGAAGCCGGCGACGATCGTCCCCTGCCCCGCCGCGGGCGACGCGGCGCCAAACACGCTGCCCGCCTCCATCGACGCGGTGGCCTGCCACTGCACCGCGCCATTGGCGGCGTTGAGCGCGAAAATCTGGTTGTCCTGGCTGATGACGTAGACGCCGCCGAACGCGATCGTCGGCGCGCCGCGCAGCGGGCCCGCGGGCTTGACCTTCCAGATCACCGACCCGTCGGCGACGTTCAGCGCCGCGACGTCACCGACACCGCTGGTCGCATAAACGACATTGCCGTCGACCCCGGCGCCGCCGCCGAACAGCGACGCCTTGAAATCCTTGCCCGTGCTGCCGATCGCGGCGCTCCACAATTTCGCGCCCGTGTCGGCGGCGAAGGCGGTGACCACAGCGTCTGTATCCACGACGAACAGGCGGTTGTCGGAGATCACCGGCGAAGCTGCGATCCGCTGCTTGTTGGTGCTGCCCGCGATATTGGCTTCCCACAGCTTGGTCCGCGTGGCGGCGAGCGCCGGATGGCCCATCGATTTCGATGCGTTGCCGCCCGATTGCGCCCACGCGGCGTTGACCGCCGGTTCGGGCAGCACGACCGCGATCGCCGCGGTGGCCGGGTCGACCTTGACGCTGCTGTCGTTCGACAGGATCGACACGCGATCACCCACCGTCGGGGTTTTTGGCCCGCCGTCGCCTTTGAGCACCCCACATGCCGTCAGCGGCAGCGCGAGCAGCGCCGCATAAATTCCGAAACGCGCTTTCCGCATATTAATTGGCTTCCTCAGTCTTTGCGGCTGCCGCGACCTTTGGCGCGGCATTGCCTTTCTGGTCCCCGGCGGCGGCGGCTTGCGCCGCGCCTGTCTTTTCGGCTGCGGCGCTTTCGTCCGCCCGGTCCGCGACCGCATCGACGCCAAGCATCCCCGCCATCTGCACCGAGCGCGATTGCAGCGATTTCGAAACATTGGGCAATTTGGCGATACGGCCATAAAGCGCGCCGGCCTGGTCGAACTGGCCAAGCTGATAATGTGCGGTCGCCGACAGTTCGGCGGCGCTCGCGAACCAGCTCGACACCGGATCCTTGGCATCGACCATCGGCTTCATCCGCGCGATCACCACTTCGGGCTTCAGCGTGTCATATTCGAACGCCGTCTGGCGGATCAGCGCGAGATCGCGCAGCGCCTGGTCGAGCTTGGTATCGGCGGCGACTTTCGCCATCAGGGCGGCGGCCGCCTTCAGATCGCCGGTCTGCGCCTTGATGTTCGCTTCCTGCATCTGCGCGACCGCGCGATAGGCTGGGTCGCCTTCGGCGGCGAGCTTCTGCAATTCGGTGGTCGCAGCGCGCGGCTGGTTGGTGCCGAGCTTGTCGAACGCCGCGATCAACTCTTCGGCCTGCTCACCGCGCGCGGCATCCTGCCGGTGGCTCCAGAAGAGATAGCCGCCGAACGCGAGCAGGGCAGCGATGACGCCGCCGATGATCCAGCGGCCATAGCGCTGCATGATCGTATCGAGCCGGTCCTTGCGGACGGCTTCGTCGACTTCCTGCAACAGCGCGGCGTCATTCGTCGGGCTCAGGGCCAATCAAACCTCCATAAACTCAATATTGGCCCGGGCCTTCAGCATCGCGCCGGCCGCTTCCTTAGCGACGGCGCCGAAAAACGCCAAGCGTTTCACTCTGCGCGGCTCGCCGGACTCTCAACCTGCGTAGGTCTGATCCTCGGTCGGGAATGAACGGGACCTGACTTCTTCGGCATAGTCCTTGACCGCGCCTTCGACGACGCTCGCCATATTTCCGAAACGCTTCACGAACTTGGGAACACGTTCGAACATGCCGAGCATGTCGTCGGTGACGAGAACCTGGCCGTCGCACTGTGCCGATGCGCCGATACCGATCGTCGGACAATCGACCTTGTTCGTGATCTCGATCGCGATCGATTCGAGCACGCCTTCGATCACGATCGAAAAGGCGCCCGCCTGAGCGACGGCAATCGCATCTTCGACGATCGAGCGCGCTTCTTCCTCGCTCTTGCCGCGAACGCCATAGCCGCCAAGGATGTTCACCGCCTGCGGGGTCAGCCCGACATGGCCCATCACCGGGATGCCGCGCTGGGTCAGGAATTCGATCGTCGGCGCCAGCACCTTGCCGCCCTCGACCTTCACCGCCGCCGCGCCGGTTTCCTTGAGCAGGCGCGCGGCATTGTCGAACGCCTGCTGCGGGCTGCCCTCATAGCTGCCGAACGGCATGTCAACGATCACTGCGGCATGATAACTGCCGCGCACCACCGCGGCGCCGTGCAGCGCCATCATGTCCATCGTCACGCCGACGGTGTGCGGCAGGCCGTAGATCACCTGCGCGAGCGAATCGCCGACGAGCAGCATGTCGCAATGCGGGTCGAGCAGCTGTGCCATGCGGACGGTGTAGGCGGTGAGCATCACAAGCGGTTCGCCGCCCTTGCGCTGGCGAATGCGCGGCACGGTAAGGCGTTTCATCGGCTGCGGCGTCGGATTGGCGCGGCTGGTCGATGTGTCGAAGGTGAGCGTTTTCGGGAGCGTGGACATGGGGCGGGGGTCTAGCCCCTTGGTGCGCGGAGCGAAAGGTCGAAGAGCAACAATGGCAATTCCGCTTGACTCCATGTTATATATTTTTAACACTAGGTCAGACATAACGAACACAAAGAGATTCGCACGATGGCGTTTCGCGAAAAAATCGACTGGCTGAGCTTTGCGGTGATCCTGCTCGGCTTTTCAGCCTATTTCTGGATTTTCCCTTATGATGTCGGGAGCCGCGAGGGCATGGCGGCGCAAGCGGGATTGCTGATCGCGCTGGCGATCATCTTCACGATCGTCATGACGATTGCGGCGACGCTGTTTGCAGTGATGCGGCCCAGGGATGCCAATGCCCCCACCGACGAGCGCGACCGCAATATTACCCGGCGCGTCAGCGGCTTCGCTTATTATGTCCTGATCGCCGGGCTCGCCGGCTGCTTCGCGCTCGCGCACATTACGCGCGATCTGGTGCTGGTACTCAACGCCGTTCTGGCCGCCGCCGTGGTCGCCGAACTCGTGCGGCCGGGACTGCAGATTCGTTTCTATCGGACCGGCGCATGATGCTTCGAGGTCCGCATGGCTAAGCCCCCTTTCACCAACGATATTCGCACGCTCCGCTTTCTCGCCGGCGAAATGACGCAGGGCGAGCTTGGCGACCGTGTCGGCGTGACCCGGCAGACGATCGCGGCGATCGAGCAAGGTAAATATTCGCCGTCGCTCGAGGTCGCGTTCCGAATCGCGCATATCTTCGGCAAGCCGCTCGAGGCGGTGTTCCAGTGGGATGACGCCCGCGATTGAGACAGCGCGGCCGCGCGGGCCCGGCCCGACACCCCTCCCCGGTGGTGACGGACCGGGCCTTAGAGCGGTTTGTGATCTGACGGAATCATTGGGGATTCCCAAGGCGGTGGATTTCTGATTCAAGATGCTGGCTGTTGGAGGTCGGCATGGATGACCAGAGCCTATTCGCAGGATTTGCGGGATCGC
>Ga0265296_1001463_pt1 | contig 27168 bp, 29 predicted proteins | sample MunlanPumphouse1_FD_189073 | JGI IMG/M metagenome (GOLD analysis project Ga0265296, IMG submission 189073) | Groundwater microbial communities from a municipal landfill in Southern Ontario, Canada - Pumphouse #1 | ecosystem: Environmental > Aquatic > Deep subsurface > Groundwater | place... | reverse complement strand
AGTTTTCTGACGTAATAAAGAAAATATACACAGAATGTGAGGGAGACTTACTTACGAAGGCGCTAGCCTTTGACCAGCACGCAGGTTTTAGTGAGTTCATATTAATGAATGCGCACGGTTATGTTAAAAAGCAGGAGATTGAGCACTCCGGAGACCTGGAGATAATAGTCAAAAAGCCTGAGTAATGCACAAGCATTCCTAATAATATAGCCTAATATGGCAAAAATCAGGGGGCTATATCCCGATATTGCAGTAATATCTCTCAATAAGGCTAAAGGAGGGGTTAATATGGACAAGGAATTAATAGTATACCTAAATGCACAGTTTAAAGTACTTGAAGGCTTGCATAAAAGGTACATTATGCACCGTTATGCACAGATAAAAAATTGGAAGAAATAGACACACTTAGAGCCTGTATATCTAGGGCCTATTATGCAACTTCCGGTAATGACCATTATGTAACCTAGTAGTTGTTACTATGCCCTGCACTGTAAATTATTAGGGGGCTAGTGTAGCGGTAGCGTGCAGGTATGGCATGGGGGGAGGGGCCGGGGGTACGAACCCCCCAAGACCCCAGGGCCGGGTCTAAATATGATATTTAACTATCTCACAAATTCAACTCAATCCCAATTTTCACCGCTATAAAAAACTGAGCATATCATTTTCCAGAATTTAGGTGTTTCTATGGCTAGAATAACAGTAGACCTAACACATTTACCGGAGATGACTAACCCTAAATTTTACCCACTGTTTGAGAATCAGGATAGGTACTTAGTCTTGGTCGGGGGTGGTGGGTCAGGTAAGTCAGTCTTTGCGGCCCAGAAGGTCGTCAGGCGGACAATAGAGGAGAAGGGACATCGTTTCCTTGTGGTCAGGAAGGTAGCCAAGACTTTGCGGGAGTCGGCTTTTGCAGAGGTCAGGGCGATTATTTCTGACTGGGGATTGATGAAGCTGTTCAATATTAATAAATCGGATTTACATATCACCTGTAAGAACGGGAACGAGATTCTGTTCGCTGGCTTGGATGATGTGGAGAAGCTGAAGTCTATTTTTAAAGTTACTAATGTGTGGATAGAGGAAGCTTCGGAGTTGGAGATAAGTGATTACAGACAGTTGGATATCCGGTTGAGGGGTCAGAGTAAGTGGTATAAACAGATGATATTCTCATTCAATCCTATCTATAAGGGGCATTGGCTGGAGGGGGAGTTCGTCAATATAGATTGGACGGCTAAGAGGGACAATTGTACTGTCAATCATTCTACGTATAAGAACAACAAGTTTCTTGATCCGGCTCAGACGGAGGTGTTGGAATCATTTAAAGAATCGGACCCTTACTACTACTCGGTATATTGTTTAGGTGAGTGGGGGGTATTGGGTAAGACGGTCTTCGATGCCCAGGTGGTCACTAAGCGAATTTCACAGTTGAGAGATAAGAAGCCTTTGAAACAGGGCTTCTTTATTTATAAGTATGAGAACGAGAAGATTGTTGATGAGTCTATCCAGTGGGTAGAGGATTCGGGCGGGTATATCAAGATTTTTGAAGATGTCCAGAAGGGTTATCCGTATGTCATCGGGGGCGACACTGCCGGGGAGGGGTCGGATAACTTTACCGGACAGGTCCTGAACAATGTCACTGCGATACAGGCGGCGGTACTTAAACACCAATTCGACGAGGATTTATATTCTAAACAGATGTACTGTTTAGGGAAATATTACAACAATGCTTTAGAAGGGATAGAGACCAACTACTCGACTTATCCGGTTAAGGAGTTGGAGAGGTTAGGTTATAACCGACAGTATACTAGGGAGCATGTTGACACCTTCACCGGTGCCTTGAAGAAAAGTTACGGATTCAGGACGGATAAGTTGACCCGTCCTTTAGTTTTGGCTAATTTAGTCCAACTCGTCAGGGAGCACCCTGGGTTGTTCAACGATATCGAGACGCTTGAGGAGATGCTCACCTTCGTCCGGAACGAGAAGGGGAAACCGGAGGCTCAGAGTGGCAAGACTGACGACCTGATCATCGGGTTAGCCATAGCGCACCATATCCGGACACAGCAGATATTCCATATCGAGGCACAGGTCGAAGATAATGATGAGGACGACGAAGAACCCAAGGGAGGTACTTGGTATGACTAATATTATTTTAATGCTTGTTTTTGCCATAGCAATCCTAGCCGCTTTTTGGAGCGGCTTTTATGTTGGGTACCTAAAACGGGAGGGCGAGCCCCCTGAAATCCCTTTGCCCAACATCAAGGAAATCATAAACAATATTAAACCTGAGAAGAAACAGAGATTATCTAAAGCTGAAGAGATAGAACAGGCTAAAGCAAATGTCTTTTATAATTAGGCGGTGAGATGATGGACTGGGAAGAAAAAGAAAAAGAAGAAGAAAAAGACACGAAGAACCCCAACACGCCCGAGGAAGAAAAATTTGTCCACCTGATAGATACTAATCAGATGAACGCCGAGACTGCCAGGGGCACGGGCTACAGCGAGAACGGGTCTTATGTTTACGAATCCGGCATAGACCAGATTTGGGAAGATGAAGCCAAGATGTTCATAGGCGACCAGTGGGATACATCAATAGCCTATCGGACTAAAGCTGTCAGGAAAACACGACCCAACTCTGTGAACAACTTTATTTTCTCAGCGGTTATCAATACTCTGGCTAACATAACTTCCAGCGACCCGGAGGTAACTATCGAAGGGGTGGAAGAGGGCGACCGTGAGATAGCGGAAAAACTTACTTTCATGTCCCGGTTCAATGACCAGCGGAACAAATTCCCTGCCCTGTGGAAGAAGATGGTCTTGCCCTTCGTGGCTTACGGCCCGATGTGTGCTGCTGTCCTGTGGGATTCTGATTGGATAGGCGGGACTGGACCGAATAGGTGGGTAGGAGATGTCAGGATAGTCAATATAGACAGGAGGACTATCTACTTTGACCCCGCTATCATAGATTTAGAGGACAGGTTACAGGAATGTTCCTTTATCCACCTTAAGGTACGGAAGAAACTGGAGTACCTCAAAGAGAGATGGCCTGAGAGAGGGAAGTATGTCCAGGAGGATTTGAACGATTCCGAGTTACAGGACGAGGGCCAAGACCCTAAACAAGTCTGGCTAATAGCCGCGAGACACCGGGGATTGCCGAAATTCGTACCGGATAAGCGGAAAAAGGAATTATTGGTCAAAGCTGAACAGGCTGAAATGATGGGCGACACCTTCAAAGCCCAGGAGTACAGGGATATGGCAGAAGGTAAGTTAAAAGGTGTCCACTTAGCCTATGTAGCGAATGGAGTATTCCTCGAATACATCCCTTACGAATACGATGACGGGGAATACCCGATAGTCTACAAAGTATGTTACTTCGACGAGAACACGCCTTACGGCTTCGGCGAAATTAGGAATACGAAGGTTCCGCAGATTCTACACAATAAAGCTGACGAAATTGAAATCGAAGCCATGTCCCGTGAAGGATTGGGTGGGAAGCTGTTTAACGAGGGGGCTGTGACCCCAAAACAGTTGGAGACTATACTGAAAAACTCCGGCAAAGGTGGAGCGTGGTTAGCTGTCAATAATGTCAACCAACTTGCAGACAGGGATGGCGTTAAGACCCCCCAAGCCCTGATAGCTTACAAAGAACATAAGCAGAGGATGGTTGAAACCGTCTCACAGAACACGCCTATCCAGCAGGGCATTTCCCCAGGGACCCACGTGCCTTATTCCACTGTGGCTGAATTGGGGGCCCGGACGGATATACGGACCAAGATAAAAGTTAAAACCTTAGTTGATTTTCTCACCGAACTTAACCGGATGCGGATAAACAGATTCGTCCAGTTTTATACGGAAGACAGGTATTTCAGAATCAGGGGTGAGGACGGCAAGATAGTCCAGGGCAGTTTCAATGCCAAGGAAGCTTACCGCACATGGGACAGGCAGGTACAGGACGAGCAGGGTAATATCACTGGAGTACAGCAGGAATTATTCGTACCTGAATTCGACATATCAGTTAAGATAATGGACGAGAAACCCAAAGATAGGACTTACTACACCCGTACTGCCGTAGAATTGTTCGGTCAGAATGGTATCGACATCGAGTCCCTATGGTACACCCTGGAAGAAGGGAAGTTCCCGCCCACGAGCGAGATTATAAAGCGGTTGACAGCACAGAATTCCGCTTTACAGGTAGCGGACCAGGTTAGTAAGATGCCTCCCGAATTGCAGCAGATTTTCTTTGAAGCCCAAAACCAACTATTGCAGAACCTATCTCAACCGATGGGAGGGGAACAAGAGGGGCAACCTGCGGAAGGTGCTCAACAATAACGCCGAAAGGAGAGCGCAAATGGAATATTGTTTTATAGTCACTACAAATATATTTGGCGAAGAAACAAGTATCGGGGGAGATTCTGGTAACAAGGAGTTTGTGCCAGCAAAAGTTATCGCTAAACTCGAAAAAACATGCACTCCATTATTAGAAATAAATGCAGGAGCAGACAAAACAGTAACCATAGCTGGTTATATGGCAGCAGAAGGTGAGAAATATAGATTAGGAGTAAAACTAAACACGGCAAGTTCACAAGAACATTGGCACAAACAAATAAAAAACCTGATAAGAGCATATAGAAATTGGTTAGTGTCTTTTAATCCAGAATATCAAACACCAAAAGGAGAGTGCATAAATGAGTAAGTTGCTAGGATCAAACGGCAAGCCCCTCAAAAGACCAGAAGTGAGGGAACTAGAGCGGGATATCGTAAAGAATCTCGGCACAATCATTCCCGGTATGATGCAGGATATTGAATTTCTGGGAACCCGAGTCAATATCTTTATTGAAGTATTTAAGGCTCTCGGTGTCACTGACGAACAATTCCAGGAAGCCGTTGACCGGGTGAAGGCTAAATATCAGGAGGAACCGGAGGCGGTACAGTGAGCCTACATAAATTCAAATGCCCCCGATGCGGTAAATGGATATGCAAAACAGACAACGATTCCTACATAGAAATGCCCTGCCCCCGGTGCAAAGAACTGATACAGTATAACAAGGGGGTAATAACCGTAATCACTAAAACCGAATAAACTGAGGCTCATAGATGAGGCCCTTACTCTTAACCGAGTAGGGGCCTTTTTTTATTTTCCAAGGAGGTGAGACAGTTGCCTAAAAAGCCAAAAAAGGGTATGCACATGATGCCTGGAGGCCGCATGATGAAAGACTCTGAGATGAAAATGAAAAAAGCCAAGAAAAAGAAATAGATTTCAAAATTCGCTTGAGACAGCGCAAAAAACTCAGGAGGTATTCAAATGGAAGAACAATTGAACTCTGTTGACGCAGAGCAAGAGGATGTCGTGGATTCTCAAACTGACGATTTAGAAAACGAATCTGAGACAGAAGAAGGCGAGAAAGAGTCGGAAGTCGCCGAAACGACAAAGCAAGGTCCGGATGAAAATGCTATCTATGCGAAACTGCGTAGGAAAGCGGAAGAAGAAATGAAGGCCAAATATGAGCCGAAACTAGCCAAGTTTCAAGAGCTGGCTGGGGTAGACATCGACCAAGCCCTTACGCAGCTCGAACAAAGCAAACTCCAAGAGGAGGCCAAGCAGTACGCCGAAACCAACGGCTTGACTGAGGAAGACGCTGCAGACAGGTTAAAGGACAAGCAACGGTTACAGGCACTTGAAACTGAGCTAAGGAGCACTAAACGGCTGACCACTCTCGAAAAAGAGAAGGAACCGTTTAAAGATAAGCTCTACTTCAAAGACCTGGAGCCGGAGATTGACCAGCTTATCGCAGAAAATGCCCAAAAAGGTATTGATATCAGTGTAGAAGCTACCTTCAACTACCTGAGAGGTAAAAATTTGGACGAGCTTATGAGTAAGGAGACTGAGAAAACCGTAAAAAGCACAATAGCCAATATCCACGACCGGGCGAGGCGCACAGTTGTAAACCAGGATAGTTCCCACGGTGACGACTTAGACACCTCAGAAGTTGATGTCGAGATGGCTAATGCGTTCGGGACCGACCCGAAAAAAATAGCCAGTTATGTAAAAAAACAAACTAAAAGGAGTTGAGACTTAAATGAAAGGATTTAACTGGGCAGGTGACTTAAACGGTCACAAAAACCCTATAGTAAGACGGCTCTACGTACCTAACGCCACCGCAATCGAGCAAGGCGAACCGATAATTTACACCCCCGGAACCGGCGTAGCTGTTGTAGCGGCCCCGACCGACTTCGACGACCCGATTGATGGCGTTTCTATGGTTGAGAAGGCAGCCAGTGACGGAACGACCTATATCGACATATCCGTTTCGCCGACCGCTATTTACAAGTATAAGGCTGCCAAGTCTTACACCCTCACTGGAGGGAGCACTACTACTGCTGTTATCGCCAGTTTAATGCCACAGACTAACTCGTTATGGAAGGGCGGAGCTATCAAGATTATCTCTTGTGCTGCCGACTCCGGTTTAAATAACAGAGTGTTCAAGATTTCCGACAGTACGGGTACAACCGGAACCCTGACCTTATTCGAAACCCTACCATCCACCTTAGCCTCCGGAGACACCATCTACCTTTGCCCCGGTTACATGGCCCATAACTATTTAGGTTATGACCTCGATTCTGATGCCATGAACCCGGATTATGCCGCTGTGGGTGGGAACGTACTGAGGCTTCATGCGACCAACCCGGACGCTATGGAAAGTCAATGGATTTTCGAGCGTCATGCAAATGTATCCTAAACACCTTCGGGTGTTTTTTAATTTGAAAGGAGTTGAAATTTAATGGCATTAACCGAACAACAATTTATCGAACTTGAAGGCAATATACGCGAGACCTGGGATGCTTACTTCAAGATGAAGAAAGACTATATCCCTTCGCTGTTCAATGTGATCAAGCGTAATTCCGCACAGTTTACCGATTATACCATAGGTGCCGCTGGACGGATGACCCCCTGGGAAGGTTCTGTGGCTTATGATACCTTTGTAAAAGGTTATGAGAAGCAGTATAAACCTTCTAAACTGAGTACCGGTATCCAGGTTGACCGTGACCTGTACGAGGACAGGGAATATGAATCGATCAAAACTAGGGTAAATAATATTGCCTATGGTGTGTTTAAGACTCTGCAATATGAAAGTGCAGAGCTTTTTAATTACGCCTTCACTACGACCTACACCGGACCTGATTCGGCAGGCTTGTGCAGTGCTTCGCACAAGAACATCCCGACCGCAAGCAACCAGAGCAACACCGGGATTCTCGACCTCTCTTACGATAACCTCGAAATCACATTAAGGGCCATGGAGGATTGGGAGGACGACCGGGGAGATAAGATGCTGATTCAAGGCAACATGATTATCGCCTCTCCATATTGGAGAGATACCTGTAAAAAACTGTTTGGCTCTGATAAGGAAGCTTTCGTAGGTGATAATACCAAGAACGTCTACAAAGACTTCAAATACCTTATCCACCCGCTTATTACCGGGCACAAATGGTTTGTGGTGGTTGAAGATATCATGAAGGGCGGCTCGGGCCTGAACTGGTTTATGAGACGCGACCCCCGGAACCTTGAGAGAGACGGTGACGCGGCTAAAGGGGATTTCAACACCGAAAAACTCTCCTGGAAGTCTGTCGGTCGTTGGGTTAAAGGGTGGACAAATTGGTTCTTTATTTATGGACAGAATGCCGGATAGGTAAACGAAGCGTAAAAATTAGTGCGGTTATGCCGTGGGGGAGACAGTGTCTCCCCTGCTAATTTAAGGAGGTATTAATAATGGGAGATATCACACATTTCAAGGGTATTTCAGCAGTAAATGGTTTTTACATCGGCGCAAAAGGTGCCGAAAGATTGGTCGTCGGTCTTGGCCTTTCCGAACCCGGTAATCAGTTCTTTGTCGATTCCGGGATAGGAGCGGATTCAAACAATGGTAAAGGATGGGCCACGGCTTTAGCAACCCTGGACGCGGCCTTTGCTAAATGTACCGCCAATAACGGAGATATTGTTTGGGTGGCTCCTGGTCATTCAGAGACATACACCACTACAGGGAACAAAATTACTGCCGATGTGGCAGGAGTAAGGGTTATAGGTGTTGGCTATGGCGCTGACCGCCCAACATTTACGTTCAGCCATACCGGAGCGACTATGGCGATTACCGCGGCTAGCGTTGTTTTTGATAATCTGCTGTTTGTTACCGGGGTGGACTCTGTAACAACTATAGCGACAATTTCCGGTAACGATTGCATAATGGGCCATCCTGATGGGTATGGCGTAGAGGTGCGCGACACTATCGACGTTGAGGTCATCGATGCTTTCAAAGTAACGGGTGACAGATTTAAAGCCAACGTTTTCCATTATGGATATACCAGTGGCAACGCTAACCTAACCACTTTTTCGATGAACGGCGTAGCCGATGCCGAGATTTACGTCACTGCACTTGGAAAAGCTGGCACCGCTATTGTTAATTTTGTTACTGCTGCCAGTACCAATGTCCTGATTAAAGGCAATTTTTTGGTCACGGGCACTACTAACCTAAGCAAAAACGTTGTCGCCACTATCGGCAGCAATACCTGGCAGGTTGAAGGTTTTGATCTGGGAGCAGGGTATGAATTTTCCGGTGGCTCTGGTGCGGCTGTGACTGGTAGTGACGTTAGCGCACTCGGCACAAAGGTAGATTCCGTAGGCACGCTGGCGGGGTCTACTGCCACAAGCACCCAAGCAACCTCAGTGGGAACCCTGGTAACTTCCGTGGGAACACTTGCCGGGTCAGGTGCCACTGCTACGAATGTTACATCGGTAGGGACACAAGTTTCATCGGTAGGCACCCAGTCCACTTCTGTGGGCACATTGACCACCTCTATCGGAACACTTGTTACGTCCGTAAGCACTCAGGCAGCATCAGTGGGAACGCTGACGGCTTCGGTAGGCACGCAAACAGCCTCCGTAGGAACGCTAGTTACTTCCGTTGGCACTTTAGCTGGTTCGGCGGCAACTGCTACCGGCGTTACCTCAGTGGGCACTTTAACAACCTCTGTAGGGACGGTAGTGGCTTCGGCAGCCTCGACTACTAACGCAACTTCCGTGGGAACTTTAGTAACATCTGTTGGGACTCTAGCCGGTTCTGCCGCTACAACCACAAACGCAACATCTGTTGGAACACTTGTAACTTCCGTAGGAACCCTTGCCGGTTCTGCCGCTACAACGACTAGCGCAACTTCCGTGGGAACTTTAGTAACCTCCGTAGGTACCTTAACATCTTCCGTAGGCACTGTGGTAGCTTCGGCAGCTACAACGACTAACGCTACATCGGTCGGAACCTTGGTAACTTCCGTTGGGACGTTAACATCTAGCGTAGGCACCGTAGTTGCTTCGGCGGCATCAACCACAAGCGCAACTTCTGTTGGCACGCTGGTAACATCAGTGGGAACGTTAACATCTTCCGTGGGAACCGTGGTAGCTTCGGCAGCCACTACAACTAATGTTACCTCAGTGGGAACGTTGGTTACATCTGTGGGCACGCAGACTGGCTCTGTCGGCACCCTGACCACCAGCGTGGGCACTCAGTTGACCACGGGGCTTCTTAACCTCGGCGGTAGCCTTGTGAGAAAAACTATAACCCATTCCGGGGCAGCTTCGTATACGGCATTTACTGTGACGGGCTGTGTGGCGGTAAAAGTAATCGGGTATATCACTACTGCACTGACAAACCATGCAGACACTACCAGCGTTGGAACGTCCACTAGTGTAGCGGGGCTTATAGCCGCCACCGCCGGTACTGCTATGCAGACGGTTAATCAGGTATGGGTGGATAATGCCCCGTCGAAGTTTGAGACATTCCCAAGTGGGTACTCAGTACTTGGTGACGGTGAGGATATCGCAGTAGACGGTTCAGTTAACCTTGTTGGCGGAGTAGTGGAATTGTACTGCCTCTACATTCCATTATCTGCCGATGGTGCGGTAGCTGCTGCTTAATGCGAATCGCCCATATTGCACCCTTTGCCCCTTGTCGGTGCGGTCTTTTTGAGGCCGCACGCGACATGGCAAGGGCAGATATTAACATCGGACACGAAGTTTATTTTATCGACTCAGGGATTACTGTAAGCGACAAGCGGGAGCAGCCAATTGTCGGGGGAGTCGATGACCGGGCAGGCTTTAAGGTGATTACTGCGGACCCGGCAAATATAAAACTAGCCGATGTTATTGTATTGCATACCGGTATTCCTGACGAATGGTTGACCGGTATAAAAGCTCCCATTGTATGGGTGATACACGCCCGTCCTTTAGCGGCTTTTAGGCCAGCGCAAAACAGGGGCATAGATTCATTTTTCTATGCTTCAATTATGAAACAGCCTCAAATTAAAAAGGCTGTATTTTTTTGGCCTGAGCTTGAACCTTATTGGAAAATAGTGATACCTGAAGAAAAACTGTACGCATTTGATTATCCGGTAGTAGACGAGCACCGTTTTTCTCCGACTGGTGAGAAACATATTGTCGGCAAGGAACATCTTGGGAAATTTAATGGCCTGATATGCGATAGTTGGCGGGAAGATATCGACATCTACGAGACCGTATGTGGGGCGATAGAAGCAGCCAGAAACATCCCCGGATTAAAGTGGCACCTGTACGCCTTTGACAACCCCGTTCCGGAGTGTTGGACATACCTCATAGACGAACTAAAAAGGCTCGGTGCTATGGGTGAATTATGCGCCAGAATGCCGGACATGGAAAAGGTATATAGAGGTTTCGACTTCCTGTTGACTCCCCACCGGATCGTTACCCGTGTCATCGGAGAAGCCCTTTCCTGTGGGCTTCCTGTTATCGCAGCCAACGGGTGTAAGGTGGCCCAAGAGACAGCAGATATAAGTGACCCGCATTCCGTTGCCGATGCCGTAAAGCGAATGGTGAACAGAATTACAGACTCCAGAGGGCTGGTAAAGGGTCTGGCTCTAATGGAGGCCAGGAAATTCAATTTAAACGCTTTCGGAGCACAGATGAACAGATTATATCAAGAGATTGGAGGTATATCAAATGAAAGTAAAGATGCTTCAGCACTGCGGATTAATGGGTAGACAGCCAATGTATAAAGGGCAAGTATATGAGGTTGAGGATAAAGAGGCCAAAAATTTAATCAAAAAGAAAATGGCTCAAAAAGCCTAACGGGGTGTTAATATGCGTGAATTGAAACGCGGACAGATGCTAGACCATGTTGAGCTTTTGCTTTTCGACATACTCCAAGAGTTAAAGAAACTCAACAAAGAAGAGGACCCGCGCCCAATCGCGAAGGGCGCGGGGTTAATCTGTAAAGTCTGTAATACGGAGCATGAAAACAAGGGGAAATTGATGGCTTGTTACCGGAAACATAAGAAAGAGGGTGGATAAAAGTGTGGTTCGAACCAAAAGAGAGAACATTACATAGCGGGATAGGGGCAACTTCAAACGGACAAATATTTGACCTCGACGGCAAATACGGCGCACTGCGATTGCAGATAACCGGTATCACATCAGCCACTATTACATTTGAACAGAGCAACGACAATGGTACTACATGGGACGGTATTGCCGGAACCAATACCGAAACAGGCGCGAAAGCAACCACTGCAACGGCAGACGGAACATTTTTAATCCCCATAACTGGGGTTAAGAAATTTCGCGCGAGGATATCAACATATGTTACGGGAACGATTTATGCTTATGCCATGGCGGTTCCTGCAATAGTAGCACCTATGGAAGTATATGCTTCATTGGCTGCTGGCACTGCACTGGCTGGCAAAGTAGGTATCGACCAAGCGACTGCCAATGCAAACGAAGTCGTAGTTAAGAGTATTACGGCAGGCGACACTAACATAGGCAACGTGGATATCGCATCAGCTTTACCAGCTGGCGCAGCTTTAATCGGCAAGGTAGGAATTGACCAGACTACCCCAGGAACTACCAACAGAGTGGATATTGGCGCAGCCTTGCCAGCTGGCTCTGCACTAGTCGGCAAAGTTAGTATTGACCAGGCAACTGCCAATGCTAATGAGGTCGTAGTCAAAAGTATTACCGCTGGTGCTAACGTCATCGGTAAATTTGGGATAGACCAGACCACACCAGGGACGACAAACGGGGTGCAGATAGTAGGTAGAACCGGAGCATATACAACCCCTACCCATACCGCCGTAACCGTAGGCGTGGCAACAGGAGCGGCTTTAGCATTAAACGCAAACAGGCTCTATGCGCTACTTGTAAACGATAGCGACACTGCTATCTATATCAAACTAGGGGTTGCTGCAGCTCTTAACCAAGGAATCAGAATTAATGCCAATGGTGGGTCCTATGAAATATCTAAGGAATTAGGTAATTTGTATACGGGAGCCATCAATGCTATTAGTTCACTTGCAAATAAAACATTACTAGTGACTGAGGGAGTATAGGAGGGGTGCCCGATGGGATGGAGTTTAAAAAATGATACTTTAAACGTGCCATTACTGATGAACGCTAGTAATGCAAATTTACTTGACGGGTTTGATTATTTTTTAGTGAACGGTAAAGAAATAGCGCATTTCCAGGCTAGCGAAACATGGACAAGTGTGGCCGGGACACAAGCCGATGATACAACCAATTTTCTGATTGGCACAAAGTCTTTACGTATTACAGAAAACGATAATACCGGAAGCCAATTATATAGTTCAATAAATTTTGCGGCAACCAAAGACCTTACAACATTTAAAAATGGTGCTGCGAGTGCGGCTGGTGACTACATCTATTTTGTTGTATACGTCAGTGATGTTACAAAAACAGTCGGCGTTCAATTGATTTTTGATACAGCCGCCGCCTATACCGGTTCAAACATTTATTACTATTACAAAATCACGGAGCTTTCGACGGGCTGGAACTATATCCTCGCACCTAAGTCAGCATTTAGTTCTAGCGGTACGCCCAACTGGAACAATATTAACTCTATGGCGGTGACTTGGAACTCACAAGATAATGCCATAAACGCGTATGTATCTTTTCAACTAATCATGCTGCTGGCAGCCAGTCCGACACTTTAAAGGTGGTGAAGATATGGGAACAATGGGTGATGCTCTTGCAAGTGCGACTACTGCTTCGGAAATAAGCAGTTTTTTTATTGACGAACTAGGTTATATAAGCGTAAAACGCTACGGAGCTACCGGAGATGGAACAACGGACGATAAGAGTTTTCTCGATACCGCCGCCGCCGCATTGTCGGATGGGGACAGAATGTTCTTTCCCAACGGTACTTACCTTATCGCAGGAGAAAACCAATACGTCACGATAGACGAGGACAATGTGGTCATAGAAGGCTCTGGCGGGGCCGCAATAGCCACGGAAAACAGCACAAGCCTAGAAGTGCTAACAGACCCGCATTATTGCGGGTTGGCTATCTCCGGCGACAACGTAACAATCAGGAATCTAAACTTCCGGGGCGGGTTAATTTCTGTTTCAACTACCGGGACGATAACCATTGAGGGGTGTAAATTCTACAATCTGCATAATGCGGGAATCGCGTTCAGCAGTACGGTAGCTTTTAAAAAAGCAGTTATCAAAGACTGTATATTTGAATACTCCCTTGCTACTGATGCAGGAAATTACACCTCAATTCAAAGGGGTTCGGAGGCAGCAGATGCCTGGGCGGAAACTGTTATTGTTAAAGATTGCACGTTTAGGGGCACCTCTGGCGGAGTTAATATGCACAAAACCAAGCATGTCATAGTTGATGGTTGTAAATTTATGGGCGTTGATGTTAACTGCGTTAAGCAGTCGGTTAACAACCAAAAGCTTACTATTATCAACTGTGAATTTGACGGGGCAGCCATAGACGCAGCCAGTGCCAATAGACACATAAACGCGGTGTCAGATTATGCTATCTTCTGTCAGGTTTTATACAATGTAACAATTGAGAATAATAAATTTTTCAATTACAGCGGCTTGGCTACAATTTGGCTTACTGACGGCAGTTTCATGGATGGCATTGTAAATATCAAACATAATACTTTCGATACCTGTATAGCGCCCTTTTCGCTACCGCAAGGGAACGCATGTATCCGTGATAATAAGTTTGAGAACTGCGGAACCGCAAGCACGGGTATTTCGATTTGCGAGGCTATAACTTGGGGCAGAAAGATAGAATTTGACCATAACTATTTACTTAACACGAAAGTGAAAATAGGTTCTCATGGCGAATACGGGCACACGTATATCTATATTAGGAAGAACTCCATAAAATATAACCTGGACAATAATGGGGCCATACAAATTTACAACCAGGGCTTGGGTGCAGATAACATCGTAGCCTATTTTGTAGAAGATAACGAAATTGAAATAACGGACAGTAAGTCTTATGGCATTGTCTGCGAGTCTCTACAGCCAGTATACTCCAGGGATAATGTCGTAACCGGGGCGGCTGTAGCGGCAGAACTTTATACTACTAACAGCAGAAATAAGATAGTTGATGATGCTATAACGGGGGCAAATACTTTAGCCGCCAATGTTTACGGGGATGCCACGACAGTAATCAACACATCTGCCACCGGGAACATAGCTTACACTCTGTCGGCCAGTTTCCCTATCGGTGCAAGAGTAAATGTTCAGATGACCCACGCCACTAGAACATTAACGTTTCTTGTCAGCGGCGGGACTATAAGTGGACATGCTACCTGCGTGGCTGGCGCTCAGTATACCACTGCATTATTGGTTAAAGAAACCGCAACCACATGGGGCATATATAGCCAGGTCGGAACATGGTCGTATACATAGGAGGTGGTTAGATGCCTAGCATACAGCAAATAGTCGATTTTGTTGACAGAAAATATCCCAATTCAGAAACAGACGCAAACAAAGTCAGCGATTTAAACGATATACATAAAAGGGTATATGTTAAAATGTCCAGATTGAAAAACGAAACCGAAAAGTACGAGATTACATCAATAGCAAGCCAATTAACCTACAACCTCCCTGCTGACGGGAAAATAGATGATGTGGCTTTAGTTCTAGTTCCGCAGTCGATCACTATCACGGCATCCACCGAATGGGAAGAGTGTGAATTTGCCGGGATAAAAGACGATACCACAACGGGTTATTATTATGGGGATGGTGGAAACGGTTTAATATCCTTCTTATATGACGACCTGCCGATAGCCACGGCGGGTCTTTCTATTAGGCTTTTCTATTGGAAACGGCCCAATGCACTAAGTTCTGCCGATATGTCTGCCACCCCTGAACTTGACGAGGATTATCACGATGTATTGAAGTTCCAGCTTGTCAGTGAGCTAGCCTCACAGGGACACAACCCGGATACTGAGATAGCCGACTTCTGGCAGAGGAAGGCTGACGAATTCCTGCGGGATATTGAAACGAATCTGAGCGAGAGATATAACAAGACGCCCACACAGAGTTGTCAGGCGGAGGAGTGGTTTTAATGGCTTACTGGGGAAAGACATTAAAATATACCATTAAGCCAGGAAAACCTTTTACGATTGGGGAGGGGGAGAATACTTTCTTAACCCCCTTCGAGATAAAGAGGGGCGAGTCCACATATTCAAGGAACGTATCAAGCCGGAACTATCCGGCTCTTTCTGTACGTCCGGGCAGGGCGCTAGGTGCATTTACCGCCATTACAACTCCCAACGCTTTCGGGCAGAGGAATAATCAATACCCTCATGTACAGGATGCGACTATATGGAAACGGTGGGACGGTTCAGCATGGCAGAATGTCCAAACCGGGTTAACGAGCGCAACAGGGAAGTTCCTCGAATTCAACACCGAGGCAACAAGATTTACCATCCTCGCTAATGGGACAAACACATATTCGTGGAACGGTTCAGCCGCCGCCAGCATAGCAGGAGCACCGGCGACCAAACTTTACACCGTTGATGATTACCGGCTGTATGCCCTTTTAAATTCAGTGTTGAGTTGTACCGCCGCAGGTAGTGTGACAGACTGGACCACTGCTGATGATGCTGATTCGATTGCTCTGACCGGGATGGTAGGCGTAGGGACGGCGATAACCTCTTATAATGATACGGTTATCTCTTGGGGAGAACAGAGTATGCACGTCCTATATGGGAATGACCCATACGACTTTGAACTGTCTGACCCGATGGAATACGGGTGCATATCAGACAAGTCAGTCGTAGAGTTGAACGGGATACTGTATTTCCTGGATTACGGTAAATATATGAGGTACAATGGGGGCCGACCGCAGGAGATGAGCCAAAAGGCCCGGACATACCTCGAAGGCATAGCAACGACATATAAGGGTTTATGTGTAGCCGGGAAAAGCGGGAAGTACATCTATTTGAGCATCCCTTACGGTGCAGTCACGGCGAATAACGTAACCTTAGAATTCGATACCGAAAACGACACTGTCTATCCTATCGACCAGGGGTATGTAGGTTTCGTCAATATCAACGAATACCTTTATGGCGTAGCTTCTGACGGTAAATTCTATACGATAAACTCCGGTACGACCAACGCCGGAAGTGCTATAGCGTGGTCATTCATTACGGGAGTTATCAACCATAATACAGTGTCACAGAAGAAAGTCTTGTCTGACCTGTGGGCCGTGGTAGATTTACCTGCCGCAAGTACGCTGTTAGTTTACTACTCAACTACGGTTGACGCTGACGATTTCACTCTGCTCTACACCTTCACGGGTTCAACGACCGAACAGACTACAAGAATTCAAGTTCCCACAACTGCTTTACAGAACGTCAATTACTACAGACTAAAATTCGCCGGGACGGGTCCTTGCACGATACATGCACTTGAAGAAAACTTGCGAATAAAGCCGAGGTGATAAGATGCCTACCTTTAAAATGAATATGCCTGACACATCTAAACTGACCCTCGAAAGAAAAGTTGAGGCCCTGGAAAATACACTGACAGAGTTGATAACCCGTATAAGCTGGCAACAGTCTAAGCTCGACAGTACCAATGTAAAAAGGATTGACACCAACCAAACCGTAGTTAAGAGTGCCAATGGGGAAACAGTAATCACCGGGCCTATACTAGAGATGTATGATTCGGCTGCTGTCCTAAGGTTAAAACAGGGTTACAACTCTGCGACAGATACATTTCTATTCGCTTTAAACAATGCCGCAGGCGACCAGACGGTGGGCATAGATAGTTCTGGCAATATAGTAGTTACAGGAGATATAACCGGCAGTATGTTTAATACCCTTCAAACGGGCGATATAAATTACATACAGATAGATGATACAGGCTTTAATGGTTATGAAAAAATAGGTAGCGCGTATGAGTTAAACGGGCTTGTTATAAGTAGTGTCTCTTGGGCTAATACCTATTTCTATTACAGGGGTGATAAATATTTTGGGATAGAGTTTCAGCCTATCGGCGTAAGTCTAAAAAATTACGATGCGTTAGGAAACGATTACGAGTTCTTGTTTTCAGCAAGCGATGTTACCTACCCAAACGGAACATGGGATTTCAGCGGAGCCGCGGTAGTAAACACGATTTCCGAGGCGAACCATAACCACGGAGGAAGCACGGGTAATGCCGGTGACGGTATAACGATGCCCATACATAACCATTCAATATCTAGTGGCGGTGGACACGACGGACACCTAGCCTAAAAGGAGGATATATGAAGATACCAAAAGATGTAAAAGACCAGGTAAAAAAACAAAGATTAACCATGCTTCAAAACAGATACTATAATTTTCATCTTGACTATATTAGTTTAAAAAACATGGGTGATGAAAAAAGAGCCGATGAATGTAAGACTGAGATGGACAAAATAGAAGTAGCTTATAAGATAGTGGAAGCCGAAAACACAGAATAGGGGTGATAAGATGGCGTACACGTTACAAGACTTCATTAAACTTAACCCTAACTACCAAAGCCGGTATGACCCTAAAGCTAAAACAGCGTCTCTGTATAACACTCAATCAGGAAAGCAGATTTCTTTCGGGTTAGGGCAGGGGCAACAATACGGGTTAGGCGGGATACAGGGAGGGTCGCATTTAATCGACGATCCGGGCAAACTGATGTCTGCCCTCAGCGGCCCAGCATATCAACCGTATGAATCACCTTACGGCGATAAAATAGGTCAAACTTTGGCGGCTATCCAGGATAGGCCGTCTTTTAGTTATGACCCGGCGAAAGATGTCGGGCTGCAGACAGCCCAAACTACCGCTATGGACACAGTGAGCCGTGCAGCTGCCCGGAGGAATATGCTCTACAGTGATTCGAATAAATCACAGATGGGTAAGTCTGCTCTAGCTTTAGTGCCTCAATTTGAGCAAGCGGCCTTCAACAAATACGCCCAGGAAGGTCAATCTCTGTATGACCAACTGAGCGCATTACAGGGAACAGAACAACAGTCTTACGGGCAATACCGTGATACGGTAGGCGACCAACAATTTGCCCAACAATTCGCTTATCAACAAGCGAGAGATTCCATAGGCGACCAGTTTAAGCAGAAAGAATTTGATGAGAATGTCCGTCAATTTGGGTTAGGATATGCACTTCAAAAACTACAAGCTGATAGGGATTACGAGTTAGGAAAAGGACAGTTGGCCATATCTAGAACTAACGCCGCCAGAGGCGGTGGTGGTGGCGGTGGTTCGACATATCCATACCGTCAACTTGACGACGCCATGAAGATAATGCAACTTACCGGAACTGTACCTCCAGGATTAGAGATGTTCGGGCTGAAGCCAGGGACTAAACTTGGTGCAGAAAAAGGATTTGAAACAGAACGTCAAGGATTGATTTCTGCGATAAGGACTCAAGACATATCCCCGGAAGATGCTTTTGCGCAGATTGAACAAGATGTAAAATTAGGGTTCTATTCCGCGGCGCAAGCTAACCAACTTAAGAAAGATTTGCAGACTCTAACCGGGTATACTCCTCCCAAGCCTCCTAAACCAGTACCGCCCGAACTTCAGCCTTCACTTTCAGACTTCTGGGGAGTTGGATAAATCAAGGCAGGTGATAATTAATGCCATTCGGACAATATGTTACAAATAATGCCCCGTATTCTTCTAAATCCGTAGAACGGCAGATAGGCAACGCCGAAAGACGGATACGGTCTGCCGGGTATAAACCGGAATCAACCGACCGGAACTGGTTTGAGAAACTTACTAACCTGCCCAAGAATCAGAACGCTTTTCTTGACGTGTTGGAATTGTTAAACAGACCAACCCAAGGGATAATGAATGTAGGGGTAGCCGATACAGGACAGAACCCGGCTACAGAATTCTGGCATGGGTTCAGCGGCAAAGACCGGACCAGGGGCGTAGATTTAGCCAGAAAATCAGGAGTGACTAACAAGGTTGGGCAGTTTGCTCTAGGCACAGCTTTAGAAATCGTGCTAGACCCGCTTAACTTCGTCCCTGCCGGGGCGGTTGGAAAACTAGGGGGCAAGGTAGGCAGGGGGGCAGGAAAAGCCCTGGACGTTGCAAGTGATGCCGTTCCTTTCGTCAGGAGGGGCAGGGAGATAATAGAACCTGCCGTCACAGCCACAAAAGAGGCATTAGGCAAAGTATTCGTGCCTCAGTATGGATGGGAGCGCACTTTAACGGGTGAAGCAGATGAGACTTTGAAGAAAGGCTTCCTGCAATCCCGCAGAGCTACAAGGGTACAGACTGAAAAGTCAATGGCTGGTGTAGCTGATATCGCCAAGCAAACAGGCATAGAAGCCGGGGAAGATGTCGGCAGGGTGATGGAGGCTCCTTTAAAAGCGTTTGACGAAATGGGCAAGCCTATTGTTAGACCTATTAGGGAGTTATCCACAAATGAAAACGTTCAAAAAGCCGCCCAAGACTTAGGCCGGAACAACGAACTAATCCGTCAATGGGCGTTGGATGAGGGGATAAATATAAACGAACTTGAAGGGTACATGACCCACATTCTAAGTTCAGAAGAACGGAAACTGAGGGGGAAACCATCGATTCGCGGGGCTTCCGGCGCGGGGGCACCGAATAAAAAAATACTCAATGCCCGGAAATTACAGGGTAGTGCAGAGGAAGTAAATGAGCAAGTGGGCCGGAAACTATTTGAGCCGAACGCTTACTTTGCTACAGCCATAGGACAAAAGAGGTTAATCGAATATGTCAATGCGGTTAAGTTTAGGCGGGAGGTCCTGTCTAATCCTAAATTTGCCGTACCTTTCGCCAAGGGAGATATTGTTCCTGCTGATGCAGTGAAAATAAGCTCAGCCGAGTACAAGTTTATCAAAGACGCAACATTAGACAATCTCGACTTAGCTGACGAGATAGGCGGGGAATACATCGTCACCAAGGGGGCTAAAGAAGCCCTAGACAGGTATAAGAAATTAACTACGGACGAAGGGGTTAATTCCTTCCTGAAAGTGTTCGATTCGGCTCAGAGCGTGTGGAAAAGAGCCGTCTTATTCTCTATCCCTTATCATCTCAGGAATGATATGGGAGCCAAGTTTAACAACTGGGTGGCTGGGATGAACGCGGCAGATTTAATGAAATATTCCGCTACTGCCGATGACGAGGTGTTTAATGCGATAATTAAAAACAATCCTTCTTCATTATATAAAGAATATATTGAACAGGGGTTAGGCGCATCTTCTTTGTCTAAAATAGAATTCAGGCCATACGGCGAACCGGAAGAAGCAATCAAAAAGACTGTAGCGTTACGTAGCAAAACCACGGCGGGGCAAGTCAAGGAGCGGCTCAATCCTCTGAGGGCTTTTGAGACTTCGAGAGAGTTCGGGGATTTCGTTGACCAGACCAATAGATTCGCCCTCTATAAATGGGCTAAGGAAGCAAAAAAACTCTCACCAGAACAGGCGAGAGAGTTAGTCAACCGTGTACAGTTTGATTATACCAACCTGACAACAGCAGAACAGGAAATATTTGCCCGGATGTTCCCCTTCTATCGTTGGATGCGGAACAACATCCCTTACCAATTGAGGCAGTTCGTCAATGACCCCAAGAAATATATGCGGGTAAATAAACTTAGGTTAAACGCCCAGGAAGCCGCGGGGATTGATGAGGAAAATATGCCTGAATGGATGAAGGAACAATTCGCAATCGCGGTGTCGGGGGGTAAGGGCAAGGGTAAATTCTTATCCATGAGTTTGCCTTTAGCTGATATGTTAAGGGCAACCAAGCCGCTTAAAATGGCGATAGACGCTACAACGCCTCTACTTAAGACCCCTGCTGAGTTAGCTTTAAACAGAAACTTTTTCTTTAATAAGCCTATAGAAAAGTTCCGGGGCCAGGAGAAACAATTCGAAGTACCCGGAACTGATTTAGAATTTGGCATACCGGCGAAAGCAGCTTATTTAGCTGAACAAGCTACCGGGCAGATAGGTAGGGGGTTCTCACAATATCTACAGAAGGAATCCGATCAAGACATTAAATTCCGTATGCCGTCAATGGGAATCAGCAGTCTATTGAAGGATTATGACGTTAAAAAGTCCCGGTACTTCGAACTATTGAACGAACTCCAGGCTCTACAGGACCAGATGAAATATATTGAGCAACAGACCGGGCAAAAGCCCAAGACCATAAAAGAACTGAAAAAATAAAACTAGAAGGGAACCGGCCAAACTTGAAAGGTGAACCGGCTCCCCCTGCCCAAAGGCCCACGGAAAAAAGCCGATGGGCATTTTTATTATATCACAAATATGACACGGAAAGGTAGCTGATTTTTTTGACCGTATGCGAGAACCACTCAGGGTTACATGCAGAAATTGCACATCTAAATAAGGAAACAGTCGATATATGGGGCGCTGTCGGAGGGATACGGGAAGACATTAAACAGATAGTTAACCGACCGCCTCCTTGGTGTACAGCAGTTATCGCACTGTTAAGTGGATTGCTTGGTTCGGCTATTACCGTTGCTATTTTTGCGTTGAACAGGGGGAGTTAATATGGGGCTGTATATTTAGTCTGCGCAACATTATTGTTTCTAATAGTATATTTGTTTTGGTCGCACAGACCAAAGCTGTGAGGATGTGAGATTATGGATAAAGTTTTACAAGATAAGCGGATGAATCCCGAAGTAGTCAAAAGTGCCTTGAAACTCCAGGAATTCGCCAACAGACTCCTTAAACCGTTGGGCGGTTACTGGCTATGGTGTCAAGGATTCCGGGAGCGGAAACATCAGGCACAACTATATGCTATAGGCAGGACTACGCAGAAGAACAGAAAACCTGTCACCAACGCCCCTCCTGGGCATAGTTATCATGAATATGGATTAGCCCTTGATGGTGTGCCCGTCATAAAAGGCAAGGCCGCCTGGACACGTTCAGACCTGTTTAAAATGATAGGTAAATTAGCGATAATCTACGGATTGAGTTGGGCAGGGAACTTCAAGAACAGTGTGGCGAAATGGGACCTGGGCCATTTTGAAAAGAATTTTGGCCTGACTATTGCTGATTTGGAAAAAGGTAAAAAGCCAAAGGGGGTGTAGCATGGTTAACGTCTTAGCTGAATGGCGGGAATGCTGATGGAACTAAATAAGATATATAATAATGATTTTCGAGATAAAAGCAAAGAAATAAATGATAATGTGTTTAATTGTATTATCATAGACCCTCCATATTCAGGAGCAGTAAACAAAACCACTTCAGGCACAAGAATGAGACAAGAAGAAGGCAACCATATTGATTATGACGATATGACCGAAAGAACATTTCTTAAATTCATGGGACCAATTCTGAAAGAATTATACCGTGTTTCTAAAATAGGAGGACACTTTTACTGTTTTTCAGACTGGAAGCAACTTAGAAACATGATGGACTTAATCGAATTATCTAGTTTTAAAATTATTAATCTTATCTGTTGGGACAAAGAACATTTTGGTTTAGGCTCAGGATATAGACCTCAACATGAATTTATTATCGTCGCAAGCAAAGGCTTGCCTAATTCGTTTAATTTGCAAAATCTAGCAAACGTAATTAGATGTAAAAAAGTTTACAAGAAAACGCACCCGCATGAAAAGCCGCAAGAACTTATCGAAAAATTAATATTAAACTCTACTAATAAAGGAGATTTAGTTTTAGATAGTTTTTGTGGAACCGGTGTTGTCCCTCTAATTTGCAAAAAACACGATAGAAACTTTATGGGGTATGAATTAAGTGCAACATATTGCCATATAGCCAATAGACGGATAGCAGAAGCACAGAACACTTTATTTCGTGCAGAGGGGGTGTAGGTTATTGAATGCGAAGAATACAGAGAATGTCCGTACTGGCGTGCTACTATTGTTATTTGGTGTGTTAACTGCATTCATTCTTACCCGCGGCTTAAAGATTATCTAAAAATAGCTAAAGAGAAGGAGGCGAAGAAAAAGAATGGATAAAAGATTTATACCTTATATGTTGTTTGCACTTGTTATCATTGCTTTCGCAGGAATTAAATTTGTCCCTGCCTATGCGGAATATTTTCGATCCGTTGCAGAATTGCTTATCGGTGCATTTCTAGGCTTATTTGTAACTTCCCCTGTTGATGAATAGTTTGCTTTCTCCTCCAGGCTCCTTCGGGAGCCTATTTTTTTTGCTCAACATTTAATTTAATGGCAGGAAATACCTTCTTTTTGTCGAAATAATAGGCGAAGGAGGAATTTGCTTGGACTTTGAAAGATGGTTTGAAAACTTATTTATTGCGGCTAATAAAGAAATAGAAAAAGCTATGGAATGTAAAATAAATGAATATATTTCTAGAGGAATAGGACGCTTTGGTGGAGCAAAGACGGGTTCTGTTAATGCAGGCTTTAAAGAGCTTGAAGCCAAAATTAAAGATGTCTTAGATAAAACATCTGCACTGAAAGATATAGATGAATATCAATGGGAAGACATTAAAAAAAGATGTATAGATTTCATAGAAGAACAGTCAAAATACATATTTGATTACGTGGACAGAATACCCGTATCCATCAAAATTGACCCAACTATTTTAAAAGAAGATATCATTATTTTTGTTGATTACTCCATTGAATTACAAAAGCAGGCTATTTGGGAAAAACAAAAAGAAGTTGGGTGGGATATTTTTAAAATATTTTTTGCTGCAGCATTTGGGGGATTAATGGCTTTATTAATTAAAAAATAGGAATCTAATTATTTGCGGGGCACTTATTTTATGGTATAATATAACTAGCTGGTAGTGTATAAACGGAACAAGGTGGCGGCGCAGAGAAGTCCGCAGGGAAAACGCACAGGCAAGGAAGTTCGATTCTTTCAGCAAACTTCTCAGGGGCCGTGCGTCAATGTCGGTTCGAATCCGACCACCCTGTTCAAGAATAACCTCCCCGTCCTTGTCCTATCCTTGAGGTAGGGTAGCAAGGGCGGGGCTTTATTTTTTGCCTAGAAATTATCTATTTTATCCGCAAACCGTAGAACCAAAAAGGCAAAAGCCAATAACCCGAGCATCAGGGCGTACCATAATTTATTAACTAGCCTCATCCAAAGCCCCCCTTATCAGGTCAGCCCACCTATGAGCGGATTCTGCCCCGGACTTATCTCCAGTGCTTATCCGTTCGGCATAAATCAACCCGCAGCGGTCTATCTCATTTTTACCCGCATCAGGTCTCAGTTTATAATAGACTAACTTTTCTGCCCAGGCCAAATATGGTTCCGGGTCAGCGCCCAGGGCTTCTAAAATCCACACCTTTTCCCGGACGCCGGGGCATGGGTAAGTAGACTTAGGCATTAATCTAGTGTCCTGGGGAGAACTAAACAGATAGGCACAGTCGTCGGCAAAAAGCTCCACCGGCGTGTCATGTTTAGCCGTGTGAGGCTTACCATCGTTGCGGAATTGCGCGTATTCAATGAGTTTGTGGCCTGATATGTACTTGAATTGAATCTGGTGGAAAATCTCATGCACAACTGTATAGCGGAGAAAATCTTCGTCGCGGACAGAAAACACGCATATTTGCGGACGAGCCATATATGCCAGGCCATCAACTCCTGTGCCTTCACTATCGCGGCAGTTAGCAGGAACAAGGGTCAGGGCGATATCCATATCTTTTAATTTTGGTACGTTGTTTTCAATGTAGTAAACTTCATCATCAACAACCTTCCGGTCGGACAATGTACCGGGGGAGAAACTATATTGATGTTCCAAGTCGGTAGGCCATGACTGACTCTCCGTTACCGTGATTTTCGCCCCGGCTGTCAGACAAAATAAAGCTAGCAGGATAACCAGAATTTTTTTAAACATAAAAGTACCTCCTCAATGTGTGTAAAAATGTGTGTATTTCCTAAATGAAACTGGTGCGGTCGAGGTGACTTGAACACCCACACCCGTAAGGGCACTAGAACCTGAACCTAGTGACGTTAACTTTTAGACACTTGGTATCAAAGGATTTCATTTTCCTACTATATTATAAGTTGTCATTTATAAAAGGATAGTTTGTTATTATGAATGAAACTATTTCGCAAATGATAGGAGCCGATGTGTGTATAAATGTGTGTATCAGCGTAATTTCTTTGTGAAGATTCCTTCTATTATATCCGATGCCTGAAGGTCCATGCTGGGGAGTACGTGCTGATATATTTCTCTCGTCGTTTGCACCTGGCTATGGCCCAGCCTTTTGGATGCTATCTTATCCGGCACACCATATGCAAGCATAAGAGTTGCGTTGAAATGTCGCAGGTCGTGGAAGCGAATATGTTCTAGTTTGTGCTTGGCTAGTAGTTTTTTAAAATGTTTGCTATAGGCATCGGGCTTGTATTCACCGCAAACCCTCTCAGGGACAACTGAAAGTGACTTCATGTAATTACTTAGTACTGTTATTACGAAACCAGGCACCTTTATTTTCCGTTGGCTGGTTTCGCTTTTTGGGGCCTTTACAATCCACTCCCCGCTAAACCTGACCAGGGTTTCTGCTATAGAGAGGGTTTTATTGTTAAAATCAATATCAATGAGCCTCAGTCCAAATATCTCCCCGCGCCTCAGTCCGCAGATACCGGCAAGGAGGATACATACTTCGTCGAATGTGCCTTTAACCAAGCTCAATAAAGTTAAGAAACTTTCTTCTGTGTATAAAGCATATTCGCATTTTTTGCCCTTCGGCTTATCTACGCCATCGCATGGGTTGTATTTTATGAACCGATTTTTTACCGCATCTTTAAAAACACGATTTAAAAAAGAGTGGAACTTCCCAACAGTTTTCCCCGAAAGAGTCTCAAGTTTGAAATTATAAAGCCCCTGTAGTTGCATGGGTTTTATTTTTTTAATTTTTAGATTGCCGATATTAGGTATTATATGTTTGTCCATGTACATTTTATAAAGCTGCCTGGTTGTCTCTTGCAGGCTGGTCGTGTATGTTTTGAACCATTCTTTCAGGTATTGTTCTAATGTTGCGTTTGCTTCATCGCAATATAAATTATTTTCAATTTCATAAATCAGCTCGTTAACTTTAATCTGCACTTCTTTTTTTTTGCCATAAAACACTTTCTGTCTACGCTTTCCGTCTGCTTCTTTGGGCATATCAACAACCCCACGCCACCGTCCCAGACTATCTTCAAATACGCTTCCTCTCATTACCGCTTCTCCTTCCTATGCCTCTTCTTGGTTTAAAGTAGCAGACTTTTGATCTTCCATTTCAGATGTAAGCTTGAGATACTGAAGGTATTTCAATGCTTCTTTCTGATCCTTCTCTGATAGTCCCGAGAATAACGCTTCCAGTTCTCCTTTTGTGACTGTAGACCATTTTTCATCTGAATCCCCAATTAACCAGTCGAATGAAACCCCGAGATAATCCGCAAGTTTTTTGGCCTTCATCATTTTTGGCTCACATTTAGCATTTTCGTATTTAGACAATGTCGCCTTAGTTGTACCGTTTGCCTTTGCCAACTCTTCTAGCGAAAGTCCTTTCTCTGTTCTCGCCTCCTTAAGCCTACGGGCGAATTTGTTGTTAGGTTTGTTACTCAATTCAGCTCACGTCCTTTCATATACATTATAAACAAAAGTTTCGGAAAGTAAAACTATTTATTAAAAAAAGCACCTAAAAGTTAATATTGTGCTTGACATCGTATTAATGAGGTATTAAAATGAAAGTATCAAAAAGTTAACAAAAACAATCAAGGCAGGTGATATAGTTGAGCAATAAGATATGTTTCTCAAAACTAAAGGGGCGCAGGGCTGAGCTTGGTCTCTCCATGTTTGATATGGCTAAGAAGCTCGGCATGGCTGAAGGTACTTATCTGGCTAAAGAAAACGGTAAGAGAGATTTCA
>Ga0265296_1001462_pt1 | contig 27172 bp, 25 predicted proteins | sample MunlanPumphouse1_FD_189073 | JGI IMG/M metagenome (GOLD analysis project Ga0265296, IMG submission 189073) | Groundwater microbial communities from a municipal landfill in Southern Ontario, Canada - Pumphouse #1 | ecosystem: Environmental > Aquatic > Deep subsurface > Groundwater | place... | reverse complement strand
TGTACAATTAAAAAAGAACATCAATGAAAAAAACAGAAATATTAAAAAATTGCAATCATTAACAAAGTAAGAAATTAAATGTCTCAACCGATGGTATCATAGTTAGATTTTTAGATGCCTAAATGCGTTTATTGTATCAGGCCACCCACTTTTGGACAAGCGAAAGGGTCTTGCCGCTAAATACGCTTTTGAAGCGAAATGACTCAATCAAGCCGCATTGCTTGACATGCTGAAAAAGTGTATAATGGGTCTGTTGCCAAATACCATTTTGGCTACAATTTTCAAAATTGGGCTAAATTTTCCAAAAAATTTTTCAGCTTATACTCTGTATAAACCTCAAAATTTCTTTGAAAAATTTGTCTCCAATTTTGTCAATTTCGCTTCAAAAGCGTATTTGGCAACAGACCCATGATTAAATCTCAACTTTGCCAAAATCTTATGAAAAAAATCGCCATTGCACTTGCCATTATTTTGGTCTTAGCCGCGGTTGCTTACTTTATTTGGCGAATTTCTTTTTATTATCGCGCTATTCAAAATGGAGAAAATATTTATAGCGCGGACAAATTTTCCAGCATGACGGTAGGAAAAAAAACTTCTGTTGCCACGTCTGGCGTAAAAATTTTACCTAAAAAAGATTCTCCATCTTTAGGCAATCCGCAAGCAACAATAACCATTGTTGAATTTGCTGATTTCACTTGCCCATTTTCTAAAGAAGCATTTATGGTAATGCGCGAGCTGTTAACTAAGTATCCTGAAAAAATAAATTTTGTTTTTAGATTTTTTCCTTTGGGCGATGAAATGCATAAAGGCGGCGAGGAAGCTGCGCGGGCGGCTTTTTGCGCCGCCAAACAAGGCAAATTCTGGCAATTCCACGACAAGCTGTTTTTAAATCAAAAAAATTTCATAACTGATGACTTGCGCTCTTACTCTGGACAGGTTGGTTTAAATGCGTCATTATTTGATAATTGTTTAAACGCGGCGGAAACCAAAGCGGTCGTGGAAAGGGACTTGATGGATGGATTTAATTTGGGAGTTAGCGGAACTCCAACATTTTTTATCAACGGCAAAAAAGCCGAAGGAGCGATACCGTTGGATGCGTGGGAAAAGTTTTTAAAAAAATATTAAATAGTTTGGCAAATATACTTATGCGTAAGTTTAAAAAGATTTTTTTATTTTTTTTAATAATGCCATTTTTGTTTGGTTTTTTTATTTCGCCGGCGCTGGCGGATGTTAAATTGAACGCTGGCGTTCCTCCGGAAAAAAATCCAATTTGTTGGACCGAAGAAGCATGTCAGGCGGACTTAGAATTTATGAAGTTAGAATGGAGTAAAGATAAATTTGAAAAAGGTGGACCAGTCGGGATTTGCGGATCTAAATTAGGCGTGTGTATAGCTGCTGGACCTACTAAAACAGAAATAACAATCGCTGGAAAAACTATTTTTAAAAATCTTGGCGATTATATCAAGACAATTTATATTTGGGTTGTGGGTATTGGCGGTTTATTAGCCTCAATTATGTTAATTCGGGGCGGATTTTTGTATCTAACCTCAGCAGGTTCTTCACAGCGCGTAACAGACGCCAAAGCAAGAATTGGCGGAGCTATTTTGGGTTTGTTGCTCTTGCTTGGTTCCTATACTTTGCTTTATACAATCAATCCTGATTTGGTGCAGTTGAGGTTGCCTCGCGCCTATTTAATTAGGCGCATTTTACCAGATGTAAAATATTGTAAGGAATTAAATCAAACAAAAGTGGCGTTTGCCGGTGGTTATACTAATTCTATTGAAATTCCAGAGGTTGCTTTTAAGTTGTTTTCCAACCCTCTAATTGATGATTCTTCCAAAATAAAAGGATTCATAGACGCAGGATTAGTACCTGCTTGTTCATTAAAATATTTTTGGGTTGGTAGTAATGATAATACTTGTTGGGGTCATGTGTGCGCTCCTTTGGATGACGGGACTCCTCAAGTTTGTATGGAAGAAACAGTTAATAAAAAATATACCTGTATACCTGGAAACTTAATCGGTACAATCACCTCTTCCCAAAAAGTATTTCCTTATATTGATAACAACATAAAACTAATCGGAATATGCAATGATGGAAAAAGTTTTGAGCTTCGAGAGCAAGATGCTACAAATGGAAGCGATGGAAAGAGTCAAAGTTATAATTTTTCTTTTCCAGCCAATTTTCTTAAATCTGAAAAGAATAAATGTAGCAATAACGGTCTTCTGAGGGGTTTTTATCTTGGCGCGGAAGTTAATGACGAATTTGGTTGTGACGATTGGTTCGCGATAGGTCAAAACAATGGTTCTTGTAATGTTAATTTAGGTAAATTACTTTATCCTAACGCTGGAAAATGGAATTGGGGTTGCGGCGTTATTGCAAAAGGACAAAATTCTTTAGTAGTGCCGGTTGAAAATTTAATAAGTTATAAGCAATTAGAAAGTGGCTATCTTTGCGATATAAATATTGAAGGTAGTGAATTTCCTTTATTGACAAATGGTTCTCTGTCAGCAGGAGGATGTTGGATACCAGACCCTACTGCGTGTGGAAAATAAAAACAAATTATGCCCAACAACCTTATCATCCGCGGCGCGCGCGTCAACAATCTAAAAAATATCAATTTGGAAATACCAAAAAATAAATTAGTGGTGATTACCGGTTTATCCGGCTCTGGCAAATCATCTCTGGCTTTTGATACTATTTACGCCGAAGGCCAGCGCCGCTACGCAGAATCCTTGTCTTCTTACGCGCGTCAGTTTATGGAAATGCAGGACAAGCCGGATGTTGATGAAATAAGAGGATTGTCTCCAACCATTGCCATTGACCAGCGCGCCAATACGCAAAATCCGCGCTCCACCGTCGGCACAGTGACCGAGATTTATGACCACTTGCGCCTCTTGTTTGCCAGAGCAGGCGCTATTTTTTGTTCCGTTTGCAAAGTTCAAGCGATAAAGTTAACGCCAGGGCAGATAGTGGAAAAAATCAGGGTGCTCATTAAAAATAATTTGTCAATTAAGATTCTATCGCCATTGGTTAGGATGGAAAAAAAAAGTTTGGAAGAAATCCAATCAATTATTGAAACGCGGCAGATAAAAAAATTGCGTTTTGACAACAAATATTACACAGCCGACGAATTTTTGGGTGAGACGCATGCCGAAGCGATTGTCCATAATTTGGAAATTATTGTTGGAGAAGTTAACAGGGAAAATGAACGCGATTTGACTCGTTTGGTTGAAATTGCTTTGGAATTGGGCAATGGACTTGTGATTGTTAATTGGGGCTCTAAAGAAAAAGATGAAGAGCTTTTATCCACTCATTGGCGCTGTCCTAAATGTGGCAAGAGATTTCCGGATTTAGAACCAAATCAATTTTCTTTTAACAGCCCGCGCGGCGCATGTCCCAAATGCACTGGCTTGGGCATTACTTTGGAGGCGGACCCGGAACTTATCATTCCAAATAAAAGGTTAACTTTGGAAGAAGGCGCTGTTAAACCGTGGGTTAGAATTACAGGCAATCAGTCATGGTATATGAAATTATTAAAAGCCGTTGCTGAAGAAAATAAATTTCCAATGGATAAAGCGGCGTTGGAATTGAACAAAAATATTTTAAGTTTGATTTTATACGGAACAGGTTCAAAACTTTACAAAGTTGATAATAAAGAAGTTGTTTATGAAGGCGTGATAAATGATTTGGAACGCCGCCACAGAGAAACCGATTCTGATTATGTGAGGAAAGAAATTGAGGACTATATGCGCGAAAAAATTTGTTCTTTATGCAATGGCAGACGTCTTAAAGATGATTCATTGGCAGTAAAGGTCTTTGGCAAAAATATCAGCGAAATTACTTTTTTGCCTTTAAGCAAATTAAAAAAATGGTTTGAAGAATTATCCAAAAATAAGGTTATAAATTACAATATCGTCGATCCGATTTTAAAAGAAATTTTAAAACGTTTGAATGACCTTTCTAATGTTGGTTTGGATTATGTCGCTTTGAATCGTTCCATCACGACTTTGTCAGGCGGCGAATCGGAAAGAGTGCGTCTTTCCACCCAGCTCTCCACAGGTTTAACAGGCGTGATTTACATTTTGGATGAGCCATCCATCGGGCTTCATCCAAGAGATATGGAAAGACTGATTGAAACGCTTGAAAACTTACGCGATTTAGGCAACACCGTGATTGTCGTGGAGCACGATTTTGCCATGATGAAGCGCGCCGATTTTATTATTGACATCGGTCCTGGCGCAGGTGTCTTTGGAGGCGAGATAGTGGCTAAAGGGACGCCAAAGGAAATAATGAAAAACAAAAAGTCCTTGACTGGCGCGTATCTTTCCGGCCGCGCTAAAGTTGAATTAGACGCGAAACCGCATGTTGGCAATGGCAAATTCATCACCATTCAAAAGGCATCTGGATTTAATTTAAAAAATATTGATATTAAAATTCCATTGGGCAAATTAGTTTGTGTATCCGGCGTGTCAGGTTCTGGCAAATCCACTTTGGTAATTGAGACGCTTGGAAAGGCATTGGCAAATCATTTTTATCGCGCTAAGGACTTACCAGCCCCGCACAAAGCCATTTTAGGATTGGATAATGTTGATAAAGTAATTATGATTGACCAAAGCCCGATTGGCAGAACGCCTCGGTCAAATCCAGCCACTTACACAAATATATTCACTTTTATCCGCGATTTATTCACGGAAATTCCAGAAGCCAAGATGCGCGGTTATGACGCCGGCAAATTTAGTTTTAACGTGAAAGGCGGCGGCCGTTGCGAGGCATGCGCGGGCGAAGGGTATGTAAGAATTCCAATGCAATTTTTAACAGATGTGTTTGTGCTTTGTCCGGAATGCCAAGGCAAACGTTATACCGCCGATGTTTTAGAAATCCATTACAAGAACAAAAATATTGTGGATGTTTTGAATATGAATATTTTGGAAGCGCGGGAGTTTTTTAATATTATTCCGGCCATTGCCGACAAGCTCCAAATTTTGGTTGATGTTGGGTTGGGGTACTTGCAATTGGGGCAGCCAGCCACCAAACTTTCCGGCGGCGAAGCCCAGCGCGTCAAATTAGCCGCTGAATTATCTAAACGCGCCACAGGCCGCACTTTTTACATTTTGGACGAACCGACAACAGGGCTTCACTTTGAAGATATCAAACAGTTGCTAAAGGTATTAAATCAGTTGGTGGACAAGGGCAATACAGTTTTGATTATTGAACACAATCCTGATATTTTAAGAAACGCGGATTGGATTATTGATTTAGGTCCGGAAGGCGGAGATAAAGGCGGTGAAATTGTGGCCGAAGGCACAGCCAAAGAAATAATGAAAATCAAAAAAAGTTTTACCGGGGCGTATTTAAAAGGTCTGGCGTCAAATACAAAAGTATAAATAAAAAACGCGGCTTTTTGGCCGCGTTTTTTTACTTTTTTTTCTCTTTCATTTTTTTGTGAGGTTCACGCAGATAAAACAGTTTGGCGCGTCTTACTTTCGTTTCTTTAACAATTTCAATTTTAGAAACTGCTGGAGAATTAATGGGAAAAATTTTCTCCACGCCAATGCCTTCGGAAATTTTTCTGACGGTAATAGTGCCGCCGGCTTCTCGGCCATGTTTGCGCGCGAGAATTATACCTTCAAAAATTTGGACGCGTTCTTTCAGTTCGCCCTTACTGCTGTATTCTTTAATTTTATGATAAACCTTTACAGTTTGTCCTGGTTTTAACGCATTAATATCCTTAACAACCGCATTATCTTTAATGTTAGTGGCCATATTATTTTTTTCTAAATTATGGACATCACATTATGAAACTGCACTCATAATTTATTATTGCGGCGATCCGCTCGTGTTTCGCGGAAAAATAAGTAAGCTGTATATCTAATACACCTTACTTATTTTTCCGCTCCAACACTTCGCGGCTCATCCGCGCTAATAAATTCTTAGCGCAGTTTCATAATGTGATGTCCTTAAGTAATTAAAATTTTACCTTAAACCCTTAATTTTGTCAAGGATTACGGCCACAACTTTGAGAATTGGCATTTTGGTGGTGTTTAAAAAAAGGTCAAAATTTGTTGAAACGGTGTAATCCACTCCGTAATATTTTTGGTAGCGTTTTTTGTCGGATTTTAGCCGTCGGAGCAATGTTTTTTCAACTTCTTCAATAGTTTTTGGAAGTTTTTCATCAGTTCTATTTCTGCGGCTTTTTAATGCCCTGCGAGCCGCTTCGGTTGGTTCAACATAAAGAAAAATTTTGAATGATTGCGGAATAAAATGAAAACTTAAGCGGCCTTCTACCACAAGGTTCTTTTCTTTTTTGCCCAAGTCCTTTTGATATTCATCTGTCTCGCGGTCTGTCCATTCCTCTGTCTCGCCGATTTTATTTAATTCATCAATAGTTATGCCATGGCAAATGGCAATTTCTCCGCGAATGTCTCCTATTGAAAAAAATTTGCATCCCAATTTTTTAGCGATGATTCTTCCCACAGTACTTTTGCCGGAACCAGGCACGCCGGAGATGGTGATAATCATATATTTTCAAAATCTTTAAATTCTTTTGGCAGCGGAGCCGCGTAAGTGTGTTCCACTCCTGTTAAATCTTTAAAAGTTAATTTATGCGCGTGCAGCATCATTCGCTTGGCTGGAATTTCTTTGAAACTTTTTGATTTGTACAGCTTATCCCCTATCAGCGGATGATTGATTGCAAAAAAGTGAACGCGAATTTGATGCGTGCGGCCTGTTTTTGGCATTACTTTCACAAAACTGCGATGGGGAAATTCTTTCAGCACTTCATATTCGGTGATGGCCTCTTTGCCCGGCTGTTCTGTTTCCGCGGAGGCAGAAATAGGGCGCGCCGCCATTTTTCCTTCTTCGCGCGAGCGGCCGATAGGGAAAGTTATAGTGTCCCAATTTTTCGCCAGCTTGCCGTGAACCCAAGCCAGATATTCTTTTTTAATTTCCCTATTTTTAAATTGTTCTTTAAGATGCGCAAAAGCCGCGTTGGTTTTTGCCATTACCATTATCCCGGAGGCGTCTTTATCTAAACGGTGCGCGATGCCCGGGCGTAAAACTAAATTGTCTCCGACTTTTTTAATGTCCGGATATTTTTTAATCGCCCAATCAACAATCGTTGGCTCTTGGTCCAAAAGATTTTCATTGCGCGCGTGAATTAAAATTCCAGTTGGTTTGTTGATTACTAAAAAATTTTCATCTTCAAAAATGATTTTGGGTTCAAGTTGTTTAGGAAAAAGTCTTGTTGCCGCGATGGATTTTTTGGTAAAAGAGTATTCCTTCCCGCCTATCATTTTGATACCAATAATTGGTAAAGCCGATGGACCACCCTGTTCTTGCCGAAGTGAATCTATTTCCTCTGCTATTTCTTTAATTTCCACCTCATTTCCAATTTTTAAAAAATGATGCGGAGTCGGTTTTTTACCATTAACCAAAACCAGTCCGCTTTTAACCATTTTTTGGATTTGCGAGCGGCTTTTGTCAGGTATTTGCTCCACTAAAAATTTATCTAAACGGGTGTTTTTGTGTTGTTCGGCGATTGTAAAACGCGGCATATTATTATAAAATTTCCTCCACTTTATAAAATGGGAGGTTGCGCGCGATTAAAATAAATTTTTTCGCTTGTTTTTTGTTTTTAATTCGGCCTGATAATTGTTCCTCGCGCATTTTTTCAATTACTTCTCCGACTTGTTTTCCAGGTTTGATTTTTAAAATTTTCATTATTTCATCGCCATTTAATAATGACGGCGGCAGTGATTTTTTCTGTTTTAGATTTTTAAGCAAATTTTTAATCCGTTTAACCAAACTCGGCAAAGACCCAAGCTGCGGTTTGCCATTAACAAGCGAAGCCATTTGGTCGCAATAGATTAACTTTAAGAGACACCCGCCTGGCAGTTGCGAATTGAAAAAATATTTTTCAATCGTGCGATTGGTAAATTTGAGCGGGTCGCCGTGAGCGGTTAAAAGATGGTGTTGAATCAGCCACGCGATTTTTTCTATGTCGCAGGGATATTCCGCGACGCTGGAAAATTTTAGGCGGCTGCCAATTTTTCTAATCAAATCGGCGCCAACGCTATCATGCTCGTCATTTCTGATTCTGTCCACCCCATCTTTTTCCGGAGTTTTGATTGTGTATGGCTTGCCAATATCATGAAATAAAACACCAACAGTCAATTCAGGGGTAAGCACGGGTTCTTGTTGCAGATTTTTCGGAAAATTTTTAACAAATTTTTTAAATCCAGCGCTTCCTAAAACGGCTACGGCCAGACGGGTATGCGTCCAAACATCTCCTTCTGCGTGAAATTCAGGATGCTGTGGGCAGTTTTTCATTTTTAATAATTCAGGCATTATTTGTTTAAACGCTCCGGCTTCGTCCCAGATATCAATAGTTTTTATAGGATTGCTCATTATGGATTTTAAAAATTCGCGCGAAATTACCTCATAAGGCACTAATCGTTTTTCTTCGCCTGTTATTTTAATTTTAGCATTAATATTTTTAATTTTATTTTTCAAAGCGGCCCAAGTTTTATCCTCAATTGTAAAATTTAATTGGCTGGCAAAACGCAGGGCTCGCAAAATGCGTGAATAATCTTCTTGAAATCTTTCAATAGGATTTCCAACCGCGCGGATAATTTTTTTCTTTAAATCAGTAAGGCCGTCAAACGGGTCTACAAAATCAGCGCTTACAATGAGCCGCTTTTTGTTAGTGAGCCGCTTTTTGTTTTTGATTATTTGGACTTGCTCATCAAAAGATTTTAATTTCAAAGCCATTGCGTTGATGGTAAAATCGCGACGGGATAAATCTTTTTCTATTGGAAGCTGATAATCGGATTGTGTCTCCACATCGCGGTATCCGCCAGTGCCAAGAGCATGCTCGGTGCGAGGCAGGGCAATATCAAAAATTGTTTTTTTGCCATCCAGAGCGCGAGCCAAAGGATTTTTTTCTAATTTTTTTGGAATGAATTTAAAAACGCCAAAACGCTCGCCAACTAAATTGACAATGCCGTGTTTTTTTAAAAACGCTTCTAATTTTTTAGCAGGCACTCCTCGCACGACAAAATCAAAATCTTTGGATGGGCGTTTTAAAAGCCAGTCGCGAATAATGCCGCCAACCAAAAAAACCTCGGCTTTGGGGTAATTTTTAAGAAGAATGGAAACAAAAGACAAGCTGGTTTGGGATTTTAAGGCGGATTTAAGTGATTTTTCTAAAATTGCCGGAATTTTCATAAAAAAACCTATAATGAGCTCATATTTTAGCAGGATACTTGACAAAAAGCAAAAAAAGTGCTGCTGCCGCTAACACTCCTAATAAGAGTTTTTAAAAAACGATGTGGCCGCTAACATGGCTGTTCACGCTTTTTTATCTTGAAAAAAAACAATCGCTTTGATAGTATTAAATCACTCGCGCCTGTAGCTCAGTTGGTTAGAGCACAGCTCTTATAAAGCTGGGGTCGATGGTTCGAATCCATCCAGGCGCACCAAATTGGACTTCGTGATTTTTTGTGGGGGGAAGCAGATGTTTCAGACCGTCCAAAACTAAACTTCTTTTTAGCTAAATCACTCTGCGATTTCACTAAAAATATGGGTAGTCTTCCACTGTTATTTTAAGCAGAAAATTGGAAAGTTAGTGGACGGCACTGTGAATGATTTTGAAATCGGCAAAACGGTTGTTATAAATGGAAAAACAAACCAAGACGGAAGTATTACCGCCAAATCAATACAATTGCGTTCTAATCCTCAAATATGCCAATCAAATTTAATTTCGGCTTTTTTGACTAAATCCGCAATATTCAACTTTTTTTCTTTTTGTAAAATACAATACAAATCAATAAAATCACGACTGCGCGGTTTTTGATAAATCGTAAAAATTTTATTAACGGCAATATCCAACAAACTATCTACAAATAAATTACCAAGCTGTTTTTTCTTTTCTATCCGTGGAAATGGAAAATAAGTGAACTCAGTTTTTATCATTTTGCCGTCAGACAAATGCAAAAAAATAAATTTCGATTAAATGACTGCTCATATTCCACTTTTTTTATACCTGCTTCCTTTTGCGCTTTTTTTCAAAATACAGAAATACTTTACGCCTTAAACTCTACTTCGCTAAAAAAATTCAAATCCTCGGATAAACGATGCCGCAAATAAAATTCAGCCAAAGCTGTACCACCGGTTAAATAAAAAAATTTACAAAGATTTTTATCTCTGCTAATAATTTTGAGCAACTGTTTTTGTTTAACGGTTAAATTTATTTTATCTCCATTAATTTTCTAACATTTTCCAACACTTCTTTTTCCGCCGCTACTATGTCTTTTCCTTTGAGTAAAAATTTTACCTTTTGATTGGAACCAAGCGGGTTAAAAGGCGCGGTGATTTTTTTGGCGTCATACGGCAAATGGGCAAAAACAATTCCTTCCAGCGCGTCGTTTTTTTCGTAAAGCAAAACCACCACCTTGGCTTCCGGAGAATTGGCGATTAATTCATCAATCACTTCAGGCAATTCCTCCGGACACGCGCCGCTGTCTAAAAAATCCTCACGCGTCAATGTCGCCCAAGCCAGCCCGATTTTGTTGTCGTGTTTCATTTTAGACAACGCCTTACCCCAAAGTTTCAAAGTCGGAAGTGTGCGGCAACGGTAAAGATTTTTGATTATTTCTTCTCTGTCTCCTCCCAAATCTACTAATTTGCCTGCGTTTTGCAATGTGCGAGAACTAACATTTGGTGTTTTGAAACTTCTGGTTTTGGCAATAAGTCCGGTTAAAAGCAAAGTGGCGACTTCCGGCGTGATAAAATCGGGCCAAATTTTTTGGAGCGTTTCAAAAATTATTTCAGAGGTGGAAACGGCGGAAATATCCACTAAATTAATGGCGCCAAAATGCCCGTTGGCAGGGTCTTGGTCTATGTTGATAATCGGCGCACGGCTGAAAAGTTCAGTGTTGCTCGCGTAAATTTCTCCCAAATCCTCCAACTCGGGCGTGTCTATGACAATAAGCAAATCAAATTTTAAATCACCAGCCGCTGTTTTAATATCCTCATGATGAATTGTTCCTTGCTTTGGCGTGATGTGAATAAACAAATTATCATCTTTCAAATCATAGCTTAAAGATGCTAATTTATTTTTTGATAAATCAATTTTAATGACGAATTTTTGCAAAGGCGGCAAAGCAGACCGAATTTCTTTTATATCAGGCAAAAATTTAAAAGTGGAAGATGGAGTAAAATTATTAGATACAATTTCCACTTCTTTATTCAATTTTTTAAGAATTTTGGCCAAAGCCAAAGCAGAAGCCGCTCCGTCTTCTTCACCATTATTTTTAAAAGTGATTAAGATGTGACGCCCTCTTTCTATGGCCTCCTTAAACTGTTGCGGTGTTTCTTTGGCCATAAATGGAATAGGTTATCATATAACAGAACGGTGTCGCTGTCAAATTGACGCGCTCATCTGATTTTCAGACGACTCGGAAAATCATTAAATTGTCATTCCCGAGCAAAGTAGAGGAATCCATTAAATTAGCCAAAAGGGTTTCCTCAACTTCATTCGCCTTTGGTTTATTTCGCTCGGAATGACAACATTGGGCGGAATAGCTTGCTCCTTTTCATTTTTTCAGTTAAAATATAGAGAACTTAAACATAAACTATGGAATTGGCTAAAGTTTTTAATCCAACGGAATTTGAAGATGAAATCTATAAAAAGTGGGAAGCCAGCGGTTTTTTTAGTCCTCGCCCCGTTTCAAAAAGAGATAAAAACAAGGGCAGAAGTAAAAGCAGAGGTAATGAAAAAGACAAGGATAAAGGCAAATACAAACCGTTTTGTATTATTATGCCGCCACCCAATGCCAATGGTTCGTTGCATGTGGGACACGGTGTTGGAATAACATTGGAAGATATTATGATTCGCTATCATCGGATGCGCGGCGAGCCGACTTTGTGGCTGCCTGGAGCTGACCACGCCGGTTTTGAAACGCAGGTGGTGTTTGAAAAAAAATTGGAAAAAGAAGGCAAAACCCGCTGGCAATTTCCACGCGAAGAGTTATATAAAATGATGTGGGATTTTACGCAAAAAAATAAAATCCTTATGGAAAAACAATTGCGCCGGCTTGGAGCTTCTTGCGATTGGAGCCGCGAAATTTTTACTCTTGACCCAAAGATCGTGAAAATTGTTGAACAAACATTTAAAAAATTATACGATAACGGTTTGATTTATCGCGGTGAAAGGATTATCAATTGGTGCGTGAAACATCAAACAACTTTATCTGATTTGGAAGTTAAGCACGAGGACAAGGACGGCGCGCTTACATACATTAAATATAAGATTCTGCCTGCTTGTCTGTCTGCCGATAGGCATGGTAGGCATGATAAACAAGGCAAGAATAAAGAACCAAAAAGCGGAAATCAAGAATATATTATAGTCGCCACCACTCGTCCGGAAACAATGTTGGGAGATACCGCCATCGCGGTAAATCCAAAAGACAAAAGATATAAGCATTTGATTGGCAAGACGGCAATCGTTCCTTTGGTTGACAGGGAAATTTTGATTATAGCTGATGATGCGGTGGAAAAGGACTTTGGCACGGGAGCGGTAAAAGTTACGCCGTCTCATGACCCTGTGGATTTTGAAATTGGACAGCGGCATAATTTGGAAAAGATAGAAGTAATCGGCAAGAACGGTAAAATGACTGATGCTGCGCTGGAAAAATATCGCGGTTTGAAAGTTGAAGAAGCAAGAGCGCTGGTGGTGGAAGATCTACGGACGCAGGGTTTAATTGAAAAAGAAGAGCCGCACAAGCATGCCGTGGGTGTTTGTTATAAATGCGGCAGGGTGATAGAGCCATTAATTTTGCCGCAATGGTTTGTAAAGATGAAACCATTGGCAAAAAAAGTTATTCAAGCGGTTAAAAAAGGAGAAGTAAAATTTGTGACCAAGCGGTTTGAAAAAATACTTTTTCACTGGTTAAAAAATATTCGCGACTGGAACATCTCTCGCCAAATTGTCTGGGGTATCAGAATTCCTGTGTGGTATTGCCAAAATCAAGAATGTCCACCGATTGTTACTGATGAAAAGGCGCCAAAAAAATGTCCTCTATGCGGCTCTGACAAATTAAAACAGGAAACCGATGTTTTTGACACTTGGTTTTCTTCCGGCCAGTGGCCTTTTGCCGCTTTAAAGACCATTGGCGGTTTTGAAAGATTTTATCCAACGAGCGTGATGGAAACCGGCTGGGATATTTTGCCTTTTTGGGTAATGCGTATGCTGGCCTTGGGTATTTACATGACTGGAAAAGTCCCTTTTAAATATGTTTATCTTCATGGTTTGGTGCGCGATAAAGAGCGGCAAAAAATGTCCAAGTCAAAAGGCAATGTGATAGACCCGCTTGGCGTGATAGATATTTACGGAGCAGACGCATTGCGCATGGCTTTGGTTTTTGGCGTTTCAGCAGGCAATGATATTACTGTCTCGGAAGATAAAATCCGCAGCCACCGCAATTTTGCCAATAAAATTTGGAATGCCTCGCGTTTTGTTTTAATGAACTTGGGAGAAGATTTTATGTCTGTTGATTTGGAAAAAAATAAAAAGGGATTAACAAAGGAAGATAAGATGATTTTAAAAAAATTAAATGAAGCGGCAAAAAAAATTACTAAATACATAGATAAATTTGAATTTCATTTGGCGGCTGAGAAAATTTATCAATTTTTTTGGCATGAATTTTGCGATAAATATCTGGAAGAAGTAAAGCCGCGGCTGCAACCAGTCGACAGGGCGGAAGAACAAGCGGATTCTGTTATTCAGACGAAGGACAGCGCTATTGCCAAATCTGTATTGTATACTACACTCTTGGCGTCCATTAAACTTCTCCATCCTTTTATGCCGTATGTGACAGAAGCGGTTTATCAAAAATTGCCTCGCAAAGAAAAAGAATTTTTAATGATTGAAGAATGGCCAAAAAAAATTAAGATTTAAAATATAAAATATTAATTATGAAAATCAACACTGATAAAAATAAAATCGCGGAAATATTAACGAGAGGGGCAGAAGAAATTATTGAAAGAGAAAGTTTAAAAAAGAAATTGGAATCGGGCAAGCAGTTGCGCATTAAATTTGGAATTGATCCAACCGGTTCGGAATTACATTTAGGGCATGCAGTGCCTTTACAAAAATTAAGGCAATTTCAAAATTTAGGACATCAAATAATCCTTTTGATTGGCGATTATACGGCTATGATTGGCGACCCAACTGGCAGAAATGAATCTCGCCCTATTTTAAGTGTGGAGAAAATCAAAGAAAACATGAAAACCTATGTAAGACAGGCCTCTAAAATTTTGAACATTAATAAACTGGAAATCAAATATAATAGCGAGTGGTATGGCAAACCGAATTTTAGTCATCTATTGATGGAATTGACTTCTAAAATAACAGTGGCCCGAGTTTTAGAACGAGATGATTTTCAAAAAAGATTGAAAGAAGGTTCGGATATTCAGATGCAAGAAATTTTGTATCCTTTGCTGCAAGGATACGATTCTGTCGCGTTACTGGCGGATGTGGAATTGGGCGGGGCCGACCAAAAATTTAATATGCTGATGGGCAGAAAAATACAAAAACGTTACAATCAAGAAGAGCAGGACATTATAACCGTTCCACTTTTGATAGGCATGGATGGAAAAAAGAAAATGAGCAAAAGTTACGGCAATTATATTGCTTTGTTAGATTCGCCGGAAGAAATGTTTGGTAAAATAATGTCCATTGCTGATAGTTTGATTATTAGTTACTTTGAATTGTGTACAGGTGTTTCTATCGAAGAAATAGAAAAATACAAAAAAGAATTGACGGCGGACAAAAATCCGCGCGATATTAAAATGATTTTAGGCAAAAAAATCGTCAAGTTATATCATTCTGAACATGATGCCAAACAAGCAGAGGATTATTTTATCAAGACATTTAGCCAAAAAGAAACCCCTACTGAGATGCTGGAAATCAAGCCGCGCGATAAGAATATCTTGGCGGTTTTATCAGAGGCTAAATTTGCTAAAAGCAAAAGCGACGCGCGGCGTTTGGTGAAACAAGGCGGAGTAAAAATCAATGATAAAAAGGTCTCTTCAATTGACGCGATTGTAAAATCAGGCGATATTATTCAAAAAGGCAGCAGATTTTTTGCGAGGATCGGGTGATTTTAGTTTATAAAATGATTTTATGAAAAAAGAAACAAGCGGACAAAAAGGTAAAATTGTGATTTACAAAGCGCCCAAAGGCGAGACGCGCGTGGAAGTGCGACTGGAAAAGGAAACAGTGTGGCTCACGCAAGCGCAGATTGCTTTGCTTTTTGGCACACAAAGGCAGGCTATTACTAAACATCTAAACAATATCTTCAAAACTGGCGAATTGGATACAAAATCAGTTAGTTCCATTTTGGAACATACTGCCGCCGATGGGAAGAATTACCGCACGCAATTTTATAATCTCGACGCTATTATTTCTGTCGGCTACCGCGTTAATTCCAAACGCGCCGCCCAATTCCGCGTCTGGGCTACGAAGACGCTTAAAAAACATCTGATTCAGGGGTACACTATCAATGAAAAGCGATTGATGGAAGCGCAGGAGAAATTCAACGAGCTTCATACTGCCATCTCTTTTTTGCGGGAAAAATCGCAGAAAAAATTTTTGACTGGACAAGCGCAAGAAATTTTGAATCTGCTGGCCAATTATTCCAAAACCCTTTCTCTTCTTGAACAATATGACACAGGCAAATTAACCAAACCCAAGGGCGCCAAGGCCAAATTTATTTTGGAATATGAGGACTGCGCCAGCATCATTAAGAATATCAAAGTTGAACTTATTGCCAAAAAAGAAGCCGGCGATTTGTTCGGTTCGGAAAGGGGCGGAGCGTTTGAAGGAATTGTTAAAAATCTTTATCAGACCTTTGGCGGCAAGGAGCTTTACGCTACTTTTGAAGAAAAAGCGGCTAATCTTTTGTATTTGGCGATAAAAGACCATCCATTTTCTGACGGCAACAAGCGCGTCGGTTCATTTATATTTGTTTATTTTTTGGATAAAAATAATTGTCTTTATAAAAACAACGGAGAGAAAAAAATCAATGATAACGCCTTGGTCGCTCTTGCCCTTCTGATTGCTGAAAGTGATCCAAGAGAAAAGGATGTTATTGTCAAGATAATTATGAATCTGATTAAATCTTAAGATGGGACAAAATATGTCAAACAAAATTAAATCTGAAATTGAAAAAATATTAAAACAAGCAGGTGTAACAGGTAAAATTAAATTGTCAGCGCCGCCAAATCCTGAGATGGGCGATTTGTCATTTGCCTGTTTTGATTTGGCCAAAAAGACGGGCAAAAGCCCAGCAGAAATCGCCAAAGATTTGGAGACATCTTTTCGTCATCATGACGTTATCACTCCGCGTTGTCGGGTGGAGGCCAAAAAATCTGACAAAATAAACCGTTTATTGGAAAAAGCAACCACCATCGGACCGTATCTAAATTTTTTCCTAAACGCGAGCGTTTTGGCTGAAGAAATTTTGCCAACAGTTTTAAAAAAGAAAAATAAATATGGCGAGAGTCCTCCGCGTCCAAAAGAAAAAATTCTGATTGAATATCCATCCAACAATACTCATAAAGAAGTGCATGTGGGGCATTTAAGAATTGCTTGCGTGGGCAACGCGCTGGTGAAATTGTTTGAAGCAACAGGCGCAAAAGTTTTGCCAGTAAATTATATCAATGATTTTGGCGTCCATGTGGCCAAGTGCCTTTGGGGCTTGCGAAAATTTCATAGCAAGGAAAAGCCGCCTCAAAACAAACAGCGCTGGCTTGGAAAAATTTACACCGAAGCCAGCCGTTATTTGGAAGAACATTTAGAAAACAAGGAAGAGGTGAAAGAAATTTTGCGGCTTTTAGAAAGACATGACAAAAAAATTTGGAAAATTTTTTGTCAGACGCGCGGCTGGAGCTTAAAGGGTTTTGACGCTATTTTTAAGGAGCTTGGCGTAAAGCATAAGGTTGCTTTTTTTGAAAAAGATGTTAAGGACTTGGGACAAAAAATGATTGATGAATTGTTGAAAAGAAAAATCGCGGAAGTTGGCGAGGGCGGCGCGATTATTGTTGATTTAAAAAAATACGGTTTAGATGTGGCACTTGTCAGAAAAAGCAACGGTTCTGGTTTGTATCTAACATCTGATTTGGGGTTGGCCAAAGTTAAGGCCAAAAAATTTCCAAACGTAACAGCCAGTATAAATTTAACCGGCGCGGAACAATCATTTTATTTCAAACAATTGTTTAAAATTTTAGAATTATCCGGTTTTAAATACCAGATGTCGCATGTGGCTTGCGAATTGGTGGACTTGCCGGAAGGCAAAATGTCTTCACGAGCCGGTCGGGTCATTTTGTATGAAGTTCTGCGCGATGAAGCGATTAAAAACGCGACTGAAGAAACGCAAAAAAGGCATTTGGATTGGCCGCGAAAGAAAATCGCGGCTACGGCCAAAGCATTGGCTTTGGGCGCGTTGAAATTTTCCATGGTCAAAGTCGGGCCTGGGCAAGGTATTACTTTTAATATTAAAGAAGCTGTGTCTTTTGATGGATTTACCGGCCCGTATTTACAGTATAGTGTCGCGCGTATTGAAAGCATTTTTAAAAAAGCAAATCAGTCAAAACCAAATAAGTGTGAAACAGGCAAATGCCATGCTGGTAAATCCAAGTCAGACCAGTTCATGGCAGGTCAACTTTGGGCAGGTAAAATTGATTTTTCTCTTTTAAACGCGCCAGAAGAAAAAAATTTAATTTTAACCATCAGCCGTTTGGAAGAAATAATCGCGTCTGCCGCCTTGAATAAAGACCCGTCTGTTTTGGCTAAATATTTATATGATTTGGCTCAAATTTTCAGCAATTTTTATGAGAATTGCCCGGTGCTTCAGGCAGAAAACGTCGGATTGAAAGCGGCGCGGCTGGCTTTGGCCAAAGCGGTAAAGATTGTTTTGGAAAAGGGGCTGGGGATATTAGGCGTGCCGATTTTGAAGGAGATGTAATAGTGTGGATTGAAAATTAAAATTTTTAATGATATGGACATCACACTATGAAACTGCATCAAGAATTTATTAGTGTGGATGAGTTGCGAAGTGTTGGAGTAAAAAAATAAGCGAGCTGTATTAAATATACAGCGAGTTTATTTTTTTATGAAACACGAGCAAATCGCCGCAATAATGAATTATGGAGCGCAGTTTCATAGTGTGATGTCCATAGGATAAAAGCATAAGAAATATGCGGCTTGAAAATTATCCGATTGAAAAATTAAAAAAGGAAATAAAAGAGATTGTCAACAGGCATTTGGATTTAAAATTATATCGCATTTTTTTCTTTGGCTCGCGGGTTACTGGCAAAGGCAATGAAGGTTCGGATATAGATGTCGGCATTGAAGGACCTGCGGAAACGTCCAACGCGGTCTTTTCAAAGATAAAAGAAGAAATTGAATATATCCCTATTTTGTATAAGATTGAGATAGTGGATTTTAAAAAAGTTTCTCCGGATTTTCGCCAAGTGGCCTTGCAAAAAATAGAAGAAATTAAATAATTTTTTATGACAAAATTGGAAGCCCAGCAACAACAATTTAACCGCGCGCTGAAACGGTTGGAAGAAGTTTTGGTTGTTGAACCTAAGACCGATATAACGCGCGATTCAGCCATCCAGCAATTTGAGTTAACTTTGGATTTGGCTTGGAAAACAGCCAAGACCTATCTTGAGGAGAATAAAGGGATTATCTGCGTCTCTCCCAAAGAGTGTTTTCGGGAGGCATATCGCCAGGGATTGTTGCGGTATGACGACGAGTGGATTCAGTTGGCGGATTTGAGAAACGAAACCGTGCATACTTATAACGAAGAAATAGCCGAAAGAATTTTTCTTCAATTGCCAGTAGCCGTGGATAAATTTAAAGATTTGGCAACGAGTTTGGGAGAGATATGAAAGCGAGAATTTTGTTTTTTTCAATTTGATTAAAAATATGGATGCGCCGATTTTAAAAAGTTCAAGATTGATTTTGCGTCCGATAAAAATACAAGACGCTCCAATTTTCGCGCGCTGGTTTAAAGACAAGCGGGTTGTCAGATATTTATTAATGCAAAACCCGCTAACTTTATCAAAAGAGATTGAATGGATTAAAAAAACACTGAAAGAAAAAAATCAGTTGGTTTGGTCTATTTTAAATGAAAACAAAAAATTAATTGGAAATACTTGCTTAAAATTAGATAAAAATAATAAATCGGCCGTATTTGGGATTGTTATTGGAGAAAAAGATGAGTGGGGCAAGGATTACGCCGGAGAAACAATTGATTTATTGGCCGATTATCTTTTTAAGAAATTGAAATTTAATCGTTTGGAATTGTCTGTTTTTACGGAAAATAAAGGAGCTAAAAAAGCTTACAAAAAAGCGGGTTTTGTTTTGGAAGGAATTAAAAGAAAAGCTCATCGGAATAAAATAACGAAAAAGTTTGACGATGATGGGATAATGAGTATTTTAAGAGAGGAGTGGGTAAGAGGCAGATTTTAAAACGATTAGATAAAATTTTTCCTATTTTAAAATATGTCTTCCTATGCTTTTGTGCCATTAGTCAGCGCTTTTTTCATTTTGATATTAGGTTTTTTGATTTTTTTCTTTTTTTATTTTTATGGATTTCTTTGGAATTTTTTCAAATATTGGCGGCGCAAGCCAAAGGGATTTGTTAAAACACAATTTAGTTATGTTTTAGCAGGTTTTCTTATTTTTCAATTTATCGCGCCGTTGGCCTATCTGCCAGCTTATAAAATACCGATTTTCCCTTTCACTTTTATGTCAATCGTTCCTTTCGCTATCATTTTGGCCTTTGCCGTGTGGCGATATGAATTTTTGACTGCCATGGGTTATTTTTTGACGCGCGGCATAATTAAAGATATTAGCGATTTAGAAGAGAAGAAGTAAAATAAAAGTTGACCCTGATATCTGTATCCAGTTTTAATGAAAAAGGAATTCAGTGATTTAAGCGGCTTGTTTCTCAGGTATCCAAAAGCCAAATTCACTGCCTTTATTTAATCCATCGCTTTTGGCCCAAACATGTCCGCCGTGCGCTTCAATAAATTTGTGGCAAACATACAGGCCTAAACCAGTGCCGCTTACATTGATACCTTTGACATTTTGCCCGCGGTAAAATTTTTGAAAAAAATTAGCTTGGTCAATTTTAGAAAATCCAATACCATTATCTTGAATGTTGAAAACCACGCCGTCATTTTCTTTGCCGGCGCTTATTTCAATTTTTCCTTTTTCCGTGTATTTAATTGCGTTATCAATAAAATTGTATATCGCGTAGCGTATTTTTTCACTATCCATTGAAATTTTTCCCAAAGCTGGATTATTTTGCCAAACAACTTTTAAATTTTTTTCTTGGGCTTTTTTCCGCAATTCATCAACAACATCTTTAATAATATCGTTGAGGTCAGCTTCAGTAAAATCATATTTCATCCGCCCTTGCTCAATGCAAGAGATGTTTAAAAATTCATCTATCAATTTGACCAAATGTTCGTTGCTTTTTTCTATATTGCTTAAAATTTCTTCCATTTTTTTAGTGGTTTTGCCATAAACTTCTTCTCTTAATAAAGAAACATAGCCCTTGATAATTGAAATCGGGGTGCGCAATTGGTGGGTGGCGATTGACAAGAATTCTGTTTTTTGCCTGTCCAATTCTCTTAATTTCAAGTTTGCCTGCTCCAAGGAATGCGCTAAGGCGGTAATTTCTTGGCGTAATTCTATTTCTTTTTTAACACCCCTTAAAATTAGATAACTAAAAACAGACGATACCGCGAAGATGATTACATTGAGAAAATATTTGGCCTGATCATTTCTGATATCTTCAAATTGAAAAACTGGAATTAGCAGCAAGAGTTCCACACCTATTATAAAGATTTCAGTGGTAATGATAGAAATGTTTAAGAAATTATGACGCAAAATAGCATAGGCGGGAAACAAAACCAAAAAGGTCATTCCATATAAACCAAAGCGAGAAATTTGCAAGGAAATATCAAAGAATGGCTGCACAAACAGATTTATTATTAAGGCAATGAAAGCAGAAATAAAAAAACCAAAAAAAATAAAATTGATTTGCCTGCGTTCAATACTGTCTGAAGCCATTTTTTTTCTGGCTATAAAAAGCGCGGCCAAACCGCCAGCAGATAAAAATATCAATTGAAAAGAATAGAGCGTCCGCAGCAACCCATTTTTAAAATGGATAATATTATCAAAAAAAGAAATATCATAAATTATCCAACTTCCATAAAAAGACAAAAAAGCCAAAATTGAACTAAATAATAAAATTACAATATTAAACCATAGATATTTTTTTCGTAAGAGAACACTTTTGGAAAAAAACAAACAAAATAAAAACCAAAAATAAAATACAAACAGAGCCAAAAGAAAATCTAAACGTAAAAATACTTCTAAACTATTAAGTGCGAAAAAATGCGGCTCATTTTCAAAATAATTGGCTAATATCCACAGATTCATCATTAAAACAAAAACACCATAGAGTTGATTCTCTTTGGCGTGGCGTTTATTAACAAATACAATAATACCCAAGAAAGTATTTATGGCTAATACTATAAATATTAAAAGGTTTAAAAACATATACTTTATTTTATCATAACTTGCCTGTCATAACAATTTTAAAATAAAAAAATATGCTTTTTCGCATATTTATAAATTAATGGCACGAGGCGGGCAAAGTCAAAGTAATAAAACTCTGAAAATTGCAGCCAAAATGGTATTTGGCGACAGACCCATATTAGCGGCGCGAAATTTTTTTGATTTAAAAAATCCGGGTCGGATTGGTTTTTTTCATCTAAAAACGAAATAATCCTTCGATGGTTTGGGGAAAGATTTGCGCGCATGGATTCATTTTTGAAAATTGGCGGCATATTTTTAAGTATTTTGGCGTGCCTTTCCGACTTGGCGCAATTCTTCTTCTAATTTTTTTACTTCTTGTTCACGCTTGCGTTTCATTAAACAATCAGCCACAAAATCGCTTCTTTTGCCGTGAGGAAACTCCGCTCTAAAATAATCAGCCATGGTTTTAGGCAATTTTATGATTAAACGTTCTATTTTTTCTTTTTCTTTTTTTGACATATTTAATGTTAAATAAACCGCTTATTAAAATTCCCCAATTGCTTTGTTGGCAGATACCAATCGCTTGCGGCAGAGTAGTGTCTGTTTATATAGTTTACCTCATAAGAGCACCCGCCTAAGCGCACCTTGTGAATAAGTTGCTTATTCAATCTTTGACAATTTTCTCCTAATGCTTTAAGATAAAAGCAAGTTAATCAATTTATCAAGGGTTTAGTTGCCAAATATCATTGCCAATTTCACTTCAAAGGCATATTTGGCAGCAAATCCATTAAGCTTATTTTCTATGACAGAAAAACATTTGGAAAAGGGAGGAGAAGAAGCGGAGACCATAGTCGGCTCTTCAGTAAAAGTGGAGGGTGATTTTGTTTCCGAGGGTAATATCATTATTTTGGGCCAGGTGAGCGGAAAGTTGAAAACAGCCCAGCAGTTGCGCGTGGAAGAAGGCGCTAAAGTGCTGGCTGATGTAATGGCTGACTCTGCTATAGTTGCCGGCGAAGTGCGCGGCAATATGAAATTAGCAAACACCTTGGAATTAACCCCAACCGCCCGCGTCTACGGCGATGTGGCGACCAAAACTTTAATTGTGGCGGCTGGCGCGATTTTGCACGGCCACGCCATTATGGATGAAAATGAAAAAGCCAAAGGCAAAGCAGGCAAGAAAGTTGAGGAGTATGAAGAAAATATCCCCGGTGTTTAAAAAAAACGAAAGCGACACGGAGCAAATCAAAAGAGAGCTTAAATTATTAGTAAGAAAAAGTATTTTTAAAAATAACGCGGGAAGTGCGGCCGGTCGAGTGATGTTGGAAAAAAAAAGCGGAGGTTACATTTATCTTTATGATTCTTTTGTTCAGGATAGAGAATGCAAGGCGATAATCAATGGAATTGAAAAGCGGTTGAGAGATTTTGAAATTTCCGGCAAAATAATTAAGCTTTCTACTTTTACCAACCCTAAAATTTTGATAGAAGATGAGGTGCGACATGGCGCCAAAACAGTAGTCATGGTTGGCAATGACGAGACATTTGTAAGGATTTTATCCAGAGCGGCGAATTTGCCGGTCATTTTTGGTTTTATTCCGGTTGGTCAAAGAAAAAATCATTTCGCAGATGTTTTAGGCATTCCATTAAACGAGAAGGCCTGTGAGATAATTGCCGCAAGAAAAATTGAAAAATTGGATTACGCCACTATCAACGAAAAACAATTTTTCATTTGCTATTTATTTATTCCACGCGCGCGTTTAAAAATTGAGTGCGATGGAAGTTTTATTGTTAATTTGACGCAAGAAAAATTTGAAGTGGCGGTTGCCAATCTTCTTCCTCCGCCTTTTGAAAGCGACAAATTTGTTTTACATCCTCAAGACGGAAAGATGGAAGTTTATTTACGGCCGGAAGGAGGCGGATTATTTTCAAAATTGGTCAACGGAAAAAAACGCCAGCAGATGAGCCGTTTTCTTTTTAAAAGAGCACTATTGAAAATGGACAAATCCACATTGGTTATTGCCGATGGCAAAGAAACAAAAGAAAACAGTATTTTGATAGAAGTGAATAAAGAAAAGTTGTTAATGATTGTTGGTAAAAACAGGCGATTTTAAATTTAGGAGAAATTTTTGGGCGGCTAGCTCAGTTGGTTAGAGCGAACGGTTTACATCCGTTAGGTCATAGGTCCGAATCCTATGCCGCCCATGAAATGGCTTTTGAAAATATGCTTTTATTTATTCTGGCCGTGGTGATTTTTTTATTTTCAGTTACTTCTTTATACGCCGGATTTAGAGCCGCCCTTTGGGTGCCGACAAGACGAAGCGATATTGAGCGAGTGTCGCGATTGACAAGCGCGAGCCCAGGACAAAAATTTTATGATTTAGGATGCGGCGATGGACGTTTGCTTTGCGTCATGGCAGGTTTAGGATTAGAAGCAACAGGGTTTGAAATTTCTTTGCCGCTTTTTTTAGCGGCGCGCATCAGAAGATTGTTCCAAAAAGACAAAAAAAGAATAAAAATCTTATACCGCGATTTTTGGCGCACGAATTTAAACGAGGCGGACATTGTGTATCTTTTTCTTACTCCTCAAACCTTTCCAAAATTGGAAAAAAAATTTAAGAATGAGTTAAAAAAAGGAACGAAAGTCATCACTTATGTTTGGCCGTTTAAGTGTTGGCAGCCAATTAAAACGGATATTCAAAAAGGCCGCCGCAGTTTTTATTTGTATGAAAGATAAACGTATTACAAAATCAGCCAAACAAAGTTGCTTAATTTCATTATAAGCGAAGCTTGAAATTTATGTTTTACACTTTGGCATTCGTATTATTTTTTTTATTTTTAATCACATCCGCGTACGCAGGTTGGAGCGCCGCTCCTTGGGTGCCGATAAAAGGAACGGATGCAGAACGGATTTTAAAATTGGCGGAAATTAAGCCGGGCCAAAAATTTTATGATTTAGGATGCGGCGACGGCCGTTTGGTTTGTTCTGCCGCGCGGAGCGGAGCTGAAGCGATTGGATTTGAAATTTCCTTACTGCCTTTTTTAGCGGCTCATATCAGAAGATTATTTCAAAAAGACAGGCACAAAATAAGAATTTTGTTTAGGGATTTTTGGAGTGCGGATTTAAGCGGCGCCGATTTTGTTTATTTTTTTCTCACACCGAGGATTTATCCTAAATTAAAAGTAAAACTTGAGCAAGAATTGAAAAAAGGAGCCAAAGTTATCGCTTTTGTCTGGCCGATTGAAGGATGGCAGCCAATTAAAGTTGATATTCAAAAAGGCCGCCTCGCTGTTTATTTATATGATACTTATAACACTTAAAAAATTAAATCATATTATTCCTCGTGAGATTGCTCCGAGATTTCCATGATGGAAAGCTTGAAAACCGCTACGGTTTTCAAAATTAATACTTTCCTCTGGATACCCCGTCAGCTTGCTGCGGTGTAATTCATTGAATTTTGAGAAGATGAATGAGCTGTCTGAATACAATAATTTTGACAATAATTTTGACACCATTCTCCAACTCGCATATAATTGAAAAAGGATTTAATTAAGCCCAGGTGGCGAAATGGTATACGCGCTACTTTGAGGTGGTAGTGGCCGAAAGGCTGTGGAGGTTCGAGTCCTCTCCTGGGCACCAAATTGGACTTCGTGATTTTTTGCAGGGGGAAGCAGAGGTTTGCTCGCCGCGCCGAACGGCGCGGCTCGCAAGGAATTGGGCGGTAAAATCAAACGGCGGGACGAAATCCCAAGAAACAATTTTTTCGGAAATGAGGCGGTTCGTTCCAATTTTTTGCGCAAAATGAGCAATCTCTTGCGGAGATTGCTCCGAGACGATTTTTCCCGCGTAAATTAAGGTATTTATGTAATCCCGCATTGGTTCGTTCCACCCGCTCATTCGCTTTCGCAGAAGCGTGTCCTGCTCGCCCTTCAAGGCGATTTTTTGTTGCACCAGATTTTCTTTTTTCCGCTTGTAAGTGTCCTCGTCAATCAAATTGTCTAAATATCCTTCAAGCAGTTTATCCAGCTTTTCTTGAAGGGCGAAAATCTTTTTTCTGTTCGCTTCTGCGAAAGCGTCTATTGATTGAGCCTGCAATTTTTCTTCGCGCTCCAACTTTTCCAGCATTTCTTTTGACCAATCGGCAGGCAAAGCAATTGTTTGCGACTTTTCAATGATTTGTTTTTGCAGTTCGCTCTCTTGGATATATTTTTCGGCGCAAGCCCCGTGTTTTCTTGTGCAACGGTAATAGCGGTAAAGTCCGCCATTTCCTTTGGCGAATTGCGCCGTGAACATTGAGCCGCACGAGCAGTTGAAAAGTCCGACAAACGGAAAATCATGTCGTCTCTTGCTCTTGCGGGGCTTGCGCCGGTTCGCCAAAACTTCCTGCACTTTCGCAAACAATTGCTTTGTTACGAGCGGGCGATATTTCCCCTCGTGAGCTTCGCCGTTCCAGCGCATAACGCCGATATAGCGGTCATTGGTCAAAAGATTTTCAATGGAGTAGTTGGAGCGCGTTTTTCCGCCGCCAAGTTCGGCGAGGCGAGCCGAAATTGATTTGAGCGTATGTCTGCCGGTCGCAAACTCCTCGTAGATTTTCTTTACAATTTTTGCCTCTTTCGGCTCCGGCACAATGTTTCGTAATCTACGGTCGTAGATATAGCCGAAAGGTTTTTGTCCAGGCCATTCGCCTCGCCGCAGTTTGGCGCGATTCCCTCGCCGAACATTTTCGGCCAGATTGTCCACATAATATTTGGCGTTTGATAGTCCGATAGCCAAAAAGAATTTACCCGATGGATTATTTTCAAACGCAAAGGTTGGGAATTTCAAACCGCCAAGTTTTCCGGTGTCCAACATGTATATCAAACGCCCGCCGTCCACGGAATTTCTGGACAATCTGTCCGGATGCCACGCCAAAATTCCGATGAGGTGAGGAAGACCGCCATCAATTTTGTTGAGCATGGAATTGAAAATTTCTCTGCCCGGCGCTTTGGCGGTTTTCTTTTCAATAAATGTTTCTATAATTTCCAAACTTTCTTTTTCGGCAAATTCTTTCAATTCCGCAAGTTGCGCTTCCAAGCTCAAAACTTGGCGGTCTTCCTCATCGGTGCTTTTCCTGATGTAGAGAAAATATTTTGTTGGTTGTGGTAGCGTGTTCATATTTTTATATTTTGGCGTGGCTTATGTTCGGCGAGGGAATGAAAAATCGCCTCAATCCCGCGAAGCGGGATATTTTGCGCAAAAATTGGAATAAAAATTTATTTTTATACATAACTTCGTTATGACGAACCGCCTCATTTCCGAAAAAATTGTTTCTTGGGATTTCGTCCCGCCGTTTGATTTTACCGCCCAATTCCTTGCGAGCCGCGCCGTTCGGCGCGGCGAGCAAACCTCTGCTTCCCCCTGCAAAAAATCACGAAGTCCAATTTGGTGCCCTTTGTTTGAAAATGCGCGAACCCATTTTGAACGAAACTGACGCTTCGCCCCGCCGCCGCTCGCTAACGCTCGCCACCCCGCAAAAAAGTTTTCTTTACATTTTTTAATTTGCGCGCGCC
>Ga0265296_1001461_pt1 | contig 27180 bp, 34 predicted proteins | sample MunlanPumphouse1_FD_189073 | JGI IMG/M metagenome (GOLD analysis project Ga0265296, IMG submission 189073) | Groundwater microbial communities from a municipal landfill in Southern Ontario, Canada - Pumphouse #1 | ecosystem: Environmental > Aquatic > Deep subsurface > Groundwater | place... | reverse complement strand
CCCAGCCAGCAGAGCAGCATTCATTTGGGAAGAAACGACATCTCTGCAGTTGTTTTGAGGGTAAAGAACACGGCAAATGAAAGGAAATGCATAAGCCTGGACTTTGACACTGATGAAAGATATATTGATGTAACTCTTTCCAGCAGCAGCTTTTGCCTGAACAGCAATGAGGAAACAAGGGTAACCGCAACAGTTAAGACGTCCAACGCGCCAAAGGCAAGTTATAAACTGGAATTCATTGCTCACTCAGGCAGCCTTGAAAGCAGGACAGATGTTTCAGTTGTCGTTGGCGAAGAGCCTGAAATAGAGCTTGTCGCATACCCAAGCGAACTGTGCAGGGGAAGCCAGGACAGCATAAGCGTACTTGTGAGAAACAACAGCGATGAGTTCAAGCAGGTAAGGCTGCAGGCTGAAAACGAAATGCTTTTGCCTTATTTTGAAAAGCAGGAAATTGACCTTATGCCTTTCCAGGAAAGGTATGTCAACCTTGTGGTAAACACAAGCCCTTACAGCACGATGGCTGGCAGGCACAATGTGAGCATTTACGCCATAACAAGCGATGAAACCGTAAAGGAAAGCATTGCATTGGACATTAAGGACTGCAAAGAAGACAATGCAGAGTTCTCCGTTTCAATTTCGAACAGCTGCTTTACAGTTGAAAAAGGCAAGGACGAAAAGATTTACTTCGGGGTAAAAAACCTTCTCGGCGGGGAACAAAAGGTTTTCTTCAGCGCCGGAGGGGATATAGGGGCAAATCTTCAGACGCAAAGCGCCTGGCTTGAGGGAAACGAGCAAAGGCAGTTTTATTTCACCGTGAATGTGGACAAGCAGGAAAGCATTGCGGACTACAGTATCACATTGCAAGTCTGGAACGCAGACCATTCCGTTGAAAAAAGCGTCTGCGTAACGCCCAAGAAAGTGCACAGCACTTTGGCAGAGGTCAAGGAAAATAACCTTCTTGTAAGGCAATGCGAAAGCGTTATTTTCACTGTTCTCCTCAAGAACCAAGGGGACTATTACGAGGACTTCAGGCTCAGCATTGACAACAGCTATAGCAAGGTAAAGGCAACGCTGTCGGACCAGCAGAGCCTGAGGCTTGAAAAGCACAGCGAAAGGCAGGTTTACGTAAGCGTTACAGCTTTGGAGGGCCTGCCGGAAGGCAGCTACAGCATCACCCTGAACGTTAAAACAAGCCAGGGCACAATCAAGAAAACGCTGAACTTCAAGGTGCTGCCAAAACAGGCCGGGCCGGAACCGCAGCAGGAGCAGGCACTGCAAATTTCAGGATACCCAAGCAGCATTTCAATGGACGCAAATTCGGAAAAAACAATTTTTGCCCTGCTGAAAAACGGCTCGGATGAAACAATGGATAACATTTCAATTGAATTGCTCAGCCTTCCCGCAGGCGTCACGGCGCAATCCGAAAGAAATATCAGGCTTTTGCCCGGGAAAGAAAGGCACCTTGAGCTTGCAATAACCGCAGGCCCGGAAAGTAGCGGGCAGCACAGCATTGTCCTGAGCGCATACAACGGCACATACAGCGAGGAAAAGCAAATCACGCTTTCAATACAGAAAGCAGGACAGCAGGCGGCAGACATAACAGGCGGCTTAGCCGGGCTGTTTGCAGCCGGAGGCTCGGCATTGCTTGGCCTTGCGATACTTGCCCTGGCTATAATAGCAATAGTGCTTATTGCCGGAGCGCTCAGCCATGGCACAGAAAAAGAAATTTGGATGAGAGGGTGATCCAATGAACAGAACATTCCTTTTGCTAATTGCACTGCTTCTTTTGGGAGGCGCGCAGGCCGCAACAATTACGGGCGATTTTTCGCTTGAAACCGACTGCGCAGCGCCGGCAAAGGCAACCTACGTGCTGCACAACGATTCCGGAACAACGCAGGCCTACAGCATAAGGGCAACAGGCGCAAACAAGGGCTGGATAAACGTAAACGGCGTATGGATTGGGGAAAACGCGCTTAAGATAACGCTTAAAGGCAATGAATCTGCTGAGTTGTACGCATTCGTGAAGCCACAGAGCTGCTATGTTTCGCCCGGCAATTATACGGTTACTGTTGAGATAAGCAACGGCGGGACAATAACGAAGGAAATAGAAGTAAGGGTTGTTGAAAGCAGGGTTTTGGAACTGACAATTTTGCCGGAAAAGCGCACGATTGCACAATGCGGTGCAACCGAATTCAGCGTTAAGGCAAGAAATACCGGGGAAAGGGACGAAATTGTCGTGCTGGGCGTTGAAGGAATTCAGGCGCAATGGGCAAAGCTTGATTTTACGGAAATGTTCCTTGCAAAAGGCGAAGCAAAAACAGTAAAGCTTGAAATAAGGACAGGATGCGATGCAGCGGCAAAAGAGCACGTGTTCATTGTAAAAGCAGGGCTGAAGGGAACAGGCTTTTCAATAAGCAAAAATGCCTCTGTTAAAATAGAGGACAGGCAAGGCATTCAGATAAGCGGCGCGCAGTTTGAGGCGTGCGAGGAAAAGGGAACGCAGGGAAAGGCAACAATAAAAAACACGGGCGCCCTTGAAGACAAGGTTTCATTGGGCATTGAAGGCGTTTCATGGGCAAGGATTGAGCCTGGAAGCCTGGCGCTTGCCCCCGGCGAAGAAAAGCAGGTTTCAATATTTTTTGAAAAAACAGGCGCGGCAAAAGGCGCATACGAATTCACGCTGAAAGCACATTCTGAAAAATTCAACAAGGATTACGAAAAAAAGCTTTCCGTTGGCCTCAAAGAATGCTACAATGTTTCAATAGAAGACGAAACAATCAACGGCGACGTTGCGGGAAACGCAAAAGCATGCATTGAAAGCAATGCGATTTATGCATTCAGCCTAAGGAATGATGCTATTGAGGCAATCACCGCGCAAATAACGGTTTTGGGCATTGACGCGGTTGTTTCTCCGGCAACGGCATCTGTTGGCATTGCAAGCGGCGAAACAAAAGAAGTAAGCGTTAAAATAGACCTTTCCAAGGAGCAACCTGGCAAAAAGGTTTTTACAATCAAGGCAAAAGGCGAAAACTTTTCCATAAGCAAAGAAGTTGAATTTGAGGCGGAAGACTGCTATGCCCTTGATGTTGACTGGGACGGCCTTGGCAAGGAAATAGAACTTGACGCAAACTGCAAAAGCGAACCCTTCACAATAAGGGTTTTGAACAGGGGAACAAGGGCGCAAAAAGCTTCGGTTTCGGTGCAGGGCCCGCAGTGGGTTTACTTTGAGCCTGAACAGCCGGCAATCCAGCCCGGAAAAGAGCAGGAAATATACCTTTACTTTGCCCCGCCTTATGACACAAAAGAAGGAAGGCACCAGGCAACGGTTTCGGTGAACGGAAAGTATGATTCGCTTGAAAAAGACGTCAACATGACGGTATACGGCGGGCTTTACGCCGCGCTTGGAACGGCAAGCGTTGAGGCAAATGCCGACTTGCAGGAGCTCGTTGAGAAAACCGAGCGCATAGTAAAGGCTTCGGTTGCGCTTTCAAACGACGGCAATTCAATGATAAGGGTTTTGGAAATTTCCTCAAAGGACTTCAACGCATTGTTTGAGTTCGGGGAAAAAACCCTGCAGCCCTCTGAAACCGCGGCTATTCCAATGACACTTTACATAGGGGAAAGCACGGAAAGAAAGTTCCCCCTCACAATCCAAATAAGCACCGACAGGGGCACAATTGAACGCGAAATAGTTGTTGACCTTGACAAAAAAGAAGGGCAGGATCAGCAGATTATAGGGCTCTTTAACATTGGCAACAACATCTCTGATTTGCTGCTTGCAATAGTGGTAATAGCGGTAATAGCAGTGTTTGCAGTCATCGCACTCAAATCAGAGGCAATGCAAAGGCCTGAAACCGGGCTGACGCACGTTGTAAAAGAGGTTCAGGAAATTCCGGGAAAAAAGCTTGAAGAAATCGGAAAACACAAGAAAGCACCTAGCAGAACGCACAGCGGCCTCCAGGAAATAATAGACGAGGTCAGAAAAAAGCACGTTGCAAAGAAAGGCAAGGCAAAAAAGAAAAAGTAAGCCAAGCAAAGCCCGATTATTCAAATGGCCTGCGGTGAATGCAATCCTGTGCAACGACAAGCGTTTTTTACACTGGTTTGTAGCCTAAGAACTTTTTAGCCTTGGAAATATCCACGCCCTCTACATTGTCACTAATCGTAACGGCTTCGTAATGGATTTTTTTGCGGGTTGCAATTGCCTTCTCAATTGCCTGCAGCGCATTTTCCATTTTCAGGTTTATTCCAAGGAATGGCCTATATTCTCCTTTTTTTCTTGTTGGCCCAAGCCTTAGGATTATTACCCCAAGCTTTTTTGCCATGCCATAATTTGCGAGTATTTGCTCTGCAATTACTTTGCTTGTTGAATAGGCTATGTCACAGTTTCGGCATTTTAACTCTTCAGCCTTAACGTGCTGGGTCAGCACTGGATTTGATTCTTTTACCGGTTTAACGAAAGGAATGCCTTTTTCTATCCCATAATAGGATGTTGAGCTTGCATAAACAATTCTTTTTACCCCTGTTTCCGCAGCGGCTTCCGCGACGTTGAATGCGCCAACACAATTTGTTTGAAAGTAGTCGGAAAAAGTTTTGCCTTCCACAGGCTTTCCTATGGCTGCAAGGTGAACCACAACTTCACAGCCCTTCATTGCTCCCTTCAATTTGCCATAGTCCAAAATGCTTTGCCCGTCTGCCAAATCATATTTCACAATTTCGTGCTTTTTGGCCAAATGACTTGCCAGTTCCTTTCCTATAAATCCGGAGCTTCCGGTAACAAATATTTTCATGATTAGAAGAAGGCTTGGCTTCTATTTAAAATCTATCTTCCATTAAATACCGGGAAAAATAGCCTCAAGCCCCGGCAGGGTCATTTAAATATTCCGTCAACAAGCTTTTTGTCAATCTGGGCAAGGACTTCAAGTATTAAATTCGTTTCCGGGGCCTTTGATAATTGCTTGACTGTTATGCTTGCCTTGTGGGCAGAGTCGGCCTCCAGGCATTGGTTCACTGCCTGCGCTTGGCAGGCACAAATGCTTTGTTCTGCTCCGGTTACACCCTGCCAGTTAAGGTTTGCCCAGTCATATTTTTGAGTGCTTTTAAAGCCGTCGTAATTCACCGTTGCGGCCGCGACGCCTTCACAGGTTTTGTTCTTGAACAGGAAAAGGCTTGTTTTATCTTCCTTCAACAGGCCTGTGGCCACTATGCTGAAGTTTTGCTTTGCGTTCACGTTAACAGTTGTGTCCTTTCCCGGAGAACTGGTTGTAACAGAGTCCTTGTAATTCAGATTCACGCCGGGCGGCACTTCACCGAATTGCATAAACACTTCGGATTCGTCTTCAGAAATCCTGGCTGGTAATTTTGTAAACTGGCAGGCAACAATTTCCAGTTCATCTGAAAGGTCTTTCACAGCTGTTCCGTTAACCGACTTTACCTCCAAATAAATCTTCGGTTTAACCATAGTATTATCAAGGCCTGCCAAGGGGAATGGGTAAATCTTGTCCTTTTCAAGGTTTAATTGGTCATTTACTTGCAAAACCAGCCCAAACGTCTGCAACTTTATCTTAATTGCCGTAAGGTCATTTTTAGTTACTTTGGTCTTTGCAGCAGCTGTCAGCCCAGCCCAGAAACTGTCTACAAAGGTCCCTATGCCTCCTCCGACTTCCCTGATGGTGGCCCCAATGCTGTAGCCTGCGGTTGGGGTTTCAGTTCTCTTTTGCTGAACCGATACATTCATATAATCAAGTACCTTTTGGCAATGCATGTCCTTTCCAACACCAATAATTAGCTCCTTTTTCGGATTGTAATTTGAAATTTCTAGCAAAAAGGGCTTCATTTCCCCACCCTTCAAGCGATAGATTGAATTCTTCTCGGTGAACTCGTGCTTTTTTGAAGTGTCAAAGCTGCCGTCATCCTTGGACACAACGAGGCTGCTCCAGTAGATTCCTGAAGGAGTGGTTGCAGGCGGAGTGACTGGAGGCGGAGTGACAGGTGGAGTGACCGGAGGCGGAGTGATAATGCCCTTGACTTTGAAGGTCTGCGTCTTGCTTACGTTCTTGCCTTCGGCCGAGAAGTAGACCACAAAGTCAATGTTCTCCGAGTTGTTTTGCTTAACCTTTGCCTCAAGGGCTTCCTTTAGCGCGGAAGTGAGCGTGATTGTATGGACTTTTGTAGTTTGATTGGCAAACAGGGTTGTAAGATTGGGGCCTGCTATTTCCTTAAACCAACCGGTTACAGTAAAGTCAGCAACGGCCGTATCTATCGTCACTGTTGTAAGGGTATCGCCTTCTTTCAGAACTGTTAAATCAACCTCTGAAGGCGACAAAGTAAAGCTAAAGTCAGGCCCTGCAGGTGGCGTAACCCCTGCGTCTATTATTGTAACGATTGTCTCACTACAGGCTGCAGCAGCCAGGGCTATGAACGCCAAAAAAATTACGCCTAATTTCGTTTTTTTACTCAGCATCATGTTCCACCACCTATCTTTTCCACTTTAAACGGCTGCCCTGGCCTGTAAGTCAGCTCCCATTTTTGGTCTGCTATCCTGCTGTCTATCTTGCTGAATTCAAGGTTCAGGGTCAGCTTCTCGCCTGCGCTCAACACGCTTGGGTCATAAACCTTTATTTCAATCTTGCCCAAGTCAGTATAAGCCGTTATTTCAGCCGTGACCTTGCTGCCGTCGGCTTTTTTAAGGGAAATAAAATCGCCTGGCCTCCCGGCCGCTGCGGTCATTATTTCCGGCGCACTGATGTCTTCAACCCTGACAACGTGGTCGGCTACTGCTGCAACTGCCCCGCCTTTTTCAAACGGTATTACCACAGGCATTCCAATCATCATTGCCCTTGAAGCCAAATCATATTGTTTAAATCCGTTGAATACATGGTTAATGCCAACCTTGGTGACTTTTGTAAGCAAAGGGCTTGCTGCAAAAGTAAAAGGGGACAAAAACGTGTCAACAGGAGCCTTAATGGTTGCGCAAACCGCTTTTGCACCAAACGCTAACTTGTAGTACCATGGCAGGCTTGAAGACCACATCTCGCCGGTTTCCTTCCAGCTTGCCTTAACATCCACCCACTCTTCGCCTAGACCATTGTACACACTTTTTATGTTGTCCCAGTAGCTTATATCGGCCAAAACATCGGCCTTTGCCTGGTCAATTTCTGCAAAGAGCTTCTCTGTTGGCAGCATTCCCTCAAAGTCATCACACCAATCTTGGCCTGCGTTCAGATAATTGCACCTGTTGGCAAGCAGTTCATCGTTTACCTTATCAGCGGTTGTGCCAATGACCATTGGAGCTGCTTCAACAAACAGGAAAAGCTCATACTTTCCATCGCCTAGGTCTGAAAGCCTGGCCGCCAGGTCACAATCAAATCCGCCTGCTACACCGCTGCAGGCCCCGTCAAAGATAGGCGTTTCTCCATTGTCTTTGTATACTTCATACCTCACACTTGAAACGATTTCCTCGCCGCGATTGGTACTTGCCAGCTGCTCATAAAAGGAATTGACCACTGAAACATTCTTGAATCCTGCCAGCCCTCCGGATAGCCTTTTCTCCAGAAAGCGCTGGTCTGCAAAAATGTTGTCATTGGCATTGCTTTGGACAAAAAATTCCTTTATCGGCAAAATCCCATTGCCCAAAATCGAAACCTTGTATACAGGCGCGCCGCCCAAGCTTGTAGGGTCTGAAAGGCTTATTTTTGGCGCAATTGTGTCAGGAGCACCGAGCTTAATTTGCGCATAGTTAAAAACCTCAATTATTGCCTGCACTAGTATAAGGCCCTTTGCCGCCTTTGCAACCCTTGGCCCCATCTTAAACGAGGTTGCACTGGCAGTAACCTTCTTTTTGGAGCTGGCTCCTGTTTTCACTTTTGCCTTGGTGCCCGTATCTCCTGACCTTTTCCTTGTTGCAGTTGCCTTTGGCCCCACTTTTGCGGCTGTTGAACCGGTTGCAATGCCTCCGGCAGTAACAGTAATCTGGTTAGTGCCACCAAAAATTGCTACACCCCCTGATTCCACAGTAACAGGGCAGGCTGCCTGGCCACCGGCAGCGGCAGGAGTTTTAGCTGCTTGTGCAAAGGCAGCATAGCAAAAAAGCAGGACAAGTGTGAGCAATGCCAGCTGCAAAAACCGCTTCATCTTAGACAATCTCCTCTGCGCAAAGTTCTTTCAGCAGCTCGTCATTCATCTGATAATAGTCCAGCCATTCCGCCTCGTTGTCAATGTTTACGTTCAGCAGAAAACTGTCAGTGTTGTAATCCAAAAGGTAGTCGGCGTCATCGAGGTAGAGGTTGCTTGCGTCCAAAAAGATGTTTTCTGCCTTGACCCTCAAATCCTCAAACATTGCGGAGTCCGCACAAGTCCTTTCCCTGTCGTCTGCAAGCAGGGCCTCTGTTTCCTCAAACAGGCCCCTTTTTTCCTCAATGATTGCAATTGCGTCCAAGTACATCTCAGCAACCTTTTCGGCTTTTTCAAGCTCTGCCGGAGAAACCTTTTTTGGAAGAGAAGCTTTGTATGCCAGCAACTGGTTTGCAATCTGGCTTGATTTGGCTTCTGAAAACTCGGCAACAAGGTCGTTTCCGGAAAAGTAGACAACATCAAGGCTCTTGATGTTTACGGCATCTGTGCCGCTTGTTTCAAGGATTCCGTCCAAGTCAGCGGCAACATTGTCCGCGGTCAAAACAGGAGGTGATAATGGCAGGAAAATACAGGCAATTACGGCAATTAAAACAACAAGAAGCAAGACTGCCAGATTGCGCCACCGTTTGTCCATTTGCACCACTTGGCTATTACACCACTTAACTATAATAGATTACTTTTTACCTTATATTTATTATAATAAGTTTCTTGTTTTTAAGGGTTCCGCCATGGATTAAGGCTTGCCTGTAAAGGCGATTGCCGAAACCTGAACAAGGCTTTTAAGGCACATGCTGCAGGAAAGCCTTTTTATGAAACGGTTTTATGTGGACACCAATATCTGGCTGGATTTTGCTTTGGACAGGAGGGACAACATAAGGCCGTTGGGTGAACTGGCTTTCCAGTTTTTCAAGAAGTGCAAGAAAAACAAGTGGAAAATATTGTATTCGGACACTGTAATAGAAGAGCTTGGAAGACTTTTAACCAAACAAGAAATTGAGGAAAGATGCCTCAGGATAGTCTCAGAAACAGGCATTTTGTTGAAGGTTGAAAGCAATCTGGCTCAAACTATAGAAGCTGAAAAACTTGCAGAAAAGTATGGTGTGCCTGCTGCGGATGCCCTGCACGCCGTTCTAGCAAGAGACGGCAAAGCCACCTTGGTTTCAAGGGACGTGCATTTTGAGAGCCTCTGCAAGATAGTCACTGTTTTCCTGCCTGAGGAGATTTAAGCCTCTGAACAAGCTCCCGGAAAACCTCTTCCCGCACCCTTTCGTATTCCTCTTCGGTCGGCTCTTTAATGCCAGCCCTTTTTGCAAAACCCTTGTTTCTTGCAAGCTCTGCAATCGCTTTTTCCGTGCGCAGCTTCTCATGCAGCTCCCTGATAGCGTGCCTTATGTACTCGGTTCTCGTCCTGTAATTGAAATCCCGCATGTCCTTTTTGACAATGGCACCAAACTTCTTGCCAAGCCTCAAACTGACAATATCCATGTATTACAAAGTAATACAATGCCGTTAAAAACATTGCCGTTTGCCCTGCAACTGCCAACAACCCTGTTTTTTAATTTTTCCAGTTTATATGCTATCACAATGGGAGAAAAAAAAATCGATGTAGCAATCGTGGGAGCCGGCCCTGCAGGCATTACTGCGGCATTGTATGCAAAGCGCAAGGGGCTTAAGGTGCGCCTGTTTGAGTCGGCTGCTGCCGGCGGCCAGGCAGCCGATGCGGTCTTTGTTGAGAATTACCCGGGCCTGCCAAAAATGAAGGGCATGCAGTTGATGGAAAAAATGATTGAGCCGCTGAAGAGTTTGAGGATTGAGCCTGAAGAGGCTTTTGGAGTAACTGGCATTGAAAAAAAGGGCAATGCGTTTGAGCTTGAATTGGAAGGCGGCGAGGAAAGGGTTGAGGCAAAAGCCGTGATTTTGTGCACAGGCGCCGAGAACAGGAAGATGAACGTGCCTGGCGAAAAGGAATTGTACGGCAGGGGCGTGCACTATTGCGCAATGTGCGACGGTCCTTCCTACAGTGGAAAAACTGTTGCCGTCATCGGCGCGGGAAATTCGGGGGCAAATGCCGCACTTTACTTTGCGGACATATGCAAAAAGGTTTTTTTGGTTGACTGCTGCAGGGAACCAGGGTTTGACGGGATTTACAAAAGTGCCCTTGAAAAGGCGGGTGTGAAGCTTTTGCTTGAAAGAAAAGTTGAGGCGATTCTTGGCGAAAAAAAAGTTGAGGCGCTGAAGGTGAAAGGCATTGGAACGGGAAAAGAGGAAACGCTCAATGTTGACGCCGTGTTTGTTTACATAGGCATGCTTCCAAGGAACAGCCTGGCAAAAAGCCTTGGGCTGAAGCTTGACAGGAAAGGCTTTGTGGAAACTGACTGCAATTGCAGGACAAATGTTCCCGGATTGTTTGCCGCCGGCGATTTGAACGGCGGCGTTGCGCAGATTGTTGTGGCTGCGGGCTCTGGTGCAATTGCCGCGGTTTCGGCTTTTGAATATGTGAAGGGGCTGGATTGAATGCAGGCGTGCAGCAGCGACAGGCTTTATTGCAGGGGTGCTGTGCGGAATGCCTGAGCTGAATGACCAGAAATTTTATTACAGCAATTTGGGCGGCAGGCTGCTTGGGAACAAGGCAAGGGAAAGCTTGATTGTCGAGGAGATTGCGGGGCTGAAAAGGGACGACTTTTTTTTGGAGGTTGGATGCGCGCAGGGCCATTTTGAGGGACTTGCCTCAAGGTTTTCGGCAAACGTTTTCGGGGGCGATTATGAATTCAGGAAGCTTGCGGCCGCAAGGGCAAGGTTTCCGAGGGCGCATTTTGCAGGCATCAATGCCGAAATGCTCCCGTTCAAGGGCAGCACCTTTGATTTTGTGCTGTGCACCGAGGTTTTGGAGCATGTGCCTGACTGGGCCGGGGCTTTAAAAGAGTTGCAGCGCGTTGCCAAGAAAAAAATCCTGATTACCGTGCCGTTGGAAAAAGGGTTGTTCTGGCGGACGGTGAGCATTTTCAGGAAAATGAAAACAAGGGGGCATTTGCACAGGCTTGACAGCAATGATTTGAAGAAAGGCATTGGAAAGAAATGGGCTGTTGCAAGGCAGGAGATTGTGGCAACGCCAAGCAGGCACCTGAACAGGGTTATCGGGAAAAGCTTTGGGGAAATGGCTGGAATGTATGCCATGATTTTGTTTGAAAAAAAGCCATGAAAGGGTTTGGATTGATGCCGCATTTTGTGAAAATTGAAGAGTTAAGGCTGATAAAAAAAGACAAGCGCGGCGCAATCTATGATTGCGACAAAGTCATTTTGATTGAAAGGAAAAAGGGCAGCGTAAGCGCAGACCATGTTCACGAGCAAGGCGAGGTTCTTTTCCTGATAGCGGGCAAGGTCAGGCTTACGGTGGGCGATGAGACTGCTGTGGCTGAGGCGCCGTGCAGAATTGAGATTGCAGGCGGCATTTACCACAAGATTGTGGCACTTTCCAAGGTAAAGCTATTGGAATACAGGTTTTTGCGGAAAAAAACGGGAAAAAACTTTGCAAAAGTTAGCGGTGGCTTTTAATGGTCAATCCAAGAAGAAGACGATTTAATATTAGGCAAAGGCAGAAAAGACGCGCCAAAAGAAAGATTGTAATAAAATATCTGAGAGGACACTGCGTTGGAAAAGGCACTGCTGCGGAATTAACAGACTCCTTCAACGACCTTAAAAAAATTGTTAAAGAAGGCTGTAAAAGGTTGGAAAATACCAATGGAGCGGCTTGGGTAAATGCATATATAAAAAGTGCAAGACTGGGAACTGGGAATGTCCACTATTTCGAGGCAAGCAGACTGCCGCAAACAGAAGGAGACAAGTATGCACTGGAGATGCTAACCAGAATAAAACGAATGCCCCTAGAAAAAGAAAAACCCTTGAGGCCGGAACAAACAGTTAGCGTAGAATACGCTTATCCCGGGCAAATAAAAAGGATTTACATAGTGATTAATCCAAAACTGCCAAGGCAAGAACGGGAAAAACGAAAAGAATTCTACAGAAAGGAACTGCCAAAGCGCTTAATAGAGTTTATCCCGGGAATTCCTTTAAAAGCCAAAACAGGCAAATAGTGGCAACCCCCCAAAGTTTGGGAAAAAGAAAGTAATTTATATAACATCTTATATAACATGTTATATTGGTGGTACTGATTGCGAGCGAAGCGAGCATATGGCATCGAGCGCCGCAAAGGCGCGAAGATGGCATTCGTACCAGCCGGACGTGACGGCTATGAAGTGTTATTCCCTTGTGATTGACCCAAAGCTTGTGAAGCAGATTGACCGCCTGGTCAAGGAGCATGGCTTGTTCAGCAGCAGGAGTGATTTTATCAGGGATGCAATCAGGGCAAGGCTTATTGAGGTCAGGAAAAGCATTTTGGAAAGTGAAATCGAGGAAAAGCCGGGAAAGGAAGAGCTTGAAAAGGAAGAAAGGGCTGTTGAAAAGGCAATGGAGGAGCTTGATGAGCACAAGTACGGGGGCGTGCACTGATTGCGGGGAAAATGCGTTTGCATAAGGAAAGTGCAGGTTTGGATTGTTTCCGGAAGTTTGAAGGGCATTTCAGGCAAATAACGTTTGAAAAATCACTGTTTTTTAATTGTTTTATGGAGTAATATATTGGGTTATGGGAGAGGTTTCTGTTTCGGCAAAAGGCAGCGATTTTGCGCTGATTGTCCGGCAGGCCGATTTTGGCAGGCTTGGACTTGATTCAAATTCCTGTTATGAGCTGTTCAGGGCAAGCGACGGCATCTGGGTTCTTGTGAAAAAAGAGAAGATGCTGGTTAAAGAAAACCCTTTGGATGCCAGGATTTTTTCGCTGCTGAGGGAAAAGGACCTTAATGAGAGGGTTGAGAAAAGGTTTGAAAAGTTCCTGAACAAGGGGGAAGAGGCGCGCTTTAGGGAGCTTTTGAAGGAAGGCAGGATTGTTGCGTTCAGGCTCAGCCCGAAGTACCAGCGGGCTGTTTACAAGACAAGGGAAGAGATTGAAAAAAACATAAAGGTAAGCAGGGAAAAAGGGGGTGGGCAGGCAAAGGCCGTTCCTGCCGGGAGGGCTGCGGAAAGCGGAGTTGCGGAAGGCAATGCGGCAGAAGGCATAAGCGAAGGCAGTGGGGCAAAGGCCTGTGTGGAAAAGCAATCCGAGTCTTTTGACGCCGATGAAAAGCGCGTTGACGAGTACTCGCTTCAAAAAGACGGCTTTTTGGTTTTCAAGAATTCCGAGAATGCGAAGATTTTGAGCGTGAAGCTCAAGGAAGACATTGAAGGCGGAAAAATCCAGGGCATCAAGGGATTTGACGGCTTTTATTACATTGCGGAAACCGATTTGTACCTGAAGCACAGGGCAAATGTTCTTGACGCAATAAAATCCGAAAAGGGAATTCTGCTTGAAAAGATTGCGGAGAAGGCCGGAATAAGCAGGATGCTTGCAAAAGTCGTCTGCGAGTTTTTAAAAGACGAGGGTGAGGTAATTGAAAAAAGAAAGGACAGCTTCCAGGCAATCTGAGGAAAAAGGCGGATCAGGGGAAAAAAAGGCGGAAGCGGAAAAAAACCAGGGCATGAAGGTCCTTGTGCCGCTGCTGTCAAAAAGGGAAGCCGAGCCTGCTTTTGTTGAGGCCATTGCAGGCAAAGGGCATGAGATAACATTGCTGCTTGTCATTGACACGAATGCAATGGCAGGCAGGTTTGGCTTTGCGACAAGCGAAATTGGAATGGGAAACGCGCTGATGCAAAGGCTCAAGGCAGAGCTTGGAAAGAAAAGAAAGGCGTGCAACGATGTCATGGAATGGGGTGACACTGCAAGCAAGATAGAGCACATTGCGCAGTTTTACGGCATTGGCAGGATTTATGTGGTAAAGCAGGGCAATGACTATTTCAGGAAGCTTTTGGCGGACATGAAGGAAAAGCTCAAGGGAACTGAGATTGTTGAAATTGCACTGCCTGAGCTGAAATAGTTTTTCCAAATAGTGGCAGCGCCTTTTTGCCCGCATTTATTTTCCGTAAACGATTTTTTTTGCCTTCGGCAACGCCTTCTTTGCTTTTTCCTGGTGCGCTTTAAGCAGGGCATTTAGGTATTCAACCGTGAGCTTTTTGCATTCGCCGCAAAGCCTCTCGCCTGACCTGCATTTTTCAAAAATATCCAGCAGCTTTTTGTCGCTTTCAAGATGGAACAGGTCAATCTCGTACTTTTTGCATATTTCCGGCCTGCCGCCCAAATTCTTTTGCTCTTCGGCCGTGTTCCTGCCACCTGTGAAGCAGGCGCTTATTTTTCTCCTGACATCTGCCTCAGAATCATTGAGAAAAATTGCGGTGTCAGGCTCGGAAGACGACATCTTGCTGCCTTCCTTCAGGCCTGATTGGTGCCTGAAGTAAATGAACGAAGGCACTTCCAAATCATAATCAAGCCTTTTTGCAATATCCCTTGTGGCCCTCGCATGCGGGTCCTGGTCCAGGCCGATTCCCGTAACGCTTGGCATTTTTCCGCTGTAAAAAGGAAGCTGGCAGTGCAGTATGTCCGCATACTGAAGCAGGTTTGCCGAAACCTTACCAAGGTCAAGGTGGCCGTAGATTGCCTCAAAAGTGCTTGCCGTAATCTTCTTGCTTAATTCAAACGCAAAGCAGTAATACTCTTTTTCGCGGTTGCCCTGCACGAAAATGTCCTTTTCATCCAGGCCGAGGGCAAGCGCATCCGCTGCATTCTGCACCGCAATTTCTTTTGCCTCGGAAAGGGTTTTCACCTTTTGCCTGCTGCAGTAGGCATCAAGGTCACAGACACAGAAATAGTTTTCCGCGCCAAGCTTTTTAAAGAAAACAAAAAGGTCAATGTCCGCCTTGTGGCCCAAATGAAACTGCCCGCTACTTGCAATGCCGGTGATGTTCACAAACTTTTTCTTTTCCTTTATGCGCCTGAAAACCTTTTCAAAGTCCCTGTGCGCTATCACAATGCTGCGCCTGAAGAACCTGTGGTCAAGCCCTTCTTTCATTGCGTCCGGAAACGGGCTCAAGCCGAATTCGTTGAAAACATGCTCGTAGTCGCTTATATTGCCGCTTCCCCAGGGGTCAATCTTTGCCATTTTCACCACAAAACCATCATATAAGTCTTTTTTAATTAGTATATATTTTAGTTTATTTAATACGTTGGGTTGCAGTGATTGTGATGTGCCTGCTTGTGCAGAACAAGGTTGTTGTTGAAAAAAGGAGGCTGCAGGACCAGCTGCAGCAGAAGGGCTTTGGCGAGCGGAGCGAAAGGGAATACGTGCTTGACCTTTTTGAGGCGTTGTACCTGCTTGAAAAAAAGGACCTTTCAATAAAAGACCTGCAGGGCAAAAAAGTTTCAAAGAAAAAGCTGCTTGAGCACGGTGCCGCCAAGGACAAAAAGTTTTACTCCAAGTTCCTTGTTTTCTGCAATCTCAGGGAAAAGGGCTTCTGCGTAAAAACAGGCTTCAAGTTCGGCTTTGATTTCAGGGTTTACCCAAGGGGCAAAAAGCCGGGGCAGGAGCACACCCAGTGGGTTGTCAATGTCTCAACGCAAAACGAAAAGTTTGACATGACCGGCTTGAGCAGAATGGTCAGGCTTTCGGGCAATGTGAGGACAGAAATGCTTTTTGCCGTCGTTGACTCGGAAAACGACATAAATTACTACAAGGTTGAAAGAATTACGCCGTGAAAGAAACCAATGCTTTTTCAAACATTCTAAACTAGTTTTTTTGATAAAATGACTTCAAAAAAATTATTCTTTTTCCAATCCTTCTTTTATCAGGTCATCAACGGTTCTTCTGCCTTCAGGCACGTGTTTTCTGACAAGAGAATCAATTTTTTTCTTCACCGGGCTCAAGCCCAATAAAGCGCCGGCAACAGTGAAAATGAGAAACATAATGCTGAGCCTTTGCTCTGCTTCAGCAAACTCTGGAGAATCCTTGACGAGCAGAAACAAAAAGGTTCCAAAGAACCCAAACGAAATAATGCAAATGAATGAAAGGGCAACATACTTTTTGAAATTTTTGAACGGGTCAATCTTGCCACCGCCCTCAACATAGAAATGTTTATCTGCCAAAAATTGCTCAATCTCTTCAGCGTTATTTCTTATTGCAACAGCCAAATAGCGCCTCAAAATGCCAACGCCTTGATATGCAATTGCAAAGCCGCCAATATTGAACACAAAAAATACCGGCGACATTACTGCAAAAATTGAGAAAGCGTAAGCAAAAATATAGACTGCTGCAACCATCAGAATATTCAAAAACAAAAGAAAATACAGCTTGCTCTTCATAAGAAAACTATTGTTGCTTTAAGATTAAAACCTTGCGTTAAATATTTTTTGACAGATAACACACATAACTTTTGTTTTGTTTTTTTGCAGAAAAAAAATCAGGCAACCGTTAATCCTGTTATTTCAGCCTAATTGGCAGAAAGCGGAAAATCGGCAATCGTTAATCATGTTATTTGATTTTCGCAGCCTTGCCTTGCATCCACACTCTGAATTTTTGCACAAATCAAAAAGTCATTCTCTGAAACGGCCTCGTCCCAAAAACAGTCGTCTCTCCAAAAAGAGTCTGCGCTTATTTTTTCACAAATTGAAAAATCGCCTGTGGCACTGGCAACACTATTATAGCACAAGTCCTTAAAATCACCAGCTTTCTCGCAAAGCGAAAACTCTTTCTTCAGTTCAGCCATTTCGCTATAACAAGAATCTTTAAATAAAAGCGTGCCTGTTGGCGTAACAAGAGGCTCTGCTTTTTCACAAAATGACTCATCGCCCGTTATTCTGGCATAGCACTCATTCTTGTAGCCAAGAGTCAAAATATTACCGCAAAAAGATTCATCTTTTATAACGTAATTGCCATCAATGCGCAAAGAACTCAAAGTGTAATAACAGCTATCCCTGCTTATTTGCGCCATGTCTTCAGCGCTTGTTTGTTCACTTATGCTAGCGCAGGCTGCAGCCCTGTATTCAATGTTGGCATCAAAAAGATTGCTTGGGTTTGTTTCAAAAAAGTCATAACATGCTGTATAACCATTGCTGTCATTGAAAGTCAAAAAACTATTGCCGCAACCGCCAATTGCAAAATAATCATAACATTTATCCTTTTCGTTTACATCTTGAATTTCACTGCAGCCATAAATATCAGGCAGCAACAAGGGCTGGCTTGGGGCAACTGTTTTATTGCTGTCGCTGTTTGCATCAACTGCGCCATTTCCGGCAGAAGACGGTTCTGGCTGGATGCAGCCGCTCAAAAGCAAAACAAAAACAAAAAAACAAAGTTTTTTAACAGCCAACAAAAAAACCACCAAAAGAATAATTCGATTAGCTTGCATTCAGAATTTAGTTATTTTTAGAGTAAAGGGACTATGAATTTCCCTTTACCCAAAAAAGGGCAACGCCAAATGTTTTGGGGGAAAAAAATTTTCTTATATGTCCGCGGCCCTTACTGTCTTTCGGCCGTTTGCCTGCGCCCTGACAGCCGCCTTTTTAATCATCTTGGCAACCTCTGCGCTCAAAGCGTCAACAAGGTCTCCCGCCGTGTTGCAGCCCTCTGCCTTTACTGCGTCCTTTACTTTGCTTCCAACAACCAATGAGTCTGCCATAATCAATTCCTCCTTTGCGTTTTTTCAACCGCTGTAGCAGCGGCTTAAAGCAAAATTTCAAATATTACGCGAAGGAAAAGTAATTTAAAGGCATGCCTTCAGAACAGCATTAAAAAAAGAAAACTGGCTTTTTAGGCTGATTTGAAACATCCGGCATTGGCTAGTTTTCAGCGCCAAAAAAGCCTCTTGGGGAAAGCGCAAAGAGACCGAAAAGCATTAAGAGCAGGATTCCAAACATGACCACGTGCAATGCCATTGTTGAAGGGCTTTGGTCAGGGATAAGAAAGCCCAACATTTCAAGCATTGCCAGTGCCAGCGACAGGACTCCAATGGAGTAAAAAATCACGAACGCAGGCTTGAACAGGCCACGGAAGCTTTTTTGCGTTTCGTGCGCCTGGTAGAAAACCACAAAGCTCAGCACAACCGAGGCAAGGTCAAGAATTGCAACCGGGTTCATCTTTCAGGAGCCTCCGTAATCAGGTTATATCTTAGGAAAAGCTTGTATAAATACCTTTTGTGGAGAAAAACCGGAAGCGAAATTGATTTATACCAGAAGAAACAAAATAGAAAGGTTGATGCAGATGGGTTCAAAGCGCTCAGTGCTGATGAAAGCAGGTTTCTTCTTTGCGTGCGTAATACTGCTTGCCGCAAGCTTTCTCATAACACTTGTTGAAGCAATAATTGTGCAGCTTTTGGACAGTGAAATAGAGGCAATGGTATTGTACATTGTTTCAATCGCTGCCTTGATTGCCGCCCTCGGCGTTTGGAAGCAGGCAAAAAGGACAACGGAGTTTGTAATACTCAGCTGAAAGGTGTTCAGATGGAAAAAAAAGAGCCAGGCGCAAAGGAATACATCACAATACTCATTCTAATAATCCTGATTCTGATTGCAGTGGCGTATGCAATGGGCTGGTTTTAGCCGGCGAACGGAAAACCCCAAGGCCTTTGGCAAAAAAACAGCGCAAAAATTGGTTCTGAGTGGCAAGCCAGGCAAGGCAATTGTTCGAAAAGCAAATTTTTCAGGAGAAAAACATTCGCTTTTTTTATTAATCAACTCTATTAACAAAAAAGCTCTATGTATTGAATGCCTTCCAATGAAGCAGAAAAATCGAGGTGATGTACCATGAGCTTAATTTCGCTTACATTCGGGGAAAAAAGAAACAGCTTTTCCTGGCAGCCGGAAATTCAGGTCATAAGGCCTGCAGACTGCATCAAAATGGTTCCAGGCGTTGAAAACAAGGTCGAGGTCATAAAATCCTGCTTTTTTTACCAGCACAACGAGCCCTACATAGTGGCAAACATTGTTTCCGGCTTTGTATCGGACAAAATGAAGGGCACGCTAAACGGAAAAAGCTTCGAAATAGTGGAATTGAATTCAAAATACGGCAACGCAGGCATGGCAAAAAAAGGCATGACAATAGGCCTGATGGTAAAAGGGCTTGAAAACGAAACAATACAAAAAGGAACAACAATCATTTTTGAAACAATCGGGCAGCAAGAACAAATATCATAAAAAAAGTTGCCCGAAATTTCCCTTTTCTGATTCTTTGCATTTTCTGAAAGAAATGCAAGCGCCTCGGTTCGCCCAACGGCTCCGAAAGATGAAATTTAATTTCAACTATTGTTCCTTATACCATTTCTCGTATTGCTTGTGGTTTCCAACAAAGTAAATTGTTTTTGTTCTTTCTGCTTCTTTTTGTATAAATGCAATTCTATGCTGTCCAACTTCTTCTACTTGATATCTGCTTGACTGAAGACCCCTGGCAGACAATGGTTGTTTCATTTGCTCTATTTTTTTGAGAATTCTCTTTTGGGTTTCCTTGTCAAATTTTTTAAAGTGACTATCCCAACCAAGATTAAAAAGTAGGTTCCATTGGACTATTTTCACTTTTTCACCTGTACTTTGAAAGGGCTTCTTCTTCAGTCAAAAAGCGAACGCTTTTTCTTTTGGCTTCTGCTTCTTCTTTTCTTAGTTTTCTCGCAACTAATTCCATTTCAATGTCTTTCACAAGTTTGTATTCCCTATTAAGTGCAAGGGTGCCCAATCGCAAAGCATCGGTTTTAGAGCGAGCCAAACCAACCTCCACTGCTTTCTCAAGAATGAGTTCTGTTGCACCGCCAAAAGCAAGAGTAGTACGCAAAAAATCACCTTCCATTAATGCATCAAATATGCACTAATTTATGCATGAAAACGCTATAAAAATATATGTTTTTGAGGCTCTGGCAAGCCCAACCTGCCTGAAAGATGAAAGTTTATCTACATTGTCTTTTGGGCTAGAGACTATTTGAATTTCCATTCTTGGCCTGTTTCTTTTTTCCATCGTTGTATGCTATCCAATATCTCTTGGTTTTGCTCAATCATTTCTTTGGCTGCTTCTTTGCTCATTTCAATAATCGTTGTGGGGTAGAAGATTTTTTTTGCTGTCTTACGCGCTTTTTCCGCTTCATTTAAGGCTCTTTTGATATCAGTAATTCTTTCACTAAGAAGAAGCTCACACTGCTTTATTTTCGCCACATTAGGATTTGACTTTTCAAGTTCTCGTGGCAGTTCTTCCAGCAACGGCTGAAGTACTTTGCCCCGTTCTCTGCCCTTGGCAGTGACCGTACCTATACGCTGGCTTCTTTCTCTCAGAACAGCTTGCCTTCTTTTAAAATGCCTTATATCTCTTTTTACGATTTCATTTATTTCTTTCCTTTCTCGCCACCACCTTCTTACTTTTTTAAACATTCTAACAGACACCAATGAGAATTATGCATGTCGTTCCTTTATCTTTTACTACAATAAGCGCACGGCTTCAGTCAGCCCAACTTGCCTGAAAGATGAAGGTTTATTTCAAAGGAATGAGTTCCAGTTTTAGGCTTTCAAGGGCAAGGCCATTGTATTGCGCCTTGCTTATTTCCTTGTCCTCGTGCAGGATTGTTGCCTTGAAGCCGGAATTGCGGATTATTGAAAGGTATTTTTCTTTGATGAGCGCGCCTCCGACACAGCCTGCAATGAGCTTGCTGTCTTTCCTTTGCGCTTTTGTCAGTTCCTTCAAAAGCACTATGTCGGAAACATACATTCGGCCATTTTTCTTGAGGACCCTGCGGGCCTCGGCAAACACTTTTTTCTTGTCAGGGGAAAGATTTATCACGCAATTGCTTACAATGACATCAATTGAATTGCTCTCAACAGGAAGCCCTTCAATGTCACCCAAGCGGAATTCAACGTTTTTGTAGCCGTACTTTTTGGCATTTTCCTTTGCCCTTTTAACCATTGCCGCGGTCATGTCAACGCCTATAACCTTTCCCTTTGGCCCGACTTTTTTCGAAGCAAGAAAACAGTCAATGCCTGCACCGCTTCCCAAATCAAGCACAACAGAGCCCTCTTTTATTTCACCCAACGCGGTTGGATTGCCGCAGCCCAGACCCAAATTGGATTCAGGCACGTTTGCCAATTCGCTGTCAGAGTAGCCAATTGATTTGGAAGCGTCCCTGCTAGAGCACGAGCAGCCGCACCCGCAGCCACTTTCGGCTATTTTTCCATAGCTTTCCTTCACAATCCTTTTCACGTCTTTTTCCAAAACAACCGCCTCAAAAATCGGCCCAAGCCAGGAATTGCTTACTTTTCACTTATCCAAGTATTTTGCCTGCTGTTTACTCCAAACCTTGTTGGGTGTTTTTTTCAGCCATTCGGCGTACATGTCAACAAAGTCCATTCGCTGCTGCCTGTTTCGCTGCTTTTCTTCTTCCAGCTCTTTAAAATCTTTTTCCGTGAGCCTCAAACCTTTTTCCATAAAACCAGCTCCGCCTGCTTTTCAACCTTCAATGCGCTGATTTGCCTTTTCAATAAATTTATGTCCAAATGTTCTTTAAAAACCTTGTCAAGATTCCTTGCAGCCAAAAAAATCGAGCGTGGAATCAGCACAGGATTAGAAAAGCATTTATTTGAGAACCCCCTTATTCTGAACAATGAAACCAGATATTTTGTTGCTTGGATTGGCCGCAATTCTGCTTTTCAGCGGCTGCGTCAGTTCAGGAAATGAAGGAAACACAGGGCTTGTTCCTGAAAACCATGAAAGTCAGCCTGCAGAAAACAATGCCGGTGGGCAAGACGAAAACACAGGCATTGGAAATGGCGCTGGCGGAACAGCAGCGGAAGCTGCTTTGGAATTGCAGGAATGGAAAGCCCCTGACGGGTCCATCACATTGCAAGTGCCAGCAGGATGGATTGCAGCTGAAAAAAAAGTTGACAATTGCACGGTAAATTGGAGCGTTGAAGACCCCACAGCAACAAAATCAGCTTACATGACCAACCAGGCAATGGTCTTTAAGTCCGAGGAAGCGCGGGAAATGTACAGGCTGTATGGCCTGCAAGGAATTGACAATGTGCCTGTCTCCGGTTATTTGAATGCGGAAGAGGCTGTTTCGCAGGTTATTGCACCGCTCACAGGCTCAAGCAATGTGAAGATTGTTGAACGCGATGATGGAATGTCCGCAATTTTTTCCCAGGCGCTTTGCATTGCAGGATTGGCAGCATGCGATGCCCTGGTTTTTGACGCAACATATGACAACAAGGGAACGGCAATGAAGGGAAAATATTTCGTCCAAACTTTTGATTTGGGCGAGGGCACAACCTGGTGGATAAACATTTGGGGCTACACAAGCCCTGCCGCCGAATGGGAAAACTCAAGACTCTTGCTTGAAAAAATATTCACTTCGGTCAAATACACCGATGATTGGGCTGCAAAGTGCGGGGAAAACACTGAAACCACGGCAGGCATCATAAAAGAGGTCATCAAAAAAAGGCAGGAAGCGGCGGAAAACACCGCGGAACAATGGGACCAATATGTAACAGGGCAAACAGGCGATTGAAAAACAATAACAGGCTTTGCCAAACAAGTGCCAGTAACTTTTTTTTAAAAAATAATGCAAGTGCCTCAGTCCGCAGCCGCCACAGCCGGCTGGTCTGAGCAAGAGTGCTATCTGCGCCTTGCCGGCTTGATAGCACAAGCTTCGCATAAAAAATGCCCCAGTCCGCCCATCTGCTCCGAAAGATGATGTTTTATTTCAGGTTTTATTCATTTAGTTAAACGGGGTGCGCTTGGATTATCCTTTGAAACAACCGTGGCATCAATATACCTTGGTTCTTTTCCTGCTATTCTTCTAGCACGCTCCCTTGCCTTTTGCTTCATTTTCTTTCTTATATCTTTTATTTCTTCAAGTCGCTCAAAAAGTTCAATGAGCTCTTGTTTGTATTCACGATATGGTTTTGTAAGCTGCATAGCATCTGAACGATTTATTTTGTCTCCACGCTCAGAAACATCCTTCACGGTTCTTCGAATTGATTTTTCATGGGCTTCCATTAAACCAGTTAATTCCCGCATTCTTCTTTCAATATACTTGTCTTCCACTATAATCTTGCGCCTAATTCTTCCTTTTCTTCCCGAATAGCGAAAAAGCATTTTTGGGTTAGAATTAATTTTACGTTTTTTATGTTTAAGCCAGGTAACAGCAATTCCACGCCTAACTCTTTTGATTACATTACCCATAGTAGTATCTTGCCTTTTATAACTAATAAATTAATACTTTTAATGCATTATAATGACAAAAATCGCCTCAGTCCGCCCATCGCTCATCATTCTTGAGGTCAGTGTCATCGTCAGATCATCATCGGCAATAACTTTGGGCAGTATAAAGTTTTTAAACTAACACAAAAATGAACATGGGATTTAATCCCGGTCGGGGGGTTACCCCAAACGATTACCCAAAATTTTTACCGCGCAAAACTTGGCGTGTTGCTCTCCTGATGCTTTCTATGTTAGATCATTTTTTTCGGATAGTTCTTTGATTGTTCCATCGCTTACTTTTAGAATTCGCTGCGCGATTTTTTCAATGAAATACCTGTCGTGCGATATTGCCAGAATTGCGCCATTATAATTCAAGAATGCATTTTCAATGATTTCGCAAGCGTCGATGTCCAGGTGATTGGTTGGCTCGTCAAGCAAAAGCAAGTTGGGTTTTTTAATGAGTATTTTAAGCAAGTTAAGCCGTGATTTTTCACCCATGGATAGTTGGGAAATCGGCTTGAACACGTCTTCATCGGCAATAAATCCAAGCATAGACAATTGCTGGCGCGTTTTAGCGCAGTCTTCAAGCAAGGAATATATTTCATCATACAATGTGGCATTGATTGCCAAGTCTTTGAGTTCCTGGTCTACATAGCCAAGCTTTGCCTGCGAATCCAAAATCACTTCGCCGGAAATCGCCGGAACGCGCCCTTCAATTGTTTTGAAAAGAGTGCTTTTGCCCGTTCCATTTTCCCCGATTAGAATAGTCCGTTGGCCAAGGCCTACATTAAAATTGATGTGCGAAATGAGCGGTTTTTCGTATCCAACACTCAAGTCAACCAGTTCTAAAACCACATTGGATTGGATTGGTGATGCGTCAAAGCGGGTTTTGAATTTCGACTGGTCCATGTCCGGTTTTTCAATAATTTCGCGCTTTTCCAAAAGTTTTTCACGGTATTGCCCTTGCTTGACTTTCTGAGGGCTTTTGCCAATGCGTGCTATCTTGTCTTTTTGAATCGCAATGTATTCGTTTTCCAGCTCGTAGGCTGTTTTTTGGGCTTCAAATGTTGCTTTGCGCGTTTTCATGTACGCTGAATAATTGCCGTTATACTTAATCCATTTTCCATTCTCTATTTTCAGGATAGTGTCGCACACGCGGTCCAAAAAATACCTGTCATGCGTGACCATGAGCACTGTTCCTTTAAAGGCACATAAGTATTTTTCCAAAATGCCCAGGCGTTTGAAATCAAGGTGATTGGTTGGTTCATCAAGCAGCAAAAAATCCGCGTCAGAGGATAAAATCCGGGCTAAGGCAATAATCGCGCGCTGCCCTGTAGAAAGAGAGCCGATGGTTTGGTCAAGCCATGATTCTTTAACCTCAAGAGTTCGTAAAGCAGATTTGATTTTGTTAGTGGGCTGCGTGGTTTGATGCTTTGCAATTTCAGCCTGCAATTCCACGTAGCGCTCCATTAACTTGCTTACTTGGTTATTGTCCTGATGAATAGCCGGGAGTGAAAGAAGTTGCTCAATCTCGCACAATTTTTTCTCAAACTGATTTTGATGGTGAATTGCGGCACTTTCCCCAATGGTTTGCCACCCTGTTTTATGCAATTCCAAATCAACGTGCTGGGAAAAATAAGCTGCTTTGCCGTTGAATTTAATATGGCCGGTGTAATCCACTTGGCCTAAAATTGCTTTGAGAAGCGTTGTTTTTCCCACTCCGTTTCTGCCAATAAGCCCTACTTTAGAGCCATCTGCGATTCCCACGCTTTCGTCAATCAGTATTTCCCTGTTGCCAATGGAGATTGAAACGTTTTTGATGGAAAGTGCCATAAGTAATTATCATTCGAACGAATTCTTTAAAATAGGCTGGAAATTATTTTTTTGAGATAAATTAAACCGGAAATGCGCTTGATAAATTATATTATCCAGACAATATCGGGTTTATTGCCGGTTCATCATTGACAATAATTCTGTGTAATATGTAAAGTTGTTAAACATTTTCCTTAAGCCAATTGAAGCAACAAGCCGGTTTCTTATCAATTTAAATAGTACTTTAGCGGGATTCTATTGCATATGGCAAAAAAGCGGCCTGTAAAGCGCAAAAACCGGGCAGGCCAAAATAAGGGGAACCTATTTTCTGTTTTGGCTTTGACTCCAAAATTAAAAATGAAAATGCTTGGAACGGGAATGGCAATAGCAGGCGCAATAATCGGCTTTTTCTCAAGGAGTGTAACAACCATAATGAGGCCAAAACCATTAAGCACGGCCGATATGCTGTCAAGAATGATGAGGCCTATAGAATACGAAACAGTAAGCGTAATTACGTACTCTTGGCAATTGGCCGGGATAGCGCTGATTCTAATCGGAATAGGAATCGGCATTATTGCACTCTCGCTAAAAAAAAGCAAGAAATAAATGCACAGCGCAACACAGTAATGGCTGTATGGGCTTGGATTATTTTCTGGCGGCAACAAGAGAAAAACTGTTTCTCAAAAACCTTGCAATAAAATACCAGCTTGGCAAAATAGAGCCGCCTGTTGCAATAACTTGGGAGGCAACAAAAAAATGCAATCTCAACTGCAAACACTGCGGAGTTGAACGTGGAAAAGAAAAAGAATTGGATAATTGCAGGGTAAAAGAAGTAATTGAAGAACTGGCAAAAATGCGCGTAAAATACTTTCAAATCACCGGCGGAGAGCCGCTCCTGAGAAAGGGATTGTTTGAAATACTCCGATATGCCGCGAAAAAAGGAATTAAAACAACAATGGCAACTAACGGTTTTTTTATTGAAAAAGAAACAGCGCGAAAACTGAAAAAAGCGAAAATCGCGCTGGTGCAAATAAGCATTGACGGCACAGAAAAAACACACAATCAAATAAGGGGCAACAAAAAAAGTTATGCCAAAGCAATGCAGGCAATGGAAGTTCTGAAAAAAGAAAAGATTCCAATAGCAGTGGCAACATGCGTAATGCCGGAAAATATTGGGGAATTGGAAGAGCTAAAAAAAATCCTGATAGCAAAAAAGACAGGCTATTGGATACTGGGGGTAACAATGCCGACGGGAAAGGCTAAAAAAAATAAGGAATTGTTTTTGTCAAAGCAACAATTTAGAGAGCTGTTGGAATTCATGGTAAATTCAAAAAAACAAATTAACTTGGATTTGGGAGAGAACTTTCCGTATTTGGGTAAATTTGATGAGAAAATAAGAAAAAAACCTAAAACTTGCCTCGCAGGCATATTGGGATGTTGCATTGGGGCAACAGGCCATGTAAGAGCTTGCCCCGACATGCCTGACACGAAAGAAAACAGGGAAGGCAATTTATTAAAAGAAAAATTTCAAGAGATATGGAAAAAAAGCTTCAGGGAGGAAAGGGAAAGAATAGTTAAAAGCAATGATAAAAAGTGCGCTGATTGCAAAGAATGGGGAAATTGCCATGGCGGTTGCAAAGTAATGAGAATAGAAAACAGGCATTGCTTCCTGAAGTACCTTGAATAGTGTGGCTTAAAGCATGAAAAGTATTTTTAACTGAAAAGCCGTTGTTTTTTGCGGAAAAAAAGCGCAATGATTGCAGGAGTAAAGTTTAAATAGAACAGAAGCATATTTTATGCATTGATTTGGTGGTGATTTGATGCAGCAAAAAAAATTTTCTTATAGCGGCAATTCAGTGGTATTCTTCCTGTTGTTTTTTTTGGCAATGGGTATTGTTTTGGTTCAGCCGACAACAGATGCCGCCGTTAGTGTTACCGCAACAGTTACTGCTGGCTCCCCAACAGTCGGCAAGCTTCAAATTTGCACGGGCACCTGCGCACTGAGCAAAACAATAGATCCTCAAACTGCTTTTACGGTTGAAGCCACTATTAGTGACCCAAATGGGTATAGTGACATTAACACCGAAAGCAT
>Ga0265296_1001460_pt1 | contig 27191 bp, 24 predicted proteins | sample MunlanPumphouse1_FD_189073 | JGI IMG/M metagenome (GOLD analysis project Ga0265296, IMG submission 189073) | Groundwater microbial communities from a municipal landfill in Southern Ontario, Canada - Pumphouse #1 | ecosystem: Environmental > Aquatic > Deep subsurface > Groundwater | place... | reverse complement strand
CTCTTTTGTCTTACCGCGTTTCTCGTAAAAGAGGAGACCGAGCTTCCATAATTTCAAAAAACTGCTTAAAAATCCTTGAGAAACAAATAAATTTGGGCTATGTAGAATATGATGATATCAGAGAGCCAAGAGCTTCGGTTTATTTAGCCATAGCTCGTAATTTACTGGAATTTGACCAGCGACAAAGCAGAAAATATTATATGGAAGCGCTGAAAACCACCTCCAGTATACGCAGAAAAATAAAAGGTTGGATAGGTATATTAATCTCCTTTCCTCCCCTCTCTTTGAGGAAGATAATTCTTTTAATCCTATACAGGGCCGACCGGATTTTATACAACCTCAAATTTTTAATAAAACAAAAATAATATGGACACCGTTACCCAAATTCAAAAAGAAAAATCTCCGCCCCGGATTTTAATATTTTTGTTTATTGCCTTCCCTTATGTTCTTATTACTCAGCATTTTTTAGGAGATCCAAGAGTTTTTGGTAATTCCCCTATATATATGACATTTGTTTTTCTGCTCACTTTTTATTTTTTATTTATATTGAAAAAGAAAAGCTATTATTTTCAAAATTTTTTGATATTCTTATGTCTGATTTTCATTGTTTTGTTTTTACGTTTATTGTTGGGGATTGAAGAGGCATCTCCAGGATACAGGACTCTTTTTGAGAAAGCTAAGTGGATGATTTTTACTCCAATTATAATCGTGCTTGTCCGCGAAATTTTTTACCGGGTCAGGAATACCAATATAATAATGATAGCGATAATTGTCCCGGCGATTATTTCCGCTTTGTCCGCGATAATGTATAACTTTAAAATTTATCCATCATGGCTGTTATTCGGGGACACTACAGCTTTGATGCTTTTTGAAGGGGGGGCGGTCACTCGCGCGATGGGTATTTGGGGCAGTAGCAATATTCATGGAGCAATGTTAATTCTTGGACTGTGGGCTCTGTTTGAGAAAAAGAAAAATATTTTCACCATACCGCTTGCGTTTATACTTTATTACGGCGTCTTACTCAGCGTCTCTAGATTTTCAATCGTATTTGCCTCAATATTGATTTTATATTATCTTTTTTTTTACTGGAAAAACAAGAGGATCTTAGCGGGCGTATTATTAATTGTACTGATTGTTTCTGCTTCTAGTGCGTTATTTCGCGATTCATTTAATCTGGATAGAATCTATCACATCTACAACAAAGTCGATCCCCGAACTTATACTCAAAACACCGAAGCAGAGCCTTTATTTGCGGCAAGAATTTCTAAAAACCTTGTTGGCCTGAAAGCATTATTCTCAGAACCATCTTTTACATTATTAGGGTCGGACGTGAAATCAATTGTTGATCCTTCTAAGTCGGCAACCGAAACATCAGCTCTAACATTTTCTGATAATTCTTTTATTGAAGGAATGTTGGAAATAGGGATCCCGGTATTTCTTTATTTTTTATATGTTTGTAAAAGATGCTTTGGGAAAAATCATAAATATCCTTCCCTAAAAATTAAATTATTTCTTATCTATGCGTTTATCACCCTTTTAATATACAACTCCATTCTTTGGGATGTTTGGGTTTTCTACGCCGCGATGCTTTATTTTTTATTATCAAGTGAGCGAGAGAAACGAAAAACGAAGTTTTTCATTTCCGAGCGAGCGCAGATAACACAGGGTTAATGCCCTTTATTATCAAGTGAGCGAGAGGAGAGGAAAGTTATTTGTTCTTCCGATCCGCCTCGCCTCGACTCGCCGTCTTCGGCGAGGCGGGCAGCTGGCGGAGCAGATAACACAGGGTAAGTACCCCGCCGGCTTGCCGCGTTTCAATTGCGAGCAGAGCGAGTGGATCCAGGGCTTGCCTTTGCGCTCTCCTATGATATGCTTGACAGTAAGAGCAATAATTCGAAAAAATTATGAAAATCTTCATTACAGGCATTAATGGTTTTGTGGGAAGCTATCTAGCTGAACACTTAATCAGCTCTTCGCCAGATCAAATTTACGGACTAATTCGCAAGAACGCTCGGTTAGACAATATTGCTCGCATTAAACACAAAATAAACCTTTTTAAGGGCGATATTTTAAATTATAAAATGATTGCCTCCGCGATAAAATCAAGTAGGCCGCAATGGATATTTCATTTAGCAGCAAAGGTTTCTCCGCGCTATGTTCAGGAGGCCTCCGAAGAGATGCTTGAAACAAATATTATCGGAACGCTTCACTTATTAAAGGCAGCCCAAAATTATGCCCCCAAGGCGAAAGTTTTAATAGCCAGCTCTGCCGCCATCTACGGAGATACCCCGCCCAGCTCCTTGCCCATTAAGGAGACCTGTCCGGTAAAACCAATTGATGCCTATGGATCAGGCAAGGCCAGCGGTGAAATAATAAGTCAACAATATTTTAGGACATTTGGCCTTAAAATAATTATCGCTAGAACATTTAATGTTTTAGCCCCAGCCAAGGCCCATACCTTTATTGAGGCGGGGATCTTGCCGCAAATTAAATCAATCAAAGAGGGCGGCAAACCGATTATAAGAGTTGGAGACATTAATACCTATCGCGATTTTTTAGACGTACGAGACGTCGTGAAAGCTTATATCGCGCTATTAAAAAGGGGGCAACCGGGAGAGATTTATAATGTTTGTTCTAATAAAATGGTCGGCATGAAAGAGATTTTAAATTTTCTGCTTCAAAAAACAAATTTGAAAAACAAAGTTAAAATTATTCGCGATCCAAAATTGGTCAGACCAATTGACATTAGAAAATCTTTAGGAAATAATCGTAAAATTATTTATCATACTAATTGGCGTCCCAAAATTTCGATAAGGCAAACATTATCCGAGTTATTGGAGAATGAAAACTTGTCTTTTTAAATATAAAAATTAATTTATTTAATTATCATCGTCTCGGATGAGACGAGTCAAAGTAAATCAATGTAAATATGACTAAATTTTTGGTTACTGGCGGAGCAGGTTTTATCGGCTCTCATATAGTAGAGGCGCTATTAAAACAGGGCCACTGGGTGCGGGTGGTTGATAATTTTTCTACCGGTAAAAAAGAAAATATTCAGCCTTTTTTAGATAAAATTGAATTTTTAAGAGGCGATTTAAGTAATTTAAAAACAGCTCAAAGGGCTGTTAAAAATATAGACATTGTTTTTCACCAGGCCGCTATTCCCTCTGTTCAGCGATCCGTTGCCGACCCCTTGTCTACCAATTCGGCTAATATAAACGGTACATTAAATATTTTGTTAGCGGCCCGCGATGCTAAAGTCAAAAAAATTATTTATGCTTCTTCATCATCTATTTATGGGAATACTCCTGTTCTGCCCAAAAAAGAAACTGCGCCGGTTGATCCAATTTCTTCTTATACTTTAACCAAGTTTGCCGGTGAAAGATATTGTCAACTTTTTCATAGACTATACGGGCTGCCAACAGTTTGCCTCCGTTATTTTAATGTTTTCGGCCCCCGCCAGAACCCTAAATCTCAATATTCTGCGGCTATCCCAAAATTTATTATGGCTATATTAAACGACCAGTCTCCGGTAATTTATGGCGACGGAGAACAATCGCGCGACTTCACTTATGTTGACAATGTGGTCAAAGCCAATCTTTTAGCCGCCACTTCTGAAATAGTCGGTGAAGTAATAAATATTGCTTGTGGTAAAAGAATAACCCTTAATCAAGTCGTTGCCTTAATTAATAAAGCTTTGGGTAAAGAAATAAAGCCCGTTTTCCTACCCCCCAAGATAGGAGACATTCAACACTCTTTAGCCGATATAACTAAGGCGCAAGAGTTATTAAATTACCAATCAATTACCGGATTTGAAGAAGGCCTAAAAAAGACCATAGAATGGTGTAAATTACACCACAAATAATTTGAAAATAAAAAAGGAAATGAGATACAAGGACATAAACCCCAAATTTGGGACAACCAATTTGAAGGATAAAGTGCGTTTACACTGGGAGCAGGAAACCTGTGGGACGCGGTATGGATTTTCAAATTCTCGTGAAAAATATTTTAAAGAAATTGAAGACACCAGATATCGATTAGAGCCCTATATTCTTTCGTTTGCTAATTTTCGCGAGGCAAAAGGTAAAAAATTATTGGAAATAGGAGTTGGAGGCGGAGTCGACTTTTGTCAATGGGTAAAAAATGGAGCAATTGCCAGCGGTATCGATTTAACAAGCTCAGCGATTGAATTGACGAAAGAGCGTTTAGAAATAGCCAACGTTAAAAATTGTAATTATGCGTTACGCGTAGCAGATACAGAAAATTTACCATTTGTTAATAATGAGTTTGATATAGTTTATTCTTGGGGCGTTCTTCACCATACCCCGAACACAGAACGCGCTTTTCAGGAAGTATATCGAGTATTGAAGCCCGGGGGATTATTTAAAGGGATGATCTATCACGTCCCCTCTTGGGTGGGCTTAATGACATGGATTTTACATTGTTTTTTAAAGGGCAAGCCGTTTCGAACCGTAAAAGATGCGATTTATCATAATCTTGAAAGCCCTGGAACAAAGGCCTACACTGTCCAAGAAGCAAAGGATTTATTAACTAAGGTTGGATTTGAGCATATAAAATTGAGCGCCAAACTAGGTCCAGGAGATCTTCTTCTTATTCAACCCAGCCGAAAATATCAAAATCCAATTTTTAAAATTATTTGGAAATTTTATCCCCGCTATTTAGTCAAAATTTTGGGTGACAAATACGGCACATCTCTATTAATTGAAGTGATAAAACCAGAAGACAAAAAAGTAATTTGATAAATATTAATAAAATAGACTATAATAATGTGTGGCATAAACGGTTTTACTTATACAAATCCTTCCAATAGTCATCAAATTCTCGATTCCATGAATAGAGCGCTTATTCATCGAGGACCAGACGATGAGGGTGTTTTTGTTTGTGATTTTGCGGCGATTGGCATGCGACGACTGGCGATTATTGATCTTTCGTCCGGCCATCAACCAATCTTTAATGAAGATAGGTCAATGGCGATTGTATTTAATGGAGAAATTTATAATTATCGTGAATTACAAAATGATCTTAAATCAAAGGGTCACATATTTGCGACTAAATCCGATACAGAAGTCCTCCTTCACCTGTACGAAGAAAAAGGCCCCGATATGGTCCATAAACTTAATGGAATGTTTGCTTTCGCCATACTTGATATTCAAAAACAAACTATTTTTTTCGCCCGTGACTATTTTGGCATTAAACCCCTCTATTATCACGTCACCAAAGAAAAAAATATTATTTTTTCCTCCGAGCTAAACAGTCTCGTTCAACACCCCGATATTAAAAGAAAAATAAATTACCAGGCAATGGTCGCCTACTTGTCTTATGGATATGTGCCGGATCCTTTGACAATGTTTGATGGAATATTTCAGTTACCCCCGGCTCATAAGATGATTTGGTCAAGAGATGGGAAGTTTGAGATAGATCAATTCTGGTCTTATGCCATAGAGCCCGACGAAAATATGACCGAGAAAAGAGCGGTCGAAGAGCTGCGATCTTTGCTGGCCGATTCAGTAAAAAGGCAAATGATATCCGATGTACCCCTGGGCGCATTTTTAAGCGGCGGCATTGATTCAAGCACCGTTTTAGCGTTTGCTTCAAGGGCCGCCAACAAACCACTTAAAACTTTTACTGTAAAATTTTCTGAAAAAAACTATGACGAAAGTTTTTATGCCAGAATGGTGGCAAAGCATATTGGAAGCGAACATCACGAAATATTCATTCCGCAGTCAACCTTTGACCCGGCCATTATTGATATCATAGTAAAACATTTTGGTCAACCTTTCGGAGATACATCTTGTATTCCCACCTATTTTCTTTCTAAGTATGCGAGAGAATATGTTACTGTTTGTCTGTCGGGTGATGGCGGCGACGAACTATTCGCGGGTTACGATCATATAAAATGGTTTAGTCGGGTGATAAATTTAAAATATAAATACCCAAGGTTACTGAGATCTCTGTCGGCCACAATTCTAAATAGGGTTAAAGCCGCGCCGATTATTGAAGAGAGCTCTTTCCTGCGCCAGGTACGCAAAGGAATTGAATTGAGCTTATATGACGAAAAATCTATTTTTTCCCGTTTAATAAGTTTATTTCAGCCGGAAGAACTCGAGCAAATCATATGTTCTAATTTAGCGAAACCATTTTTATATTCTGCTCAGGATACTCTTTATCGCAATTTTTCCTTCTCCCAAAATCAGCTTAAGCCAGAAGAGATGGCCTTGATGATCTTGACAAATACTTCTTTGCCTGGAGACATGTTAACCAAGGTGGACAGAATGAGTATGGCTGCAAGTCTGGAAGTAAGAGTGCCTATCTTAGATTATCGGATTGGAGAATTGTCAAGGCGGATACCTTTTAGCTTAAAGGTTAAGGACGGGGTCTGGAAAAATATTTTACGCCAAGCGGGCCGCGAATATCTTCCCAAAGAAATTTATTCTCATAAAAAACAAGGATTCGCCATTCCTTTATACAAATGGTTTAACGAAGAATTTTGGAATTTGGTTGAAAATTATATCGGGGATAGTTCAGCACAGCCGATTAAAACTCTTTTCAACCAAAGTAGTCTTAAAAATATAATTAAGCAAGGACAGAATGCTTGTAAAAATGAGGGAATGATTAGCCACTATGGCGCTGCGACTAGGGCTTGGCTTTTTCTCTTGTTGTTTCGCTGGGCTGATTATTACCACGTCGAGATTTAAAATTAGGTAGTTAAAAGAAATATCTATGGTACGGGGTAACCAAGCGATCAAGGTTTTATATTTAAGTCCAATGCCTCCTCCCATGGGAGGAATTGCCAAATGGACTGAAACACTTTTTAAACATGGATTGCCTGCGCCATTTAAAATAGATCTTGTTGACACCAGCCTTCCGCCAAAACGTAAAATATTCAGTCCGACAAAAATTGATCAATCAGAAATAAAAAGAACCGCGGGATTTTTTTTCCACTTAATAAAAGCGCTTATTTTTTTTCGCCCCCAGATTATTCACTTGTGTTGCAGCCTTTCGCCCTACGGAATTATTCGTGATTATATCTGCGCCAGATTAAGCAAAATTTTAGGAATAAAAGTTGTCACGCATTATCGCGGCAATGTAGTTGATTTTTCCCGCACGGCTTTAAGGGGTTTAAGTTATAAGATTCTGGTTAGATTAATTAAAATATCAGACGTTAATTTATCGTTAAATTTACCATCTTTTAGGTTTATTGACGACATATTGGCTGACGGACAGCGCAAAGATCGTTATTTACTTCCCAATTTTATTGATGATGCTGTATTTGACGAGAAAGAGACGGGAGAAGACAAAAATAAAAAACACCTAAGGGCCGTATACGTTGGCGGCATAACATATCAAAAGGGCGCTCATGATATTGTTAAAATCGCGCCAGAATTTAAAGATATAGAATTTGTACTGATCGGTACTGTTTTAGATGATTTTCGCCCCTTAATTGACAATTTACCTGACAATGTACGTATTTTAGCGCCAATGAACAGCAACGAAGTTTTAAAAGAGCTAAAAAAAAGTGATTTCTTTATTTTTCTTTCTCATTCCGAGGGCTTCCCTAACGCTGTATTAGAAGCAATGGCGATGGGTTTACCTATTGTCGCCACGAATGTCGGTGCTATTCCGGAAATGGTTGACGACGGAAAGGGAGGATATATCCGTCCCCCGAAAAATATTGACAAAATAAAGGAAGCTATTATTAAGCTAAAGAGTCATCAGAATTTAGAATCACTGGGCCGTTATAATTTTAATAAAGCAAAAATAAACTATTCATATTCAATTGTAATTAATAAACTTTGCAGGATTTACAAGGAGATCCTGTTTAAATAATTTTCTATATGTGCGGAATTTGCGGATATCAAGGCATATTTAAAAAGGGTCTAATTCAGCGGATGAAAGAACTTATTAGTCACAGGGGACCGGATGACGAAGGCTTTTTTGAAGACCCAGCTAACCAAGTAGCCCTTGGTCATGCCAGGTTGTCAATAATTGATCTGCGACCAGAAGGTAGACAGCCCCTTAAAAACGAACAGGGCACTATTTTTATCGTCTGTAATGGCGAGATATATAATTACAAAGAATTGCGCCAGGAGCTAATAACAAAGGGGCACACTTTTGCCAGTCGTACGGACATCGAGGTCTTACTTCATCTCTATGAAGAAGAAGGGGTAGAAATGCTTTCCCGCCTGAATGGTATCTTTTCTTTTGTAATCTACGACTCTGAAAAAAATGAACTATTTTGCGCCCGTGATCAACTCGGCGTTAAACCCTTTTATTATACTCAGAGCAATAATTTTTTCGTTTTTGCCTCGGAATTAAAAGCAATTTTGTCTGTTCCAGAGGTTTCCAGAGAAATCAACCCTATGGCCATTCACAATCACTTAACTTTTCTTTGGTCCCCCGGCCCGGCTACCATGTTCAAATCCATTCAAAAGCTTGAGCCTGGGTTTGCCTTAATTATTAAGGGGGGTAAAATCAAACGCCATTGGCGTTATTATGATATTCCCTACCAAGGAAGTGATATAATTTATTCCGAAGCTGAATGCAAGAGGTTGGTACAAGAAAGTTTAATTAAAGCAGTTGACCGTCAATTAATGGCAGACGTTCCAGTAGGCGCTTTTCTCTCTGGCGGACTCGATTCAAGCGCTGTAGTTGCTATGATGAAAAAGTTAAGGCCGAATGAACGTATAAAATGTTATACTATTTCCTTTGACGGGGGTAAAAAATATGAAGGAGCCGTCAATGATTTACCTTATGCAAGAAAGGTGGCCCGATACCTTGACGTGGATCTTGAAGAAATAATTATTGAACCCGACATTGCTAATAATATTGAGAAGGTTATTTATTCATTGGATGAGCCCCAGGCTGATTTAGCCCCGATTAATATTATGCTGATTTGTCAGCGGGCACGCGAACAAGGCATGAAAGTATTACTTTCCGGGGCGGGAGGCGATGATATTTTTTCTGGCTATCGTCGACACGCAGCTCTTTATCTGGAACGTTATTGGGGTTGGCTGCCTCGGCCATTCAGGTATTTAGCAGGGTCGGGAGTATCCCTCTTGCCAACCGGTTGGCCAACTGCCAGAAGAATTCGAAAATTGTTGGAAAATGCCTCATTAGAGCCAGAAGAAAGATTAATTTCATATTTCTTTTGGTTGGGTCAGGATAGAATTAAAGAATTATATACCCAGGATATACGGCAAAAGTTGGCCAATTACGATGGTTTTACTCCCATGCATAAGCACCTGGCTGCCATACCCGACGAAAAAGAACCTTTAAACCGGATGCTTTATTTGGAATGCAAAACATTTCTACCGGATCATAATTTGAATTACACCGATAAAGTGAGTATGGCTTCTGGAATTGAAGTCCGTGTTCCGTTACTGGACATCGATTTAGTTCAGTTATGCGCCAAAATCGCCCCCAATCTTAAACAAAATGGCATGATTGGCAAATATATTTTTAAAAAAGCCATGGAACCATTTTTGCCCCGCGAACTTATTTATAGACCCAAATCAGCTATCCCCGGGCCATTGCGTATTTGGTTGTTAAATGATTTAAGAGAAATGGTACATGATTTTTTATCAGCCGAAAGAATAAACCGAAGGGGTTGGTTCGACTATAATGCTGTTCAAAAGCTGATCAAAGACAATGAATCTGGGAAAATTGATGCTTCATATACGATTTGGGCGCTGGTTTCTATGGAAATATGGGCAAATTTGTTTCTCGACCGTTCTTATATATCATAAACATTATATGAATATTAATTATTACAAAAGAATTCTGACTGCTTATCTCATAAACAAGAAAAAAGGTAATCTAAGTTTTTGGCATACTAAACTTAAAATAGGCTATAGAAACAACACTAGTCAATTAGGGGGTTACTATTTAGATTATACTCTTAAAACCAAATATCCAGGTCCTTTCGATGAGAAGGGAGTTCCTATGCTTAACTATTTTGGAGATATAGGCATCCAATATAATCCGGATGCTATTGCCCAATATGCGTTAGGGTATTTTGAGAAGTATTCTGAAAATAGAGATAATGCCTACAAAGAAATATTTTTGAAACAGGCAAATTGGTTTGTGGACAATTTACGGGAAAGAGATAACGGTATCAGTGTTTGGGAATATAACTTTGATTTTGAATATTTTAAAAAATTAAAGAAGCCGTGGTATACCTCTCTGGGGCAGGGCCATGGCATTTCTGTTTTAGTCAGAGCCTATTTGTTAACTAAAAAAACAATTTATCTTGATACGGCTAAAAAGGCCTTTTTGGCTTTTCAATACCTCACGAATGTAAATGGGGGCGTAAAATATATAGATGAACATGGTTGTGTTTGGTTTGAAGAAGCTATTATCAATCCCCCCACCCATATTTTAAATGGATTTATCTGGGCCCTATGGGGCATTTATGATTATTGGCTTACCACCAAAGACGGCATTGCCAAAAATTTATTTGACGAAGGAGTAAAAACCTTGAAAAAAAATCTTCACAAATACGATAAAGGTTTTTGGTCTACTTATGATTTGGCTAAAACCGAGCTCCCAGGAATAGCTAGTTGGTATTACCACAATCTTCATATCGCTCAGCTTAAAATAATGCATAAACTCACCAATGAAAAAGTTTTTTTAGAATATGCTGAAAAATGGGAAAAGTACCAAAAAAATTTTTTCTTTAAAATTTTAGCCCTTATTTATAAAGTTGTCTTTAAGGTTTTTTATTATTAAAATACGTCCTATGTGCGAAATACTGCTAATTTACCCTCCTTATTCTTACGCCAGAAAGAATCCGCCGCTGGGATTAGCCTACATGGCCGCCGTTTTAGAGAAAGATGGTTATTTGGTCAAAATTATTGATGTTTCCGCGGAAGGTCTAAGTCTAACTGAATTAGAATCACGCATTAAAGACGAACAACCAAAATTAATAGGTGTTTCTTTTATGACGCCCCAGATCGGAGAAGCCATCAAAATTACTGCGCTGACTAAAAAGATAAATCCACAGATAATAACGATCGTCGGAGGACCTCACGCCACTGCTTTGCCAGCAGAAACCCTTGCAGAAAAATCTATAGATTTTGTAGTCATCGGAGAGGGGGAGATAACCTTATTAGAAATAGTTGATAAGTTTATCAGAAATAAGAACAAAGAATTGTCAGACATTAAAGGTATAGCCTATAAAAAGAATAGCGAAGTTGTAACTACCGAACCAAGGCCATTTATTGAAAATTTAGACTCTCTTCCGTTTCCTGCTTGGCATCTTTTGCCGGTTGAGAAATATTGTGTGGCCCCAACGGGAGCTAAGTCATCTAAACAAGTTTTTAATATTTTCAGCAGTCGCGGTTGCCCTAATCAATGTATTTTTTGCGGTGGACCCAAAATTATGGGTCGACGATATCGAAGGCGCAGTCCCAAAAACATTGTTCAAGAATTAATCTATTTGAAAAATAAGTTTGGCGCTACTCAATTTGATTTTCAGGATGATTCAGTTACTGTCTTCAAAGAATCGCTTCGCGAAATGTGCCAAGAGATTATAAAAAATAATTTAAATATAACATGGATGTGCAATTCTCGAGTGGATATATTAGATATGGAAACCCTTCTCTTAATGAAAAAGGCTGGGTGCGCTAGAATCGACTTCGGAGTTGAATCGGGAGACGATCGAGTATTGAAACGAATTAAGAAAGGCATAACCGTAGAACAAGTTATAAAGGCGCATCAAATGACTAAACAGGCCGGTATTACGATTAGCAGTTTCGCTATGGTTGGGAACTTGGGCGAGGACTTTTCCAGTGTTAAAAAAACCGCGAGGCTAATGAAAGAACTCGGAGAAGATGTCAATGTTTCTATCTCCACTCCTTTCCCCGCCTCGGAACTTTATCAAATAGCTAAAGAAAAAAAATGGCTAAGGATATATGATTGGAATAAATATGTTACTGCGCCGACTTCTTTGCCGGGCTATGAACCGGTCATGGTGACTGACAAAATGAATCAAAAAGAAATATTGAAAGCATGGTATTGGCTTCACGCTCAATTGATGAGGAAAAAATTTCAGACGAGATTTGGCAGGTTTTTCTTTTTAAATCCTCGTTTTTATCAAGACGCGCCATTTAAAGTGCGCAGTTTCAAAGAATTGGTTCACAAAATGAAAATGGGCGTCCAACTAATTCACGGCTTATTTAGACATTAAAAATATGAATATTTTAGTTATTCACCAGTACTTTTTAGAAAAAGAGGGAGCTGGCGGTTCCCGCTTTAATCAATTCGCGAAATACTGGTCTCGAGCAGGGAATAATGTATTAGTCGTTAGCGGCACAGTTGATTATGCGAGCGGTAAGAAACTAAAGAATTATAAAAATAGATGGATCAATAAAGAAAAAATAGAAAATAATATTAGCGTTTATCGTTGTTTTGTGTCCGAACAATATAATAAAAGTTTTTTGGGTCGTTTATGGGCATATCTTTCTTTTACTTTGTCGGCAACATGGGCTATTCTTTTCCATATAAAAAAAATAGATATAATTATTGCCACTTCGCCGCCATTATTTGTGGCTATTCCTGGTTATTTGGCAAAATTATTTAAAAGGGCGCCATTAATATTTGAACTAAGAGATCTTTGGCCGAAATTTGCTGTTGATGCCGGGGTCTTAAAAAATTCTTTTGTTGTCAAACTGGGATATAGATTAGAAAATTTTATCTATAAAAAGGCAGATTTAATTAATGTTTTAACGCCAGCCTATAAAGAGTATTTAATTAAAGAGAAGAATGTTTCTGAAAATAAAATTATTTACATTCCTAATGCGGCTGATTTAGACATATTTCGGCCCGGTTCGCGAGAAAACTGGGTCAGGAAAAAATACGAATGGAACAAAAAATTTGTCATCCTCTATGTGGGCGCTCATGGCGTGGCCAACGATTTGTGGCAGATAATCAATGTTGCTCAATCACTAAAGAATAATCAAGAAATACTTTTTATTTTAATTGGTGACGGCATGGAAAAGTCAAAATTAAAAATAACGGTCCAAGAAAAAGGTTTGACTAATATTCAATTTTTAGATTCCATCCCCAAAGACAAACTTAATGACTACATTAATGCCGCTGATGTTTGTACGGCCGTTCTTCGGCCCGTTTTTACCACCACTTATCCCAATAAAGTTTTTGATTATATGGCTTGCGCCAAGCCGATCATTCTGCCGATTGACGGTGCTTGTCGCAAATTAGTGGTTGATGAGGCTCGAGCCGGAATTTTTGTTAAACCCCGCGACACGGAAGATTTTAAAGAAAAAATTATTTATTTTTATAATCACCCGGAAGCGAGGGAAGCGATGGGGCAGAATGGCTATCGTTATGTGATTAACTATTTTGACCGTCAAAAATTGGCCAATCAATATTTAGAAATAATAAATAAATTGGCAACTAACCAAAAAAATTTATGACTATTCGTTTAGCCAATAAAAATGATACCAGCCAAATCGCCAAGATTCACATTAGAGAAATCAATCAGGGTTTTCTCGGCCAATTAGGAGAGGAATTTCTTGCTAAACTATATGAAGCAATAATCGTTTCTCCAGAGGCTTTTATTGTCGTAGCCGAAGAGGGCAATCAAGTTGTCGGATTTATTAGCGGTTGCGTCAATGCGAACCATTTCTATCGCGATTTTTTACGAAAACATGGCCATAGAGCGGCTCTTGTATTATTGCCTAAAATACTCAGGCCATCTATTTTGAAACAAATTTTTGAAACTTTAATGTATCCCTGCCAGAAAGAGGAAATCGAAGCGCCGAAAGCCGAGTTATTAACCATTGCTGTTTTGAGAGAATTTCATCGCCAGGGTCTGGCGCAAAAACTTTTTGAGAAATTTATTTCCGAGATGAATAATCGGGGGATTAAACAATTTAAAGTTTTGGTTGGAGAAAGCTTATCGTCAGCCATTGCTTTTTATGAAAAAATGGGTTTTCAATTTCATTCATCTGCCGCCGTCCATAAAAATAAACCATCAAGAATTTATATTTATAATCTAAAATAAAAAAATGATTTATTTATTGTTTTTAATTTCTTTTCTGGCAGCCGTTGTCTTAACTCCTGTTTTAAGAAAATTTAGTATTAAGTATAAACTTGTTGATAAGCCCGGCGAATTTAAAATTCATGAAGCAGAGATTTCCCATTTGGGTGGTTGGGGTATTTGGTTGGGGTTTATTATTGCTCTGCTCTTCGCCGTAATTTTAAAATTAATGCCTTTTTATCAATTTGTGGGATTAGGATTGGGGAGCTTGGTAGTAATTTTTTTGGGATTTTGGGATGATTTAAAATGGAAAAAGGCGGGACACCCTATTATAAAATTGATACTACAATCTTTAGTCGGATTTTTAATAATTTTTATTTTAGTCAAAATTGGCATTAATCTGCAATTTTCGATTAATTCGATTATCATCGCCTTAGTGGCTGCTTTTTATATCGTTGGAGCAATGAACGCGATAAATATGGAAGACGGTATGGATGGCTTAGCCGGTGGCTTAACTTTAATATCTTTGATTGGTTTTGTCGGGCTTGCTTTCTTGAGCCATAATTTATTAGCGCTTGTTTTGGTTTTTTCTTTGGCCGGCTCCCTGATTGGTTTTTTGATCTATAATTGTCACCCCGCGTCTATTTTTATGGGCGATAATGGTAGTCATTTTTTAGGATTTTTGTTGGCTATTCTGGCTATAATATTTACATCTCACCCATCTTATAATTTTAAGCAGTTTATCGGCCCCATTTTAATTATCGGTCTCCCCGTAATGGATGCGGTTTGGGTAATTTTAAGAAGATTAAAAGAAAAAAAATTGCCGTTTGTTGGTGATCGTAGACATCTTTATGACAGAATCCATCAACGAGGCGTTAGTGTCCCTAAAACAGTCTTGATTTGTTATGGAATCCAGGTTATAATAGTGTTGGGAGGTGTCTTAATGTATTATTTATGATAAAAATTTCACTCTCTCAACCAGACATTACCGAGAAAGAGCGTCAAGCAGTAATGGGCGTTTTAAAAAGCCCATTTTTGGCTTTGGGTCCGACGTTGAAAGACTTTGAAGAAAAATTTGCTAAATTTATCGGGACAAAATACGCGATTGCGGTTAATTCCGGCACGAGCGGTTTGCATTTGGTGATTCGCGCCATGGGTATTAAGGAGGGCGACGAAGTAATTACAAGCCCGTTTAGTTTCATTGCTTCTGCTAATTGTATTTTATTTGAAAAAGCTAAACCGGTTTTTGTCGATATTAAGAGTGATACTCTTAATATCGATCCTGAGCTTATCGAAGGATTGATAACTCCCCGGACCAAAGCCATTTTAGGAGTGGATATTTTCGGTCATCCGGCGGAATGGAAAAAGATTTTAGCTATCGCTAAAAAATATAAGCTTAAAGTTATTGAGGATAGCTGTGAGGCAATCGGTGCAGAATATAAACTAAACAAGCGATGGATTAAAGCGGGTAATTTTGGCCAAGCCGCAGTTTTTGCTTTTTATCCCAACAAACAAATGACTACAGGCGAGGGAGGTATGATTGTTACCAATAATAGTAAATTAGCGGATTTGTGTCGTAGCATGGCTAATCAGGGCAGGAAAGTTAAAAATGGAGCTTGGCTTGAACACGTTCGGTTAGGCTATAATTATCGCATGAGCGATATTAACGCCGCTTTGGGTATTGCCCAGTTATCAAGAATTAACGAAATATTGCGAAAAAGACAGAAAGTGGCGGAACTTTATAATCGTTATTTATCCGATATACCAGAGATGAAAATTCCTTATTGCGCGCCAAATGCTAAAATTAGCTGGTTCGTTTATGTCATTCAGTTAAGCGAAAAATATTCGCGAAGCGATCGAGATCAGATTATGAAGAAATTAAAAGGTAGCGGCATTCAATGCAGCAATTATTTTCAATGTATTCATCTGCAGCCGTTATATCGCCAAATGTTTAATTATAAGCAAGGTGATTTTCCTGTTGCCGAAAAAACTTCCGATCGCACTATCGCTCTGCCGTTTCACAACGAATTGACAGAGAAAGATATTAAATATATTGTCAAAAATTTAAAGAATTTTTTATCTATAAAATAAATGATTAATCTTTTGCGTCGTTATAAAAAACCATTTTTTCTTATTTTTGATGCGATTATTCTTTTTATAGCCGCTTGGTTCTCTTTTCTGATCCGTTTTGACGGTAAAATACCCGTCGGACATTTGCATAATCTTTATAGTTTAATTGTTCTGTCCTTGTTTTTTAGCTTGCCAATATTCTATTGGCAGAAACTTTATCATTTTACTTGGCGCTTCATAGGCTTAAATGATTTTTATCAGATTATTAAATCAGTAACCTTCGCCAATATCTTAGTGGCTGCCACTCTTTTTATTTTTCGAGACATTTCTCCGTTCTCGGGATTTCCTCGTTCAATTGTTTTAATTAATTATTTTATTGATTTATTGGGTATTGGTATTTTGCGCATCGGCAAAAGATTACTGACAGAAACCATCAAAAATTTTGATAAGACCGGTCGTCGCATATTGATTATTGGCGCTGGCGAAGCGGGCGAAGAATTAGCCCGATCCGTTATTCGCACAAAAGGGTACAATTTAATCGGTTTTGTAGACGACGGGAAAAATAAACAAAACACATTTATTCATGGTTGTCCGGTTTTAGGAACACGGGAAGATCTGGGCGAAATTGTAAAAAAATTAAACATTGAAGAGGTAATCATTGCTTTTCCATCAGTTGACCCACAAATAATTAAAGAAACCCTTGTAATTTGTCGAGAAGCCAATCTTAGCCATGTTAAAATTCTTCCCAGTACTCGAGAAATTCTTTCCGGAAAAGCTACCTTGGCCCATGTCCGCGATATCTCAATTGAAGATTTACTTGGGAGAGAAAAAGTGCAAATTGACACAGACGCGATTAATGGTTTTTTGGCGGGGAAGAGGGTGTTGGTTACCGGCGCGGCCGGTTCCATAGGTTCGCATTTATGCGAGCAGATATTAAAATTTAAACCCGAGTCATTGATTGCCCTAGACCAGAACGAAACAGGAATTTTTCATTTAGAGAGAAACTTAGAGAAATTATTCCCCAACATTAAAAAATATTTTATTGTAGCCGATATTTGCGATGAATCTAAAATAGATTGGATTTTCAGAGAGCATCGGCCACAAATTATTTTTCACGCCGCTGCTTATAAGCACGTGCCGGTTATGGAAACCCATCCCGAAGAAGCGGCCAAGAACAATGTTTTCGGCACTTTGAATTTGGGTCAAATGGCCATTAAGCACGGCTCTGATAAATTTGTAACTATTTCAACGGATAAGGCCATTAATCCAACTTCGGTTATGGGAGTAAGTAAGCGCATCAGCGAGCTAGTGTGTCAATATCTTAACAAGAAAGGACAAACAAAATTTTGCGCTGTCCGTTTTGGTAATGTTTTAGACTCGCAGGGGAATGTGGTTGGAATTTTTGAGGAACAAATTAAAAGGGGCGGGCCCGTGGAAATTACTCATCCTGAAATGAAAAGATATTTTATGATTACTGCCGAAGCCTGTCTTTTAGTAATGCAGGCCGGAGCCATAGGGAAAGGAGGAGAGGTTTTTGTGTTGGATATGGGCGAGCCGATTAAAATTGTGGATTTGGCCAAAGAAATGATAAGATTGGCTGGCTATGAACCGGACGTTGAAATCCCGATAGTTTTTACCGGGATGCGTCCGGGCGAAAAACTTTTTGAAGAAATGATGTTTAAGGAAGAGATTCCGACAAAAAATCAAAAGATATTTATCGCCAAGTTAAGTGGTTTGAACGAAGAAGAGTTGATAAAATCTTTGGGAAATTTACGATCAGCTATCAACGAGGTTAATCGCCAGCAAATTATCAATATTTTCAAAGAACTCGTTCCCGAATATCAGAAATAATCTTATTTTTAAGCTTCGAGCTTCGTGCTACAAGCTTCAAGATTATAATTCGTAATTTATAATTCGTAATTTAATTCCAGTGTTGTCAAAAACAGCCGAGAAAATTTGTTTAGCCGTTATTCGCTGGGGGAGTTGTTTAATATTATTTCTCCCCCTTTTTGTTTATCGCGGGACATTGTATCCCTATATTTTCGGTAAAATTATTTTTTTTAGAATTTTGGTAGAAATTATTTTCGCCGCTTATATTTTTTTGGCCGTTTATGATAAACGATACCGTCCAAACTGGAAAAACCCACTTATTTTTTCTTTAACTATTTTTGTGGCGGTATTATTTCTCACTTCTTTGTTTGGCGTTGATTTTAGCCGTTCTTTTTGGTCAACACAAGAGCGAATGACCGGCTTATTAACTATTTTGCACTTCTGGGTTTGGTTTATTGTTTTAGCTGGTGTGTTTTCCACCAAAGGCGGGCAAGACTGGAAGAAGTTGATTTATGCAACTCTTATTTCGTCCCTTTTGCTTGGTTTATATGGTCTGGGACAAAGGGCGGGTTTTAAATTTTTGCTTGAAGAGGCTGCCGGTGGCCGGATGGTTGGTGGCCGGATGGGTTCTATTCTGGGGAATCCTATTTTTTTGGCAAGTTATACGATGCTTCATATTTTTTTAGCCGGATGTTTGATTTTATGGGAAAGAAAAAAAATCTGGCAATCTATAGCTATTATCTCTTTAATTTTCAATTTAACAATCATGTCTTTGGCGTTTACTCGTGGCGTAACCGTAGCTTTTGGCTTGGCGACATTTTTGTTCTCAATTTTTATAGCTTTTACGTTGCCATCAAGAAAAACAAAAAAGATAATCATCCCAATTTTTATTTTATTAATTATTTTTGCATTCGCCGGATTTATTTTTCTTCAAACTCCTAGAGCAAATTTTCTTTATCCCAAAGTACCGTCGGTTATAGTTAGGGTTATTTATTTAAAAAATTTAACCGAAAGCGCGGAACAAAGAACTGTTCCCTGGAAAATTGCCTGGCGAGGACTTAGAGAAAAACCTCTCATGGGGTGGGGCTGGGAGAATTATAATGTTTTATTTAATAAATATTTCCCTTCACAATTTTTAATGTATGGCGCCGAAGGCACTTGGTTCGATCGCTCTCATAATCAAATTATGGACATTCTGTCTTTAGCCGGAATTTTAGGCGCCACCGCTTATTTATTATTTTATGGTTCAATCTTTTTCTTATTAATTAAGAAATTACGAGAAGTTAAAAATAAAAACAATTATTCTTTGGCCCGGGATTCTATTCCGCTGGTAATTTTGGGCTTAATGTTTCTTGCCTATTTTCTCCAGAATTTGACTGTTTTTGATACTCCGGCGCCATTGATTGTTTTTTATTTTTCTCTCGCTTTGGTTTATTTTGTTACTCAAAGAGACGCGAGTCTAGAACCAGAAGATGTTGATCAGAATAAAATTCGTTCCGATTTTATCGAGAATCCTCGACAAGGTCGGGATAATTCTCAATCCGTAATTTATAATTCTTCTAAATTACCTCTGCCCGTTTTAATATTTCTGGTCACAGTTTTTTTATTTGTTTTCGTATATAAATTTAACTTTGAGCCATTTCGACAGTCTCAATGGGCGGTGAGGGCCGTATCTTTGAGCAAAACCGAGCTAAATAAAGGTCTGGCTCTTTATCAAAAAGCCCTATCTAAACCAGTTTTTACTAATCCGGAAGTTCGTCTCCAGCTGGCTAGAACAATTGGCGAACAGCAAAACAATATTAAATCGAACGATCAATCATTTAAGGCGGGATTGGATTTTGCTATAAGCGAGCTGAAAAAAAATACTGTTGAGCACCCGCTTGATGCGCGTTATTGGTTATATCTCGGTCAACTTTATAATATCGGCGCGCGTTACAGCGAAGAATATTATAGAGGAGCTGAAGGATCTTTGCAGCAGGCCATGAAGCTTTCGTCCACGCGTCAACAAATTTATTTCGAGCTCGGCAAAACAAAAATATTTCAACATAAGTACGAAGAAGGACTTGATCTGATGAAACAAGCAGTGGCTTTAGATCCTACTATAATTGAGTCTCGCCATAATTTGGGCATAGCTTATTTGGCTACAAACAACATTGAAGAGGGAATGAAAGAACTGGATCAATCGTATTATGGCAAAGACGCCCCCAGTTTAATCTATATTGCCAAGATTTTTGCCGCCTCTAATGATTATCAAAAAGCAGTTTCTTTTTCAAATCGAGCAGTGGGCTATGATCCTAGAAACATTGAAGCGCTTGGTTTGTGCGTTGTCTATTACCATAAATTAGGAGATAAAGAAAATAAGATTAGGGCTCTTGATGAATTAAGGGTTGTTAATTCGTCAGATGCCGCCAAATTAGAAGAATTTCTTAAAACAAATCCATAAATTTATAATTATTAATTAATAATCTTTTTATGAAGGTGGTCGTTGTTATCCCCGCTTACAACGAAGGAAAAACTATCGCCAAGGTTGTTAACGACCTTAAGTTTTATGTGCAAGAAGTTGTGGTAGTAGATGATGGTTCAAGCGACCAAACTTACAACGAAGCCAAAAAAGCAGGCGCTGTTGTGGTGCGTCATATTATTAATTTGGGCGGGCCGGGCGGCGCTACGCAAACCGGAATTAGTTTTGCTTTGCGGCACGGCGCGGATGTTATATTCACTTTTGACGCCGATGGCCAGCATTTTGTTGAAGATGTGCCGGCCTTAGTTAAACCAATTCTTGAAAATAAAACGGATGTGGTAATCGGCTCTCGCTTGATTTCTAAAAAAGGGATGCCGTGGTTTAGAGTATTGGCGAATTTTACCGCCAATATTTTTACTTATTTATTGTTCGGCATTTGGACCACTGATTCACAATCCGGCTTAAAAGCTTTTTCAAGAGAAGCAGCTCAAAAAATAAAAATTACTATGAGCGGTTTTGAATTTTCTTCAGAAATTATCGCGGAAATCAAAAGAAATAATTTGCGCCTCGTTGAAGTGCCTATCCGTATCCGTTATACCGATTATTCTCTTTCCAAAGGACAGAATTTTCTAATGGGATTAAAAACTCTCTGGCGTCTCATTCTCCACCGCCTCTTTGATTAAATATAAAATCAAATTTATATATGACAAATCAATTGCGCAAAAAAGCTTATTCAAAAATGTTGATAATCTGGATTATCGGCCTCATTATTCTGGTTGTTTTTTTAATTTGGCACCTTTGGATCAAGGGCTAATAATATGTTCAAAAATAAAGCTATAATACTTTTGATAATTTTGTCGCTTATATTATTGGGTGATTTTTTTATTGTTAATCTAACAGATATTGTGGCGCGTTCAAAAATCGGTTACAGTTTTGATTATCCCGATACTTTAGCCGGCCAATGGCAGAACACGCCGCAATATGGATTGCAGAGAATAGCTTATAATTTTAATCATTTCGCTTTGTTCTGGACAAAGACGCCGAACAATATACAAATTAAAAGTTTTTATCAGTTAATGACCGTAGATGGCAATTCTTTCTGGATGAATCTGTCGCACCTTATTCTGTTTTTCATCTTCGCTCTGCTTTTAATGCGATTATTCAAATTATCATGGTGGCAAGTTTTGATTATAGGAATTGTTGTAAATATTTTTCATGAATACATTGCCGAGGGGATTTATGCAGACCCCTCATTTATTGATTTATGGCTCGATAGCTTGGGGACAATTTTGGGTATTTTGGTCGGTATGATATTTTTGAAACAACCGGATAATAGTAAAATTATTTTTTGAGTTATTTTATGATCGGCAAGGCAAAAAATTTCAAATTTATACTGTTAAGTTTTATTGTCGGAGTTGCTGCCGCTTCTTTCGGGAAAAGGTGGCAATTTTTTTATATTCTAATTCCTCTTGTTTTTTTAGCGCTGATTTTATTCTATCTTTTAAAAAAACAAAAAGAAGGCGGCCAAAAATCATTTATTAGAAAAGGAATAATTTTATTCTTTTGTCTTATCGCAATCGGCGTTGGATTAATAAGATATAGTTTTTCCCAGCATAAATTTAATTCCCAAGATGTGGATTTTTATAATAACAAAGGCAAAGCACAAATTATTTTGCGGATTAGAAATATGCCGGAAGAGGGTATAAAATCAGTTAGCGCCGTTGGCGAAGCTATGAACATAGCCGATGTAAAAAACAAAGGAAATCAAATGAAAATTCACGGCAAGGTTGCTTTAACCCTTCCTTTATATGCGAAGGTAAATTATGGAGATATCATAAAAACTGAATGTTCTTTGCGCGAACCAGTTATGTTCGACAATTTTGACTATCATGAATATCTGGCCACTAAAAATATTTATAGCACTTGCTATGTCTATTGGTTCGAAATCATAGGCCACAAAGAAAATATGTTTATGGGTTCTATCTTTAGAATCAGGGGCGTATTGAAAAAAGAGATACAAAAATATTTTCCGCCGCTTTCAGGCGCTCTATTAGAGGCTTTAATTTTAGGAATGCAAAAAGATTTGCCGTCAGATGCCAGAAATCAATTTTCTTTAACCGGAACAAGCCACATTATTTCTGTTTCTGGGTCGCATTTAGTTATCATGGCGGCAATTTTTCAGTGGTTGGCGATAAGTATTTTTAAATTAAAACGTCAGAGGGCTTTTTATTTTTCGTTGATCAGTATCACGTTTTTTGTTTTATTGGTTGGCGCGCCCGCTTCGGCGGTGCGGTCGGCGATTATGATTTTATTGGTTTTGTTCGCTCAAAAGATCGGTCGACCGAATTATTCTATTAACGCTTTAATTTTAGCCGCGGCCTCGATGTTGTTCTTTAATCCCAAACTTCTCTTGGGCGACGTCGGTTTTCAATTATCTTTTGGTTCGGTTTTGGGTATTATTCTGTGCCAGTCTTATTTATCGGAAAAATTGAAAATTTTACCTCCGAAATTTGGCATCCGCGATTTAGTGGCCACCACTTTCGCGGCCCAGATTTTTATTTTGCCGCTAATTGTTTATTATTTTGGCAACCTTTCGTTTATCGCGCCCCTTGCCAATCTGTTGGTTTTACCCGTTCTGCCATATATCATGAGCGCGGGATTTGTTTTTGCTCTTTTAGTCTGGCTGCCCTCGTTTTTGATAACTATTTTGGTTTGGCCGTTAAAGATTATTTTAGATTACGTTTTATTCATTTTAGAATTTTTGTCTAAAATCCCCTTAGCCGCTCTTTCCATTAGGAATTTCGGTCTAATTTTTATGATTTGTTATTATATAATATTGGCCATTATCTTATTTTATGTTCACTCTAAAAGGAAAATTAAATTATCGCCTAGTAATTAGTGTTTTAATCACTTGCTTGGTTTTAAATATCCTGGCGATTGGTTATTTTTTATTATTTCCCGCTTCTAATAGTAGTTCGACGCCTCAGTTAAAGGTAAATTTCTTTGATATCGGGCAGGGCGATGCGGCTTTAATTACGCTGCCGAACAAAGAGAATGTTCTAATTGACGGCGGGCCGGATAAAAATGTAATTTATAAACTCGATAAATATTTGCCAAATCAAAATCGGATTATTGATTTAATGATTTTGACGCATCCTGATCCAGATCATCTCAACGGCTTGGTGGAAGTTTTAAAAAGATTTAAGGTTTCAAAAATATTTTATACTGGCGTTAGCGATTCAAGTCCAGTTTATTATGAATGGCAAGAAATTATAAAAAATAAAAATATCCCAGTTCTAGTATTTAGCGGTCCCGAACAATTAAAATTAAGCGAAAATATATTTTTGGATTTTTTGTGGCCAGAAAAAAGCATCAACGGTCAATCGTTAAAAGACGACAATCTTGGCTCCTTGGCGTTTAAGTTAAGTTTTGGAAAGATTTCATTTTTATTTACCAGTGACATTAACCAGAATATCGAAAAAGAAATATTAAATAGCGCCGCAAATTTATTAGTCGATGTTTTAAAAGTCGCTCATCATGGTTCAAAAACTTCTTCGACTGTTGAATTCTTAGAAAAAGCTCGTCCTCGTTACGCTGTGATTTCAGTAGGCGAGAATAATAGGTTCGGGCATCCCAACTTATCTACGATATTAAATTTTAACAAGATTAACAGCCAAATCTTGCGAACCGACAAAAATGGTGATATTATATTTACTACCGACGGAGAAACTTTAAATTATAAAATAAGTAAATAAATTTATGCAAAAAACTTTAATCTTAATTAAGCCTGATGCCTTGCAGCGCAATCTTTTGGGCGAAATTATTTCTCGTTTTGAAAAAAAAGGATTAAAAATCGTTGGCCTTAAGATGATTCAGTTAACTGACGAACAATTAATTGATCATTACGCCCATCATAAAGATAAACCTTTTTTTAAGCCGCTTTGCGATTTTATGAAAAGTTCGCCGGTGGTGGCCATGGTTTTAGAGGGGGTTGATGTCATTGAAGCTGTGCGCTTGATTGTCGGTCCAACTCTTGGCCGCGAGGCCGATGCCGGAAGTATCCGCGGAGATTTTTCTATGAGCCAGTCGTATAATATTGTTCACGCTTCGGATTCGGCAGAAAATGCGGAAAAAGAGGTTTGGCGCTTCTTCAATGAAGACGAAATTTACAATTATCAGAAGATGGATTTCGTTTCTATCTATAATCCCGAAGAATTGCTTAAATGAGGCCCAAATTGGCTGTGGATATGTCTTTTGATACTTGCCAAAATATGATATAATATATTTAGCTCTATCCAAAATAATCATGGCAAAAGTTCTGTAATTGTTCTTAATTTGGGAACTCTAAATATTGTTGGACCTTGGTCTGACGTTGCGAGTTTACCCTGCGACGAAAATTCTTTATGTAAAACTATTCTGGGGTCAAATCCCTTTATGGTGTTAAACTCTAGAAAAGCCTAAATCATAAAGATCGTCCGAATTAGTTCTTTGGAGCTAATTGCCTGATTGTTAAGGAAGAGCTTTTTTATTTCATGAATCGTCAAATATTTTAAAAAATATGCCAGGTAGTGAAAATTCGATAGTGCTTTTGTTTCGGTCTACTATCTGGTCTCATCATTAATAAAATAACTGATTCTTTGCTTCCGAAGCGTTTCTTAATATAATCGCACTTCAATCCGCCAGCTGGCGGAGCATCGAATTTCTACTACCTGGTATGATTAAACATTTAGAAATTACAATTGATGGTTTGGTGCACGGGGTGTTTTTCCGCTATTTTTTAAAAGAGAAGGCGGAAGCGCTTAGTCTTGTCGGTTGGGTTGAAAATCGTAAGGATGGTACAATTTACCTGGAAGTCGAAGGCGAAGAAGAAAAATTAAATTTTTTTTTAGAATCTTGTCATAAAGGCCCTAGCGCGGCTTTAGTGGAAAAGGTCAATTTCCAATATAACGACCAACTAAAAAACTATTTCGATTTTAGGATCCGTTTTGATTAAAATTATAATCATTTATGCACATCCATAGATTCGTCGGCAATTTTGATTTTGACAGTCGATTTTTAGCGATTGGCGATTCTGATATTTTGAATCAAATCAAAAATGTTTTACGATTAAAAAAAGGAGATTATATTATTCTTTCCGACGGCCAACTTAAAGAAGCCAAGGCCAAAATTGTGAATATTGGCAAATCAGAATTAGATTTAGAAATTATAGAAATTAAAAAGAATCGAAATGAACCAGCTATTCAAGTAATTTTATATTGTTCGGTTTTAAAGAAAGATAATTTTGAATGGGTCGCGCAAAAGGTAACAGAAATCGGGGTCAAAGAAATTATTCCGATCGTTTGCGGACATACAGTTAAAACTGATCTTAATTTTCCTCGCCTGAAAAAGATTATTCAAGAGGCGGTTGAGCAATCAGAGAGGGGAGAAGCGCCAATCGTAAAAGATATTATTAATTTTCCAGACGCAATTATCAGCGCTAAAATCAATTCTTTGAATTTATTTTTCGATCGCCGTGGTCAATCCTTTTCCAGTGTTAAATTTGATATTTCACGAGATGATTTAACGATTGGTATTTTTGTTGGTCCGGAAGGTGGTTGGGCAGAACAAGAATTTATAATGGCAGAAGAAAACAATATAGAGATTGTCAGTTTAGGCAAAAGCAATCTACGCGCTGAAACCGCCGCCGTAATTGCTAGTTATTTGGCCGTACATCTTGGTTGAGATAGACGTTTTATGGTTAATCAAAGTTATCCACAGCAAAGGACTGGACGCTGTAATACAATGTGCTACATTAGCAATGTAGTTCTACTTCTTCAAAATCCTTCGGGGCTATGTAATCTTTCGGGATTATGTAATCTTTCGGGATTAAGTAGTGTAGAACTACAAAGTGGAGCCCTGTTTCTTCATAATCCTTCGGGATTAAGTTGACCAGAGCTCCATTTTGTTTTTCATAAATCCCTATATCAATCTTCGGCGCGGGGGTAATAATTATCCACAGGTAGTTTATAGACATTTTTTTTATTTTGGTTAATCTAAAAAAGTAGCTCCGTCTTATTGGTCCTTGTTGACCATTTTAATCGGAGCTACTTTTTGTTTATAATTGAAGCGAGCGAGGAAAAGAAAATAAATTTTCTTTTTCCGAGCGAGCGAGATTATATAGCAGAAGGAATTTTTCCTCCTACTCTATTAGTAAATTAAATGTTATGATTTAACTGGCAGTGAATATAATAAATATTGACACAATTTATGCTTGAATCATTCATCCAAACTCTCTGGCAAAAATTTAGCGGTCAAACCGAGACAAACAGAACTATCCAGATCGTTTTTGGCAACGGCGCGGTTTTATTATTCATTGTTTATTTGTTGCGCAATGTAATCAAAACCGCACTCAAGGCGCTTTTTAAAAGCGGTGATAAAATTGAGAATAAAATTAATAACACAGAAAAGAACGAACCGCCGCGTCCCAACACCCCGTTGCATTAAAGTTTTCAACAAGCATGAATTGTCATCAAATTATAAAAAAATTAAAATCTTGGTCTAATCCACAAAATATAGTCGGCATGGCGAGATTCGGGATAAATTCAAATAACACATTAGGCATTAATATTCCAAAATTAAGAAGCCTAGCCAAACAGATTGGCAAAGATCATAAATTAGCCCAGACATTATGGGATTCGAAGATACACGAAGCCAGAATTTTAGCCAGTATGATCGATGATTATAAATTGGTTGATGGCCGGCAAATGGACAAATGGATTAAAGATTTTGACAGTTGGGATGTTTGCGATGCGACCTGTATGAATCTTTTTG
>Ga0265296_1001459_pt1 | contig 27195 bp, 16 predicted proteins | sample MunlanPumphouse1_FD_189073 | JGI IMG/M metagenome (GOLD analysis project Ga0265296, IMG submission 189073) | Groundwater microbial communities from a municipal landfill in Southern Ontario, Canada - Pumphouse #1 | ecosystem: Environmental > Aquatic > Deep subsurface > Groundwater | place... | reverse complement strand
CGGGCGCAGACCATGCCGCATTGTCGTTGGAGAAACGCATCTGGCTGCAACTGCCCGAATTGTCAGTGCAGGCAAGCGTTAAGGTGACCGACGCTGAGGTTGTATAGGTGGCAGCGGCATTGATCGAGATCGTGCCGGTGGGCACGGTTGTATCAGAAGGCGGCGTCCCCTTGAGTTGGACAGAGTCAATCCCCTCCCAACCTGTTGTCTGATTGGTATTTACATAAATCTTTACGCCTTTTACGAGATAAGTCGTCTGCGGCCACGTCGTCACGAACTCTACCAGCGTCCCGGTCAGACTCGGATCAGTCCCTGTCCAGACGGTCGTAAACGTGTCATTGAGGTCAACAACATCAACCTTGTAAACAAAACCGTTTCCCCTCGCCTCTCTGATAGCCACGCCGTCTGCATAGACAGGTGTGGCAAACTCAAGGGTTATATACTCGGAAGTCCCATTCACGGACGACGGCATCCACAAGTAGTTGCTATCATAAGATGCGTTGGGCGCTCCAAGCGCCTGTGTCGCATAATAAGTAGAAGAAGAATACTGCGAGCTGTAACCGGCCACGACGCTCGCATACTGGAACATGGACGTCGTATCCAGGGTTATCGTGTCGCTCAAGGTCAGGGAGTTGCCCGCGTTATCCTCATACCGCACATACACAGTCTTTGTCCCGTCGCCGGACGGCAGGGTCCATGCCTTGGTTGTCGTATATGTCTCAAGGGCAGTCCAGTTGGTCCCGTCGTTTGAGAACTGCATCTTCATGCCGTTCGTATCCGATGCCGAGAGGTTTAGGGTCGCACTCGTCGAGGTTGCATAAGCCGCATAGTTGTTTATGGTGATGCTTCCGGTCGGGTTCGTGGTGTCAAGCACGATGCTGTCGCTGTAGGTGGCAGACCAGTTGCCGGTGACATCCTTGAATTTGACATATACCGTTTTGGTGCCATCGCCTGTCGCCAATGTCCATGCCTTTGTCGAAGAATATGCCTCGGGCGCAGACCATGCCGCATTGTCGTTGGAGAAGCGCATCTGGCTGCAACTGCCCGAATTGTCAGTGCAGGTGAGCGTTAAGGTGACCGACGCTGAGGTTGTATAGGTGGCAGCGGCATTGATCGAGATCGTGCCGGTGGGCACGGTTGTATCAAAAGGCGGCGTCCCCTTGAGTTGGACAGAGTCAATCCCCTCCCAACCTGTTGTCTGATTGGTATTTACATAAATCTTTACGCCTTTTACGAGATAAGTCGTCTGCGGCCACGTCGTCACGAACTCTACCAGCGTCCCGGTCGGACTCGGATCAGTCCCTGTCCAAATGGTCGTAAGCGTGTCGTTGAGGTCAAGGACGTCTATCTTAGTAACAAAACCGTTTCCCCTCGCCTCTCTGATAGCCACGCCGTCTGCATAGACAGGTGTGGCAAACTCAAGGGTTATATACTCGGAAGTCCCATTCACGGACGACGGCATCCACAAGTAGTTGCTATCATAAGATGCGTTGGGCGCTCCAAGCGCCTGTGTCGCATAATAAGTAGAAGAAGAATACTGCGAGCTGTAACCGGCCACGACGCTCGCATACTGGAACATGGACGTCGTATCCAGGGTTATCGTGTCGCTCAAGGTCAGGGAGTTGCCCGCGTTATCCTCATACCGCACATACACAGTCTTTGTCCCGTCGCCGGACGGCAGGGTCCATGCCTTGGTTGTCGTATATGTCTCAAGGGCAGTCCAGTTGGTCCCGTCGTTTGAGAACTGCATCTTCATGCCGTTCGTATCCGATGCCGAGAGGTTTAGGGTCGCACTCGTCGAGGTTGCATAAGCCGCATAGTTGTTTATGGTGATGCTTCCGGTCGGGTTCGTGGTGTCAAGCACGATGCTGTCGCTGTAGGTGGCAGACCAGTTGCCGGTGACATCCTTGAATTTGACATATACCGTTTTGGTGCCATCGCCTGTCGACAATGTCCATGCCTTTGTCGAAGAATATGCCTCGGGCGCAGACCATGCCGCATTGTCGTTGGAGAAGCGCATCCCTGCGCAATCGGTCGTTTCCGCATCCGAACAGGTGAAGGTCAGAGTAACGGCAGTGGATGTGGTATAAGTAGGGCTAAAGGCATTGACGATGATAGCGCCTGTGGGCGGGTTCGTCTCTAAAGATGTAACACCGCTGAGACTGACAGAATCTATGCCTTCCAAACTTGTTGTCTTATTGGTATTCACATAAATCTTTACGCCTTTTACGAGATAAGTCGTCTGCGGCCATGCGACATTAAAATCTTGTACGCTTCCGGTCGGGGTCGTATCAGTCCCTGTCCAGACAGTCGTGAGCGTGTCATTAAGGTCAAGGACGTCTATCTGCGTCACGAAACCGTTTCCGTAAGCCTCCCTGATGGCCACGCCATCTGCATAGACAGGTGTGGCAAACTCAAGGGTTATATACTCGGAAGTCCCGTTCACGGACGACGGAAACCACTGGTAGGCTCCTTGATAAGATGCGTTTGGCGCTCCAAGCGCCTGTGTCGCATAATAAGTAGAAGAAGGATACTGCGAGCTGTAACCGGCCACGACGCTCGCATACTGCTGAATGGCAAAGGCGGGGGCGGCATAGCTAAATGTGATTTGGGCTGTTGTTTTATTTCCAAAGGAATCTGTCGGATATATAGTAACCGTATATGCGCCCTCGCTTAAAAAATCTGAAGGCGTAAATATGACTGCGCTGTTTCCTGATGCTGTCCATGCGCCGGGAATATCCTGGCCTAATGAGTTTTTCACAGAGGCGACGTTTGTTGTTGCTGCAAGGTCTATTGTGGAATATGTATCCGTAAGATTAACTGTTACAGATGTTATTGGGGTATTTACTGACGCGTTATTTGAAGGAATACTGCTTGATATCGTCGGCGCTGTATTGTCATAAATAACTGTTATTGTCACAGGAAGGCTCTGATAGCCTCCGGCATCCATTGCCGTGATATTGAGAGTGTTTGAGCCGGACTGTAATGTGTATGTTCCCTGCCATGTGGTTAAATTTTCCAGTGGCGATATTTCTGTCCCGTTTACCCTGATTGAAGTGTTGTCAGGTTTTGTTCCTGAAAGCGTTATTATTTGCAAGCCTGTTGGCGATGTAACTGAATTTACTGTGGGCGGTTGCACCTGTGCCGCATCAAAATGAGCCTTTATCTCTTCAGAGGAAAGGACGCGGTTGTAGATGGTGACTTCGTCCATGAGGCCTGCGTAATAAGAGTCTGCTACTGATTGCCCATCCACTCTCAGAAAGCCCATTGTTGTTCCTGCTGTGCATGACCAAGCAACAGCATCGTCAGTGCAATAATATGTACCAGAAGGTAATATTATATTGGGATAAACAGCATGGCCTGTTCCAGAAGAACTCACCCCTTGCCAAACAACAGAGCTGTCACTGCTTCGCCTTATGTATATATTCGCAGGCGCAGATCCACTTCCACCGTTCCAATGATAAGTATATAAAAAAGTGATACTTTTTGATTCTGTAATTGTCCAGTTTCCAGATCTTGTAGCGCCATTCGTTACCTCATTTGGATTCCAATTGTTATATATTGTTACAGCTCCGCTCGCCAAATTTTGATTCCTACCGATATATAGCGGGTTGCTGGTAGTGGAAATAGAACCATTAAGTATTACACTATTTTTCTCTATCCCATTTATATATAACTTCAAATCCGTGCCGCTATACCTTCCAGCTATGTGCATCCAATTACCAGTTCCATTTGTGTTTGCAGAAACAATTCCTGTTGTACCAGAGGAATTCTTAACTTTAAAATTCAATGTACCGCCTTCATAATAGAGAGAATATGTGTCAAACTGGGATATAATCCCATAGGTCGCACTTGCAGGTTTAATCCATGCTTCTATCGTAAATTGGTTATTAGCTGAAACATTCGGAGCATTAGATATCTGCACATAATCATTAATACCATCAAAGCTTCCTGCATGTGTTCCTGATTTTGCAGATGTTGTAAACGTTGCACCGTTATATGCGGTGCCATTATTGCCATTACCTGACGAATCCTGCCAGTTATTATCCATTTTCCACTGGCCGACAATGGACACATCAGCAGCAAAAACAGAGGAGACAAATGTTAAAAATACCAGCAGAAGGAATAAGAAAATGGCAGGGACAAGTTTCATAAAGACGATATCTGGATTCCCGTTTTCACGGGAATGACGTATTCTGCGATGACTATTGTAGTTATGTATATTCATCATATTTCTTATTGTTTCATCAAATACCATTTCTTCTCCCATATCCTCAAAAGCTCATCCAGCTTCAATCTTACATCAGATATATCGAATGAAAGTTTTCTTATCTCATCCGTTGCATTTGTTATCAGTTTGATATTCTCTTCGGCATCTTTTCTGCTTGAAGCATTTACGTTTATAACAGAGATGTCTGCGACTGCCTTTGTTATTCTGTCTGCATCAGCAGTATTATTTGCGCTCAGCCCGCTTAGCTCCGACATAATCGTCCGGAGCAGTTCTGCTGAGCTGTTTTGTATATTAAACGTCAAGGTGTAATTTCCGTAGAGCCTGTATTCGCCGTTATTGCTGTATCTCAGTTCCGTATCTGTGGTGTAATCTCCCGAGGCATCAGGAATATTGAGATAGTATCTGAATGCGGCTTTTTCTCTGATATTCAGATACTTCTGCCATGTTATGGTATTTCCGGTAACAGAAGCATTTGGCGATATACTGTCAGCGCTTGTGCCGGCAGGTATGGTTTCTATGAGTTTAATATCAACCGGCTCTGTAGAATTATCCACGCTTATTTTTACAGACATGCTTTCAAGAGCAGTTGGATATTGCTCGATTGGTTTTACATAGTTCAGGCTGTTCGAGATTAAATCTGTAAGCAGGCTTCGGTCAGTTGTATAAAGCAGATCAAAGTTATAAAGGATTGTTTTACCCCTTCCATACTGATTAGACACTAGCGAATCGAAAGTATCGCGTTTGTCTACTACATATCCAAAACTCTGCGCAGTATCGGAGGTGATTGTCGAAACAACTCCTTTGCCGCTGCTATTGATTGTCCCTCCTGCGCTTATCGGACTTTTCACAAGGTTCACAGTAAGGTCGCTGTTCGTTGTCTTGCCTGTGAATTTAACGCCGAAGACATCGTCAAGGAATGGGTCTGCCTGAGGGCTTGTTTTAATGAAGATGAGTCCGCTGCCATAATAAACAGATTCCCTTATTTCTTCTCCCAACAGAGGCTCTTTATAATCTACGAGCAGATAGGTATTGTATCTTCCTGAGCGCACTGCTTCGACAAATTCTTCATTGCCTGGAGCCATGTAATAACTCAGCCCGAGCGAGGAAAGGATGGAATTAAGGTTGTTCATGTCAGCCTGCTTCTGTGCGGTATCAGAGCCATTTTCATCAGTCCATACGCCTGCAAGCACAACCTGTTCTGAAGACAGCCCCTTTTGAACATCTATGACAATAAGCCTTACTGTTATGGTTTTTTCTATCTCTTCATTGAGAACATTGTCCATAGCTTTATAAGTTATCGTATGTGCGCCGGCAGCAAGTCCTGAGAGGCTGAAGTTTGCCAGGTAAGGCTGCCAGGCTCCGCCATCTATCTTATAACTGATATCCTTAACGCCGGAGAGATTATCTGAAGAACTAAATGTGAATCTTGTCTTCGGCGAAACTGTATTGATTACTCCTTCAATCATGGTGTCAGAGGCTGTTATTGCGGTTTGCGGAGGAGTTTTGTCCACTATTACAATCAGGGTCTTTGCATCTTCGGTAGTGCCCAAATTGTCTATCGAGCGGTAAGAAATCGTATGGCTTCCTTCCGTATAGGATGCAAAGGTTATAGGAGAGATATACGAAGTGAATGAACTGCTGTCTATGTTGTATTCAATCCTTCCTATCCCGCTTCCGGTATCCACAGCACTGATGGTTATTTCCGTGCTTCCGCTTATGTAAAGGTTTTCGCCTGTCTGATGCTTTGGATCCCCGACAGAAATGTTCGTTGAAGGAGAAGTATTGTCAAGAATAATTGAAAGTGTCTTTTCAGTCTCTGTATTTCCGAGGTTATCTATGCTTCTGAATCCTATCGTATGTGTGCCTTCCGAGGTTATTGTAAACACTGTGTATGCCTGCCACTGGCCGCTATCAATCCTGTATTCTGTCTTTGAGACGCCTGAGAGGTTGTCAGATGAAGTAAGGGTGAATGTGGTATTGCCTGAGACATAGAGCGTTCCATCTGAAGAAGTATGTTTAGGCTCGCCTAATGTTATCTCAGTCACAGGAGGCGTGTTGTCTATTACTATGCTTAATGCCTTAATGGCCTCAACATTGCCTACGTTATCCGTGCTTCTGAATTCAATAGTATGTTCACCTTCTGAAGGTATACTGAAAGGTGCATATGTTATCCAGACGCCGTTATCCAGCCTGTATTCTGTCTTTGCGACCCCGGAGGCAGAGTCTATTGCCGTAATCGTAAATAGAGCATCTTTTGTCGCATATGTTTTTCCGGACTGGCCTATATACTTAGGCGCACTTATTGTGATCTCGCTTAAAGGAGGCGTGTTGTCTATTACGGCTGTAAGAACCTTCTCAGTTTCGATATTTCCGACATTGTCTTTGCTCCTGTAGTAAACAGTATGCATACCCTCTGCGTTTAACTTAAACTGAGCATAGAGAGTCCATTCTCCGGTATTGATCTTGTATTCCGTTACGGAGATACCGCTAAGATTGTCAGAAGCTCCCAGTGTAAATATCGTATCTTTAGTTACATAAAGAGCGCCTGATGAGTCTATGTATTTGGGCTCGCCAATGCTTATTTCCGTTGATGGAGGAGTGTTATCAACAATAATAGAGAGGGATTTTGTCAGCTCCTGGTTTCCTACATTATCCTTGCTTCTGAATTCGATAAAATGAGAACCTTCGGCATTGATTGCAAACGGGCTATAAGACTGCCATGCTCCGCTGTCTATCCTGTACTCTGTCAATGAGACTCCCGACAGGCTGTCTGTAGCAACAAGTGTGAATACTGTCTTCCCCGACACATATAGTTTTCCGTCAGGCGAGTTAAACTTGGGCTCCCCGGCAGTGATCTCTGTTACGGGCGGGGTATTATCTATGATTACGCTCAGGATCTTTTCAGTTTCAATATTTCCAAGGTTGTCAGAGCTCCTGTAAGAGATGGTATGGCTCCCTTCCGTGTCTACCTTAAACGGATTGTAAGGTACCCATTCCCCAGCATCTATCCTGTATTCTGTCTTTGAGATGCCGCTTAAGTTATCCGAAGCAGAAAGTGTAACTACCGTATCTTTCGTTACGAAATACGCTCCTGAGCTTCCGATAAATTTAGGCTCGCCGACAGAGATTGTAGTTGAAGGCGGGGTATTATCCACAATCATATAAAGAGTCTTGTCAGCCTCGGTATTTCCGAGGTTATCGATGGAGCGGTAGGTTATTACATGTGCGCCCTCAGTATGGGCTGACAGAGTTATGGCGCTTCCGTATATCGCAAATGCGCTTCCGTCTATGCTGTATTCAATCCTTCCTGTCCCGCTTCCTGCATCCGAGGCAGTAATGGTAATCTCGGTATTTCCGCCTATATAAGTGTTCCCGTTTACGCTATATTGAGGAGCGCCGATATTGACGGATGAAACAGGCGGAGTATTATCTGTTATGACCTCGATCGTCTTTTCAGTTTCTGCATTGCCCAGGTTGTCTGCGCTCCTGAAGCCTATGATATGTGCGCCTTCAGAAGGAAGAGCAAACGCTGCGTAATTAAGCCACTGTCCGCCATCTATCCTGTATTCAGTCTTTGAAACTCCGGAAAAAGCATCTGTTGCTGTAAGAGTAAATGCCGTATTGCCTTTTACATAGAGGCTTCCCGATGATGAGAATTTGGGCTCGCTTACTGTAATATCTGTTAGAGGAGGCGTGTTGTCGGCGTTAACAGTAAGAGTATGATTGTCTTCTATGTTTCCTGCCATATCTATCGCCCTGTAGTCTATTGCAATTACTCCATCAGCAAGAGCGGCGAGGTTAAACGGAGACTGGTATTTGCTCCATAAGCCGTTATGTATCCTGTATTCGAGCCTGTCAATGCCTGATAAGATAACTCCCTTGTCTTCTCCTGAAATGGTAAATCCGGTTACGCCTGAAACATAGGTGTTTCCGCTTCCAGTGAACTTTGGCTCACCGACAGTGAGAGCGCTTGAAGGTTTTGTCTTATCTATATAGAAGGCGTATGTATCTGTTGAGTGGTTTCCGGCCTTGTCAGAAGCATCAACTTTTAATTCATATGATCCCTCTGCTGTTATAACACTTCCGCTTGTGAATGGGCTTCCGTTAAGTAAGAATTCCGCAGTTTGAAGGTTAGGCTCTGTAACCGTTATGACAGGGGTTATATCCGTATTATAGTACCTGTTTTTCTCAACCCCTGAAACCACGATTGAAGGCGGGGTCTTATCTATTACAAAATATATCTCTTTTGTAGTAGTGTTGCCGGATGAGTCTGTGGCAGTAACTTTTAGCGTGTAATTGCCTTCTATTCCTATTGCTGCCATTGCGTATGATATTCCATTAAGGAGAATTTCTTTTGCTGAGAGATTCGAATCTATCACGCTAATTGATGGAAGGACGCTTGATGAATAGAAGGCTCCTTCAACCACTCCGTCTATCGTAATCCTTGGAGCTATATCGTCAACAGCGTTTGCTGAAACAGTCACCCCGCTGCTTTCATTGCCAAAGCTGTCGAACGAAGTAATCTTAACCTGCGATACCTGTCCGATTGGAAGCCCTGAAATCTCCGTGCCTGTTGAAGAAGGGTTTCTTATCTCTGACAAAAGCTGCATACCGAGATATACCCTGTAACCTGCGGTATCCGATGATGCAGAAGGAGTCCATGAAAGTATAGCTCCTCCGCTTTCGTCATTTGGTTTATCAGCCGCGCTTGCGCCTCCTACTTCGGAAGGAGCAGTATTTATTGCAAGGTCAACAGGCGTTTCACAAAGAACCGAGGTCCCTGCTGCATATGACTGTGTAAGCGCCTGGTTAAGGGTATAGGCTTTATTTTGGTTATCTATCTCATATATGTTACCTATAAGAAGGCCTGCTCCAAGAAGAGCTGCCTGGGCGTCAGCCCTTGAAAGTCCAAGAAGGTTCGGAACCTTTGTTATGCATCTGAGTTCTATAGTGGCTCCTGTGTTTGTGTCAAGCGGATACATCACCCCAGTATCAAGGAGCATGACGTCAGAAAGAGTTATGAGAATCTTTTCTGCGGCAACATCTTTTCCAACTGCAAAATGGAATCTCGCGACAGAGCCGCCCCCGCTTTGAGGGGTCGAGCCGTTCGTATGTCCAAAGGTATAAAGAGCAGAGCCGTTAACCAGAGGCTCGTTGTCCATAACAAGGATGCCATTAGGTCCTGCGGCATTCAAGAAGAAGTCTCCGATGCCTGCTGAGCGGTTTGCTGTTGGAAGGCCTATTAATAGCGGCGCAGAGACTGATACGTCAGTTGCCTTTCCCTGAGATGTGTCGGATACGCCTGAGACATTTGAACCCTGAGCAACGATATTAAGCCTGAACTGGACTGCACCCAGCCCTTCGGAAGGAATATTCTCCACGTTTATGTCTATATAAAAGCTTTCTCCGGGGCTTACTCTCAGGGCAGATGGAATTACCTTGATATCCGCAGCTTCGGATCTATCTACCGAACAGACTAAAGAAATTAATATTATACTGATAGATGTCATTGCGAGCCGAAGGCGTGGCAATCTTGTTTTTTGAGACTGCGGAGCCTGTTCCGTACCTGTAGTTAGATTGCTTCGGTTCACTTTGTGAGCCTCGCAATGACAAGTAAGGAATCTCGCTCCTCGCAATGACAATTTGTTTAATACATTTCTACTTAACATCTGTCCTTCCATATTCCCTTGAGAATTTAGAAAACTCCCTTGCATCTACTTTTCCTTCTGTATCCTCCACAAAATCAAAATCAGGGTTGTACGTTACATCATCAGGCAGAGTCCTGTACTGCTTTTTAAACTCAGTAAAGTCCTCATCATCTATTTTTCCGTCAAGATTAATATCTGCAAAAAACCCTTTCACCGGCTCATATACCTGAACCATATTTGAATCCTGCGGAGCCTTCCTGTAATGGGTGAGTGTGGAAATGCCCCCTCCCCTGTAAATCCTAAGGGTTATCTTTTCTCCCCCAGATATATCGAGGCTCCGGCTGTCAAGTCCGAAGAGGTTATTGAGGTCTATAACGCCCTCAGGAGAGTTTATCCAGTCTCCAGTGAAAGCGCTTAAAGGATAAAGCGACCCATCCTCTTCAAGCACGATAAGGTCTCCAAGCCCGGGCTCAGGGTCTTTATCCGATGGCCTTATATATACCCTGAAAGACGAAAGGTCATTTGAAAATCCATCGAGTCTGTTATCTGTATATTTATAGGGCATGACCTTTGATGCTGTTACAACTTCTTGAAGACCTGAATAACCTATGCTCTGGGGATTTGAAGAATCCTTGGTGACAGTCCTCACGTAGTATTTTGTCGAAGAGCTTAATCCTGAAACCCTCACCTTCATTATCCCTCTTGCCTTAGCAGCCCCGGAAACCTTCGGGCTTCCTGAAGGCATGGAAGTTATTACGCACTTATCGGTTATCTTGGTTGCCATTGTACTGTCGGCATAAACCTCCACTTCAGGGTCTGCCGGAACATCAGTCATCCAGACAACAGAAAAAGAAGTTGTGGTCACATCGGTAATTCTCACGCTCACTGTCTCAGGAACTGCAAGGGCGTTAGAAACCAGCGCAAGCAGAATAAAACCCGCAAGCTGCAAAATGCAGATTTGAGACTTGAGATTTAAGATTTTAAATTTCCCTTTCATTTTCCCTTTGCCGGACATGTCGGGCAACTATCCCCTGTCTTTGTATGTTTAGTACTGTCAAATGCGAATGTCTCATACCCGCCAATTAAGTACCTGACATCAGCCTTTGAATCAAGCATTATCTCCTGCATATTTTTTTCAATATCAGCAGATGCGGAAAAGACAAGAACTATTGTCTGAGGCTTCTTAAGCTTTGCCGAAATATCTTTACCCTCTCTTTTTTTGAGCAGGCCCCTTATGTTTTCGAGCCTTTCTTTGATGTCTTTGCCTGCAACAGGCTCGCTCCCAGAGACCTTTCCATTTTGAATCTCCGGCTGGTCTCTCATATCGAATATTTTAAGCAACACTTTGTTCGACAATGCCCATTTAAGCTCATTAGCTGAAACCCCTTTTATTGAAGGCCCAGTCTCTGCAACAGAATAACCAGCTGCCTTCCATGAGGCGACTCCTTCCTGAAGGACATATACCTTCTCATATCCGTTTTTAACAAGGATGTCAGCCGCTTCCTTTGCGGCCTTGATACCGAGAGAATCATCTACTATGACAAGGATCCTGCCTCGGGGGAATTTCTTGAAGGCAAGGGAAGCAGCTGGGATGTTCACAGAGCTTTCTATATGCTCTTTTTTATACGCCTCCTCGTTTCTCACATCTATGAGCCATAATGCGCTTCCCTCTTTAAGCATGTCATGCACCCTCTCCGAGCCTATCCACTGCCACTTTATTTTACCGGCAGAAAATGAGGTAACCGGGACAAGGAGAATAAGCAGCGCTACTACTAATGAGAATGGAAGTAAAGCGACATGCCCGCCTACTCTGTCATTCCGGCTTGTCCGGAATCTTTCTTTGTTTTCAGAAGGATTCCCGACGCGCTCCGCTTGCGGGAATGACAAAATGTGAGGCTTTACTAATGAACTACTTAGTAAGTATCTCAAGCTCACGGCTTCCACCCGTCCACCCTGTTTTTCATGGTTATTATGAGTCCGTCTCCCTGTCGTATCACGAAATTAATGCCGACAGCCTCTTTCACTCCTGAGGCATCTCTCAGTGATGCTGTTTCCCATAGCCCTGTCTGGTTATTAAACTTCCTTACGCTCTGAATATTGTCATAGCCTATTGAGGAAAGCAGGTTGTACGCAGTATATCCGTAAGGGACTGTCAGCATGCCTATGTAATTCGTTCCGGGAAGAAGCGTATACTCCGAGGTTTCTCCGCTATTTCCGATCTGGAGCACTCCGCTTCCTGATGCATAAAGTCCTATGCCCATTCCCTTTTGTAGCTGTATATCTGCCAAAGGAGATGATTCAAGGAATATCCCGTTAAGGCTGCTGTATGTGACGATCTTTTCTATTCCGATATTTTCAGGGTTTGCAGCTATTAAGTCTGAGGCCTTCGGATATGCCTTAGCAAGTTTATCTCCTACAGCTATTAAGTTAAAGCCCGGCCTTATCGCTATTTCTATAGGAAGTGATTCTACCTGAAAATTAGACCAGTAAATCTGGTATATGCCGTCTCTGTCGTCCTGCCAAACAAGAACTCCCTCGCCGAGTGCGGGATCCTCCTGCTTTGCCGGGTTTGCGCTTAGTCTTGCGCCTGTTCCTGATTTGATGTCGAAGAATGACAGGTTAGGGTCATCCGGCCCTGATTCGTATTCAATATAGACTAAGGCGTCATTAAGAATTGTTGCCTGGGTGTGGTCTCCTGCGCCGTATGTCACCTTTGTCTCGCCATTTGTGAGGTCAGAGAAGTAAATATCTCTTTGGCTGTTTCTTTCGTCGGTCCATGCGACTGTGTTACCTGATATCGCGGGCAAGGTCTGGTTATAGATATTGGATGTATATCTCGTCTCGGTCTTTGTGACGAGGTCGTATTTATATATCTCTCCAAGGCCGTGCCTGTAATCCTCCCACAAAAGTATATTTCCTGATATCGAAGGATGTATCTGGTCTCTTTCATGGGATGTGACCCTGATCTTTTCTTTTGTGTTTAAGTTATATGCGTATATGTCCAGGTTTCCTGCGCTGTCGTCCTGCCATGACACCCATTCTCCTGATATGACCGGACGCTCCTGATTGCTCGTATCGCTGCATACTACAAACTCAAGGGATTTAGATAAGTCGTATCCGTAAATGTCCCAGTTACCGCTGCGATTATCCTGCCAGACTATTATGTTTCCGCTTATAGAAGGCCTCATCTGGTCTGAAGAATTGTTTGTGAGATTTACAGATGAAGCACCCGAGATATCTTTTGTATAGATATCCCATTTTCCGTTTCTCTTATCCTGCCAGACAACCTTTGTGCCTGAGACCTCCGGATACTGCTGCGCTCCCGTAAGGTTAGGGTCAAGGGCCTGGCCTTTAAACCATTCAGTTACAGTAATGTTTAAAGCAGATGTGGATGTATGGTTTATCGCGCCTCCGCTTAATCCGTCTGTAACGCTTAATCTTGCCGTATATATTCCTGTAGGGACAAGGATGTCGTTTTTGTCCTTGCCGTCCCAAAGGACTTTTGTCTCTATGCCTGATGTGAGGGTTAAAGTAAATGTCTTTACAATATCCACTTCAGAGAATACCTCTCCTTTTGATATGTCTATTACCGCCTGAAGCGTATTGATGTCGTCAGTTGCCTTTACTGTAAAGCTCGTTGTTCTTGTTGCTGTCACACCCTTGGGAGCGTGAGGCATAAAGGTCGAAGGAGCAGCGTTGAATGTGGTTATATCAGGAACTGCGTTATCAACATAAAGGTTTGTTGTCTTTGTAGCTTCCTGGTTACCTGCCCTGTCTATGCTGTAATACTCAAGAACGGCGTTTCCTAACGTGTCTATATTCATAGGAAGCGCCGGAACAAACGAAGCGTCGGTTCCGACTATCTTTCTCAGCATCTGGTCTACACCGCTGCCTCCTTCGTTATCCGTGGAAGTAAAGATTATCTTTGTCTCTGGCGTTATATAGACAGGGTCGCTGCCCTTCGAAGGCCCGTCAAAAACAAGGGTCGTGACAGGCGCTATTGGGTCGTCAGCAGGCTTTGCGTATACAAGGGTATAGGTACCTGTTACAGAGGCATCCGCCCTGTAGTCTAGAATATGAAGCGTGTATATCCTTTGGTAATTCGCGTCAAGGCCTTCGCTAACCCAGAAGTTGTTGGGGTCAAGATGCACTCCATCAGCCCTTACTACATCGAGTAGCTTAAGCATGCCTTTGGATGGGTCAGGAAGTTTTGTATAAACCCATCCGGGGTCTTCTGTAGTAACCTTCATCTCGACATTAGGCTGCTGTGAAGTCGGTCTTCCCGGAGATGATATAACAGATATTACCGTTATGGGGGACCTTGAGTCTTCGACCTTCCCTGTATTACCCGGGATCTCTGATTCGAATATCGCATCAGGGAGGTGTTGGGGGTCCTTGTCCGTATCCGCGAGGAAATCAAGCCTGCCGTCTCGTCCAGGAAGGTTGACCTTCACTCTATGTATAAGGTAATGGGTATTCGTCTGCTTAAGTATTGATGTGAGCTCTCCTCCAAGGTCTGATGCATGAGAAAAAGTCGCATTGAATTCAACAAACTTTCCGCTTAAGGTAGATATCATCTCCCAGTATCCTGTTGCGATCTTTTTGCTTTCGAGGGTTCCAATGTTTACTGTAAGGGATGGGGAGACTGCGCTGTCATTCACAGAGGCGCCAAGGAGTTTGAAGTCAATGAGGAGGCCCTGAGCGTTATCCACAATCTTTGGCTGGGCTGAATCTATTTTAAGACTCCTTGCTGGCCCGTACCCTGAGTTGAGAACCCTTACTGCTAATGGGAATGGCACAGGCGCTTCGACCTGAGGTGTAAAGGGATTATCTCCGAGGACTTCGAATGGCAGGAAATAATCGAGTATGAGTTGGGCTTCGGGTCTCACTGTAATCTTGTCCGGGTTTACAGAGACGACTTCCTGCTTACCGTCAACAGTATATGTAAGGGTCGCCCCTGCCCAGTAAGGCAATCCTGCAGGGTCAGTGCCGCCTGCTCCGGGGGATGGGATTATTAGCCAGTGGACTTCAGCAGTGGTTGCAGCCTTTACAACACCTGTTCCGTCAACTGCGTTTATCTTGCTTGTAGATGATACGCGCATGTAGAAAAGGTCATTTTTTACGTTGCCGTTTGCATCTTTTAGAATTACATCTACTCTTATGTCTGAAAGGTCTTTATCCGGAATGTTGTTTGTGATTATCATCTTCGCGTCAAAGGCGATTCTTTCAAGCGTAAGTTCCTGAAGAATCTCTATGCTTACTCTTGAGCAGGCGGTCTCCGCGCTTACGACCTGAGGAAGCAGAATCAATATGAATGATATGAGTATCGCCTTTTTAATCATCCCTCTGGCTTCAGGATTCTTACTCATCCGCGATCCTTGAAAGGAGCATAAATATCTCTCTGTTTTCCTTCCATAAAAGGTCTGCTCCAGGGACATTCACCATATATGAGAACGCAACCTTCTTACCGTCCTTTTTTTCTATATATCCGGCAAGGCAGTAGACATCATCGAGTTGGCCTGTCTTTGCCCTAATATGAGTGTTTATGTAGCCAATGTCTTTAAGTGTCCCTTCCATTCCAACTCTCGGAAGGCTTTCGTAAAAAGAATTAAACCAGGGTTTTTCAGATATCTTTTCGAGAAAGCTTGCAATATGTCTCGAACTGATTTTATTTAAGTGAGACAGTCCGCTTCCGTCAGCAATGGTTATCTCTTCTAAAGAAAAGCCTATATTATTGAGAAACTCTTTAAGAGCAAGACTTCCCTTTTCAATTGTGCCGGGAGGGCCATATCTTTTTGCGCCGAGAATAAGAAGAAGGTTTTCGGAAAGAACGTTGAGGCTATAGTTGTTTATGTCTTTAACTATCTCTTCGAGCTTTTTTGATTTTGCAGCGTACATCAAAGAAGCGCCTGATGGGGTTTTTCCGTTTCTTATGGTTCCTTTAAAAGTAATGTTGTTTTCCCTAAGGAGTGTTTTGAAGGTCTGGGCTAAGTATAAAGCTGGGTTTTTAAGGGGGAATCTTTTTCCCATTGGTGTTGAGCCGGTGAGTCCCGATATTGAGTAAGTGAAATCGTCTATCTGTAAAATGTCAGGTTTTCCATTAAGGCTCGTGATTACCTTTACTAAGTCATTGGGAGGGTCAATTTTTATCTCAGGCGGGCTACCGGAGATAGTTATCGAAACGGTATGCATATCAAGGCCTAGCGCTGAAGGAGTCGCGTATGCAGAGCCGTAATGCTTGGGTTTCCATTCCTTAAGGTCAAAGAGAGTGTCGTCAATAATTATGTCACCTGCAATCTGTGTTATCTCCATTGAGATGATTGCATCTACCGCCTTAGAAATATCCCCTTTTGAGAGAAAGGCATTACCGGAGCCTTTAATATAGATGCTGCCCTTAAGTTCTTTATCTGCGACATTTCCGTCATGGGAGAAAAATGTATCGAGGGAGATTTGCTCTCTTGAGTTCATGTCGAGGATTGCTGCTGTTATGAAGAGCTTTACGAGGGAGCCAGGTGTTAAAGGAACGTCTTTTGAATTGCCTTCGTCGGAAAGCTTTCTATGAGTATCTACGTCAACGGCAGCAAAGGACCATTTGGCATTCGCGGGAACTGTAGTCTGGATGGAGTCTTTTATGACGAGTGATTTTACCGAAAGGCTTGTCTCTACCGAAGCTGCTGATATTGCCAAAGGCGAAATGACAAGCAAACCGCAGGATATAAGACATGTCAGAATGAGTGATGCTTTTTGTCTTAAGGTCAAGTACTTTCCTCCTTAAGGAATTATCGACCAAATAAAAAAGCCCACCTCCGAAAAGGTAGGCTTTAATTTCATCCTACTTGCCACTACGGCAACCCCTCTAACCCTCTTCAGGTTGGTAGCTTTGTGTCCCACGGTTACCCATGGTTTACTCTTTTTCGGTGGTCGCTAGTATTAAATAATAACGTTTAAAACTTTGTCAAGTGAAATTTATCTCGTGTCAAGCCAAAATAGAAATGTCCGGTTCTTTATCGCTATCTCCAGTGATTATGGAATCACTTGCCGACCTTCTCGGCCACTTCATCAGGAATATCAAAATTTGCATATACATTCTGGACATCTTCGTGGTCTTCAAGCGCATCCATGAGCCTCAGCATCTGCTCTGCTGACTTTCCATCCAGGGCCACGTAGTTTTTTGGAAGCATCGTTACTTCAGCAGATTCGATTGGTATATTTGCCTGCTCGAGCGCAGCCTTAACATCGTTTAAATTCTCAGGCGCGGTGATTATCTCATAATTGTCCTCCTGAGGCTCATTCTTCATGTCCTCGGCGCCTGCATCCAGAGCAGCAGACATGACAGAATCCTCTGAAGCCTTTGCCTTGTTAACCAATATATAACCCTTCTTATCAAATATCCACGAAACACACCCGGTTTCTCCAAGACTTCCACCGCTTTTAGACATCATATGCCTTATCTCCGGGACAGTCCTGTTTTTGTTATCAGTCATAACATCAATAAGTATAGCAACGCCTGCAGGCCCATATCCCTCATATAAAATTTCCTCGTATGTAACTCCGGGGAGCTCGCCGGTTCCTTTCATTATCGCCCTTTTAATATTATCGTGAGGCATATTTACTTCCTTTGCCTTCTCTATTGCGGTGCGCAGCCTGGGGTTGCCGTCGGGGTCTCCGCCACCGAACCTTGCCGCGACCGATATCTCTTTTACGATCTTGGTAAATGCCTTGCCTTTTTTTGCGTCCGTATTAGCCTTTTTATGTTTTATCTGAGACCATTTCGAATGTCCTGACATTATTTATATACCCCCAAACTTATTTTTTCAATTTCTTTATTTCTTCCAGCCTCTTTTGGGAAGTTTCACCTTCCGAGGTTTTCGGGAAGAACTCTATTACTATCTTATACCCCTTCTCTGCCTCTATAAGGTCGCCAAGATTGAACTTTGCTTCAGAAAACATAAACAGATGATATGCCCTGTCAAGCTTCCCTGTGGCGATAAACTTTTTGACATGCGGCGTAAATATCCTTAGAAGCCTGTCCCACATCTTGTTAGCGTAATAAAATTGTCCGAAGGCCTGTTCTATGTTGAACGTGAGCGTAGAATCAGGATATCTCCTGAGAAAATCTTTATATAATTTTTCCGCCTTGTCAACCTTTGGGGGCTTGAACTCCTCAATGCTCAAAGCGATAAGCCTCCAGTAAGTTTCTTCAACCAAAGGGACATCGGGATACTTATTTATTATCTCATCATACAAAGCCTCCATCTGCGGAAGTATGGACTGCCTGTCCTCTGCTTCCTCTGTAAGGCTGAGTATCCTGCCAAACAGTTCATTCACTTTTTGCTCCTGCTCTTCAACAGAAACCTTCTTCCCGGCAGCAGGCGGCTTCTTATCATCTGCTGTTTTGGCCGGCGTTACACATGCAGGGATTAAAAAAAGAAAAACTGTAAGACCGAGAAAAAGCGCATAGCGCATAGAGCATAGCGTGTTATGTGCTGGAAATATGCCTTGTGTTTTCATTCTATATGATACTCCTTTATCTTAGTCAGCAGCGTTTTGTAACTCACCTGTAAAACTTCTGCCGCCCTGCTTTTATTCCCTTTTGTTTCTTTCAATGCCTTTGTTATCCTCTGCGTTTCAGCAATCCTCAGCGCCTCTTTTGACGCATCCTCAAGAGTCCCGTTCATAGGGAGATTCTTCAACCCGGCTTCCAGGGGCAGAGGGCTCAAAGATACATGTTCAGGAGTTAGCATCTTGCCATCACACAATATTATCGCCCGCTCAATCGTATTTTCAAGCTCCCTTACATTGCCTTTCCATGAATAGTTAACAAGCATCTCCATGGTCTCCTTCGAGATACTCTTCAATGGAGCTTTAAGTTCCCTGCAGTACTTATTAAGAAAAAAGTCCACAAGTAACGGAATATCCTCTGTCCTTTCTCTGAGTGGAGGAATCTTCACAGGAAAAACACTCACCCTGTAGAACAGGTCCTCTCTGAACGCCTTTTCCGAAACAGCCTTTTCAAGGTCCTTATTGCTCGCTGCAATAATTCTGACATCTATCTTTATTGTCTTCAATCCTCCAATCCGCTCAATCTCTTCTTCCTGCAAAACCCTGAGCAGCTTGGCCTGAAGCGCAATGTCCATTTCTCCAATCTCATCGAGAAATATAGTCCCCTTATCAGCAAGTTCAAACTTTCCCAGTTTCCTGAAATCAGCGCCTGTGAATGAACCTTTTTCGTGTCCGAAGAGTTCAGATTCAAGAAGCTCCCTCGGTATGGCTGCACAGTTAATCGGCACAAATGGATACTCCCTTCTGGGACTAAGATTATGTATAGCCCTTGCAAACAATTCCTTGCCTGTACCGCTCTCACCCAGTATGAGCGCTGTCGTCTTGCTCGGCGCGACCTTCTGAATATTCTGCGCGACACTTGCAATTTTTTCACTCTTACCGATAATCCTTGGGATTCCGAGCTGGGCCGAGAATTCTTCTTTCAAAAGCATGTTCTCTGTCATTAACTTCTGGGTCTCAAGCGCCCTTTTCATAAGCATCAACAGGTGGTCAGTATCAAAAGGCTTTGTAATAAAATCAAAGGCCCCTTCTTTCATTGCAATAACAGCAGTCTCAACCGACCCGAATGCAGTCATCACAATTACCGGCATCAATGGGTTTTCCTCTTTTGCCGCCCTCAATACATCCATGCCGTCCCTTTTGGGGAGTTTCAGGTCTGTCAAAACGAGAGACACCATGTCTTCCTTCAATTTTTTAATTCCCTCAAGCCCGTCCCTTGCAATAACAGTCCTGTAGCCTTCAGCTTTGAGGGTCTCTTTAAGCATATCCGACATTGATTCTCTGTCTTCGACTATGAGGATTGTTTCCATAAAAGCCTAAATATCATATCACATCTTTGCATCTTTCAGTGCGTCGCTGCAACCGCAGTTTCTTTGCTCCGGGATAATGCTGAATACCTTTGTTAAAAGAACTTTTATTCTTTCAGTTGATTCCGCCATCTTTTCTACAACCTCTGTTGTTGTCAATTTCTTTCCCGAGATACCTGCAGCATAATTCGTTATAACAGCAATGCCGGCAAAGCATATCCCAAGTTCCCGGGCCAATGAAGCCTCAGGCATTCCTGTCATTCCCACAACATCAGCGCCAAGTAAAGAAAATGCCCTTATCTCTGCCGCTGTCTCAAGCCTCGGCCCGTTTGTACATATATAAGCAGCCCTTTGTTTAAGTTCGACTCCTGCCTTTTTCCCTCCTGAAATTATTGCTGACCTCAGTTCAGGACAGTACGGCTCCGTAAAATCAATATGGACTATATCTTCCTTATCATAAAAAGTTCTTTCCCTGCCCTCTGTCATGTCTATAATCTGGTCCAGGACAGCAATCCTTCCCGGAACCATCTCAGGGTTTATCCCGCCGACAGCATTCACAGTGATAATCCTCTCCACCCCAAGTTCCCTGAACCCCCGGATATTTGCCCTGTAGTTGACCTTATGAGGCGCGATATGGTGCGGAGAGCCGTGCCTTGGAAGAAATGCAACCTCTCTTCCAGCTATATCGCAAATCCTGTAAAGGCCTGACGGTTCGCCGTAAGGAGTTGATATCTTCCTTTCTTCCCTGACAACAACACCTTCTCGGTTGCGAGTCGTACCGACAATCTCGTAAAGCCCGCTTCCGCCGATAATGCCTATCATTAACTTTCTCCTTCAGATTGATAGATGAAATTTTAACATATTAGGTCAATATCTATCGATAAAGCTGTGGACGAAAATAGTCGTGTTAATAATTTTTCATGTGAGCAAAAATATTTGCCAATAATTTTGCTTTCAGGCAAATTTATTAGCAAACACCCTTCTTGCGCCAGAAGTTTTATAGTGGCAATAGTGAAACGGTGTTAAGTGCTTGACTCCTCTTCCAATTTTTTCAAAGACAGGACATTAGTAAATCCTTTTTTCTTTAAGGCCTTGACTAATTCCTTATCCCCGGTCAAAAAGCATGCATCAAGAAAAATAGAGAGGGCTATAAAAGGGGTATCATTTTCATCTGTATCCTTGCATAAAGAGTATGCCTTGCTAAAAATCTCCCTTGGAATAGTATCTTCACTGATAAAATGTATTTTCGAAACGATATTCCCTAACTGCGTAAGAATCTCATCCTCGCTTAGTTTTGAAACGGCCTTGATTTTGTCTTTATGCTTGAAGATTTCTACAAATAGAAAATTGCAGCTATAAAAGGTATGCTTGCTCAGATATAAAAGAGTTCTAAAACGGTTGTCAGAACTTAAAAGGGCAGAAAAAAGAATATTGCTGTCAATTACCAGTTTCATTAATAAATCTCTGCTTGTTCTCCTTCCACCATTTTGCTTTTATTTTCTCTGAGAGCTTTAAGATGTCCTCTGTGGCAGCCTTGCTTTTTTTTGCAATCTCAACAGCGGACAGAAAAGACAGGATATCCTCATCAACCTTTCCTACGGCAAATTCCAGCAATACTTTGTTGCCCTTTAAAACAGCTTGCATGATAACCCTCCTTTCAGTTGTTGATTTTATTCTATTATACCAATATTAGAGAGAAATTCTTCAATCGGCTTATCGTCATTAAAGATATTTTCTCAATTTTAAATACCCTTCCCGCTCCGGAAGTTTTTGGGGGCAATGGGGAATGTTTGCAAAGGTCTATTGAGGTTCAACCTCGATAGAATCGCATTTATTTACTACGTGTAGAAATATACACCGACAACGTGCGGCTGACCCACGGGCGCAGCCCGATGGTGTCGAGCCGCTGGTTGGGAGACGAGTTCATAAACTGAAAGAGGATATCTAGGCGAAGTACAAAACAGGCTCTAGAGATAAATCGCCTTGTCCATTGAAACTGGGTAATGCGATGCAGGGTTTTATGCAGATTAGCAGAAAGATTGTTTAAAAATTATATTGAATGCACAAAGTCAGAAATTCAGTAAGGTTACTTTCTATTTTAACTCAGTAATTGAATTATAATCGTAAGGTGCTGCCGAAAAATCGGCAATCTTTGAAATTGACGTAAACCGTTCGGGCACAATCTTTGTCCCCAAAACAATGCTTATTTGCGTATCCTGGCCCTCAATTGCCACATTTGAGTTATTATCAGTATTGTAAATCATAATATTATGTACTCCTTTATTTAATTATAATACAGTTTCATTCAATTGTCCAACCCTGAAACAATGTCAACAGCTGTGTATTAACAATACCATTTGGGTCCATTGCGCCTATAATTTCATATTCAAGTACGTTCAAATCTGTTTTATGAACGCTTTCAATATACACCAATTTGGCACTGGCTTTCGGTTTCTTTTGTTTTTGTCCTGTCGCTAATTGTGGAAAGCTCTGCATAAATTCAAAGATAGGAGAAAATGGCGATTCAAGCTTCATTTCTTCCTCATATTGCAGATAAAGGTTCCATATTAAATCTTCTACAATAGTATCTGGTTTTGCAATCGTTCTTATTCCAACAGCACGCTCTGCTTCAATTCTATTAATCGGATGTCCATGATAATAAAGCTTCGAGGTTAAGCTATCAACTATCTCCTGTATCGGATGTTCATCGGCTGATGTCAACATGTGAAGAGATAGTAATTTCGTCGCCATCATTCTTGACTGTGCCAAAGAACGCTTTACGTTTCCCAACGCGAGAGGATGTATATTCTCTGGTAATTTATTAAACGCCTGTACAAGCTCGTCCTCATGTGTAATTGAGGCGTCTTCTTTAATAAGATTAATGTAGGCCGTAACATCCTCAACACTTATTCCTTTTTTCTTGCCTTGAGGCTCTGCCGGATTAACCGGTGGGTTGAAATCATTTGACACTGTAGGGTCTGTTGGCCCTAACATCCCCATAGGATGCATAAAAATTTCATCAGCACCTAATGCAGTTAACGTCGCAGCACTAAAAGCCCTAAATGGGATTAAAACAGATAATTTTTTTGAATATTCTCGAAGAAGTGTAACTAAGCGCCACGGAACTGTCCCGTCGCCACCATTACTATATAGAACCAAGTCAATGTTCATTTCCTTGCCAGATTTTTTATGAGCAATTATATGGTCATATATTTTCCTTATTGAATCCATCGCCATTGCAACTTCGGCACCGGGACGTGTGCTGGTGATGTACGTGATGACGAGTGAATTTCTCTTCGATTGAAGTTCTTGAATAATCTTTAGTCGATCAGTTTTTGCCATAGTGAGGAATTATGCCAAATAAACAAATAAACGTCAAGTTATTATTGCGACCGCAGTCATCAATTTTTGAGTTTTATGATGTAATAATCTGGCGAAGTAATTTACTAGATAACGAGGAGCATAACCCGCAGGGGTTAACTCCTTGAATATTAATCTAAACCAAACAGCGTTAACCCCTGTCGGTGTTGATGCGTTTGTTATAGCTTTTTTTGGGAGGTTTATATGTATTGGTTTTCAAATTTAATAGTCAAAGGTTCGCATCCTTTTCATTGGTCGGATTGTTCTGTTTATAATGAGCCTGCCTTTCCTGCTGGACCTTGTGATTGCGGAGCTGTTATAGCTCACAAAAAATGGTATTCATATGCTCGTCACCTTTTTTATATCCGGGTCTCGGCTTGTCGAATGTCTCTTCAAGCAACTTTAAAGAAACTATTTTGTCGAGGGACATAAGATGCCACGGAGTTTCATTTGGTCTTTTCCCTGTGCCTCTAATTTGATAGCATCTTATGGCCTCTTTGTCTTTTCTTGTAAGGCCATAGCAATGAGGTTCAACAACACGAGGATGATCGTCATACATGAACGACAGACACCTTTTTGTTTTGATTGCTTCAATGATTGTTTGATTCATGTTAAATTCTCCTTTTATTTTTTGTCGTTCCAGAAGGTATACACATATGCTTTTTCACAGCGTCCAGACTTGGAAAATATTCCATCAGCTAATTCTACGCGGACGCAAGTTCCGCCGATTATATCCCCCTTATCACCTCTGAAGTATTCACAGATGAAGGGGTATATACGGAAACGCCAAGAATTTTTTTCTAAACTAATGATTTCTCGACAGTCATCATATTTGACCGTGCCTTCATTGTGGGTACAGCCAGAAAGCAATATTGCAAGGACAAGTAAGATCGTTTTCATATTTTGTCTCCTATATAATTTGGGCTATAACCAGTTATTAGATAGTTTCTCGATAACATCGGAATTTCCATGTAACACCAAGGAAAACATAAAATATGCCTCGACGTAACTTCCTGAGTTCATTATATTTATCGGGTTGACTAACATTCCGTTTGTCATGTTATCCAGTTTTCTGGTTAACATGCTATGCTCAACATGCCAGACCATATTTTACCGCATTATAACAAGTATGTTCAGGAGCAGGCAAGCGCGGAAGGCTTAACTACAAGGGTTCAAGGTTTCAAGGTTTCAAGTTAAAAAAAAGAGCGGAAGTGCAGTCGCCTCGGGCGACTCTACGCTGACGCTACGAAAAGTCTGCAAACTGCAAATCTAACGAGGTCTTTTCCACCCAGCCTTATTCCACAAATTTGCCTTAATTTATGGATTACAACTCCACATATTTTGACAAATTTATGGATTTATGTTAACTTAATCCAGAATGATTAAACGTGCTTATAACCTTGGAGACTTGGTTCAGCCTAATAAAGTGCTTGTTATTTATGGGCCGAGGAGGGTTGGCAAAACCACGCTCTTAAACAACTATCTTTCCGGGATTAAAGCAAAATACAAGCTTGATTCCGGAGATAATATAAGAGTCCAGCAGGTTTTAAGCTCTCAGGATTTTACCAAAATAATTGAATATGCGTCAGGATATGACCTGATAGCAATTGATGAGGCACAGCAGATTCCTAATATTGGCATGGGACTAAAAATTATTGTTGATCAGGTTCCCGGCATTAAGGTAATTGCAACCGGTTCTTCATCGTTTGATCTTGCCGGTGCCGTAGGCGAGCCGCTAACAGGCAGGAAGACAACGATTACTCTTTATCCTATTGCCCAGATGGAGCTTATTTCCATGCATAACAGACATGAATTAAAGGAAAAACTTGAAGAGTTTCTCGTCTTCGGCTCTTATCCTGAAGCTATCACCGCAAAAAGCCGCAAGGATAAAATTGCTATTCTTGAAGAGATAGTCAGTTCTTATTTACTTAAAGATGTCCTTGCCCTTGACAGGGTAAAGAGCTCAAAGGTTCTGCTCGATTTGCTGAAACTTATCGCCTTTCAGACAGGCAGCGAAGTCTCGCTAAATGAATTAGCCACACAGCTAAAGCTTGATGTTAAGACCATAGGCAGATATCTGGATATTTTTGAAAAGGCATTTATTATTAAACGCATAGGCGGATTCAGCAGAAATTTGCGCAAAGAAATCGTAAGCAAGGCAAAATATTATTTTCTGGATAATGGCATCAGGAATGCCGTCATCTCTCAGTTTAACCCGCTTGACAGCAGGAACGATATAGGTATTTTATGGGAAAACTTCATGGTAACAGAGCGTATTAAAAAATGTGCCTACCGAAATATTTACGGCTCATTCTATTTCTGGCGCACATACGACGGCCAGGAAGTGGATCTGGTTGAAGAACGCGAAGGGAAACTTTACGGATATGAATTCAGGTGGTCAGCCAAAGATAAAATGAAGACGCCCAAGGACTGGCAGAAAACATATGCTAATGCGGAACTTAAGCTGATTAACAGAGAGAACTGTCTGGATTTTATCCTGTAATTTTTTGCTTCACCTATTAGCTCACCCCTGCCGGCATCATGGCAGTCTCTTAAACTTTTTTCTTAATGCTATAATATGAATGCGATTGCCACGCCCGTTGGGCTCGCAATGACAATTAGATTGAGATTGCCACACACTGACAAAAAAGAAAGGCACAAAATGCTCGATAAAGAACTGCTCCAAAAAATACTTAAAAAAACCCTTTCTTCCGGCGGGGAATATGCCGATGTGTTCGTTGAGCGCAGGAAGCCGACATCCATCCAGCTTGAAGACGATAAGATAGAAAAAATATTCTCCGGGATAGACTCCGGAGTCGGCATAAGACTGATACATAACTCCAAGACCTTCTATGCCTTCAGTAATGACCTGTCTGAAAAGGCATTATTGGAAATTGCAGACAGCCTGACAAAGGCATCCAAATCTCCCCAAAAGGACATAACCCTCGACCTCAGGAAACAAAGGCCTGAGGTAAACTTCAACATAAAATTAATCCCCGAAACTGTTCCTATGGATAAAAAAATAGAGCTTGTCAGAACTGCAAACAAGACTGCGCGTGCTTTTGACAAAAGGATTAAACAGGTAATTGTAATGTACCGGGATTCTGCCCAAAAAGTTCAGATAGCAACATCAGAAGGTTTCATAGCAGAGGATGAACGCATTCATACACTTATGGTCGTCCATGTTATCGCATCTGATAACGGAGTAATCCAGACAGGATATGAGCCGGCAGGTGGCCTGATAGGCTTTGAACTCTTTGAAAATGTAAAACCGGAAGAGCTTGCCTTAACAGCAGCAAAGCGCGCAACCATGATGCTTACTGCAAGAAGGGCTCCCGGAGGAAGAATGCCTGTTGTAATATCATCAAATGCGGGCGGCACAATGATACACGAGGCCATAGGTCACGGCCTTGAGGCTGACCTTGCACAGCAGGGACTTTCAGTATATTCAGGTAAAATAGGAGAGACAGTTGCATCGCCTTTAATCACTGTTCTTGATGATGCCACTATTCCAAATAAAAGAGGCTCTTTCAAATTTGATGACGAGGGAACACCTTCACAAAGAACAGTCCTTGTTAAAAACGGGGCGCTGACAGGTTATATGTATGACAACTACACTGCCATGCAGGACAAAACAAGGTCCACAGGCAACGGACGCAGGGAGTCCTATCACAGCAGGCCGATTCCGAGAATGACCAACACATTTATAGCGTCAGGGGAATCTCTGCCTGAAGACGTTCTAAAATCCACGCCTAAAGGCCTTTTCGTTAAAAAGATGGGTGGCGGCCAGGTTAATACAGTAACCGGCGATTTTGTTTTCGAGGTACAGGAAGGCTATATAATTGATAATGGAAGGATTGGAGAGCCGGTGAGAGGGGCTACGCTCACAGGTAATGGCCCGGAAGTGCTGAAATCCATTGATAGGGTCGGCTCTGACATGGGATTTTCAATAGGAACATGCGGGAAGGACAACCAGGGAGTGCCTGTATCAGATGCAATGCCTACAATAAGAATACCTGAAATTGTTGTAGGCGGTGAAGCATAAGGTGTGTTGATAACTACACATCTGATGAATATAAACAACGCT
>Ga0265296_1001458_pt1 | contig 27204 bp, 28 predicted proteins | sample MunlanPumphouse1_FD_189073 | JGI IMG/M metagenome (GOLD analysis project Ga0265296, IMG submission 189073) | Groundwater microbial communities from a municipal landfill in Southern Ontario, Canada - Pumphouse #1 | ecosystem: Environmental > Aquatic > Deep subsurface > Groundwater | place... | reverse complement strand
CTGCTTCGCGCCACCGGATCTGGCGTTTAACAAGGTTCCGACCGGCTCTTTGCATCCTAAGAGGGTAATGAAGGGGGTGGTCAGCGGTGTTCGCGATTACGGCAATAAGATGGGTATTCCTACGGTTAACGGCGCGATTTTATTCCATGAGCATTTTGCGGGCAATCCTCTTGTGTATTGCGGCACAGTGGGGATCATGCCTAAAGATAAATCTTTCAAGCAAACACATATGGGGGATTTAGTAGTAGTGGTCGGCGGAGCTACCGGCCGCGACGGCATTCACGGGGCGACCTTTTCATCAGGTGAGCTGACCCATGAATCCGAAACTATTTCCAGCGGCGCGGTGCAAATCGGCAATCCCATCCAGGAGAAAAAGATGCTGGATACGATCTTGCAGGCGCGCGATGCCAATCTTTACAGCGCGATCACTGATTGCGGGGCAGGAGGATTATCCAGCGCGGTAGGGGAGATGGCCGCGGAATTAGGCGTTAAGGTTTACTTGGATAAAGTCCCTTTAAAATATTCCGGGCTTTCCTATATGGAGATCTGGATCTCCGAATCGCAGGAGAGGATGGTTTTATCCGTTCCTCCGAAAAATATTGATAAATTGATCGCGGTATTTGCTAATGAAAATGTGCAGGCCACGGTGATCGGCGAGTTCACCGACACTAAGCGATTAGAGCTTTACTATGAAGATAATTTAGTTTGTGATCTGGATATGCGGTTTTTACATGAGGGCATTCCGCAGATCGCCAAGAAAGCTGTTTATACCCAGGCTAAACACAGGGAGCCGAATATCCCGCGGAAGAAAAACCTTACCGCTGATTTATTGAAGCTGCTTTCACATTATGATATCTGCTCCAAAGAGTGGGTGATCCGGCAGTATGACCATGAGGTGCAGGGCGGTTCAGTGATTAAGCCTTTATGCGGGATCCAAAACGACGGGCCATCTGACGCCAGCGTAACCCGGCCTTTATTTGATTCCAATAATGGGATCATTATCTCCAACGGCATAAATTTCCGTTTTGGCTTTATTGACCCTTACTGGATGGCTGCCTCCTGTATTGATGAAGCCCTGCGCCAGATTATCAGCGTGGGCGGCTCGTTAAAAGAGGTGGCGATATTGGATAATTTCTGCTGGGGGAATCCGGATAAACCTGATCGCTTAGGTGGTTTAGTGCGTGCTGCTTACGGCTGCTATGATACCGCCAAAGCTTACGGCGTGCCTTTTATCTCCGGCAAGGACAGCTTATACAATGAGTTCAGCGTGCACGGAAAATCTACTGCTATTCCGGGGACGCTTCTTATTTCGGCAATCAGCGTGATGGAGGATGTAAACAAGAGCGTTTCCATGTATGCTAAAGAAGCAGGAGATCTGATTTACGTAGTGGGAAAGACGCGCGATGAATTAGGCGGCTCGCATTATTATGATTTATACGGGGCAGTGGGAAATTGCGCGCCTAAAGTTTATCACCAGGAGGCCAAAAAAATATTTTCCGCTTTAAGCAAAGCCACAGGCAAAGGTTTGGTTAAGGCAATACATGATTGCTCTGACGGTGGGCTGGGGGTAGCTTTGGCAGAGATGGTTTTTAGCGGAGGCCTTGGCGCGGAGATATTTTTAGCGGAGGTTCCTTACCAATCAGTTGACAGGCGCGATGATTTTCTGCTTTTCTCGGAATCCAACTCCCGTTTTGTCGTGGAGGTGGAGAGGAAAAAGCAAAAAGAATTTGAGAATATCTTAAAAGGCCTGCCTTTTGGTTTGGCAGGATGTTTAGCCACTGGTAATGATTTTAAAATATACGGTCTTAATGGAAAGGTTTGCGTGGACGCGGACAGCCGTAAATTAAAAGAAACCTGGAGGAAACCTTTAAAATGGTAAGAAAGAAATCGTGCGGTAAAGAGAATATGCTTGAAAGGGATGATTTTACTCAGGAGGATACCTGGAGGATATTCCGCATCATGTCGGAGTTCGTGGACGGCTTTGAGGTCCTCTCCAAGATGGGCAAGGCGGTTTCTATTTTTGGCTCAGCGCGCACCAGGCCGGATTCCAAACATTATAAGTTGGGGGAGGAGGTAGCGTATCATATTGCCAAGGCCGGCTACGCGGTAATTACCGGCAGCGGGTCAGGGCTTATGGAGGCAGCGAACAGGGGAGCTAAAAGGGCAGGGGGACATTCTATTGGCCTGAATATTCATATACCCTGTGAGCAGAAACCCAACAAATACGTTGATACATTGCTGGATTTCCGTTATTTCTTCGTGCGCAAGGTGATGTTTGTCAAATACGCTAAGGCATTCGTGATCCTGCCCGGAGGATACGGCACTCTGGATGAATTTTTTGAGGCGATCAATTTAATTCAGACAGAGCGTATTGCCAAATTTCCGATCATCCTTTTTAACAGCGAATATTGGAAAGGGCTGATTGGGTGGCTTAAGGACACGGTTTATAAGCACGGCAATATCAGTAAAGGGGACCTGGATCTGTTTATCCTGGTGGATAAACCGCAAGATGTAGCAGCAGCGATTAAGAAATTCTACTCGCCCCGTTAGAACTATTCTATGACGGGGATATAAGGGAGGTTCTAACGGGGTGCCAAAGCCTAAAGTTTGCGTTTTAAGAAGCGCGGGGACAAATTGCGATAAGGAAACTGCCGCGGCGTTTTCGCTTGCCGGCGCAGCCCCTGAACTGGTGCATATTAACAGTTTAGTCAGCGCAGCAAGGGCTCTTAATGATTTCCAGATACTGGCTTTGCCCGGAGGATTTAGTTACGGAGACGATATCGCCTCAGGCAAGATTTTTGCCAATGAACTAAGATTTAAACTGGCTGATTCGCTGCGTGAATTTATCCGCGATGGCAAGCTGATCATCGGCATTTGCAATGGGTTTCAGATTTTGGTAAAAAGTGGGCTTTTACCAAGCACCCGGCCTTATCGGAAAGGCCGGTGCGTGCTTCTGCACAGGGATTCAGAATTAAAGCAGGATACTAGCTTGATCATCAATGATTCCGGAAAATTCGAAGACCGCTGGGTGTATTTGAAACCAAGCGGAAGATGCGCCTGGACCAAAGGCCTAAAAAATATAATTTATTTGCCGGTGGCGCATGGAGAAGGAAAATTTATTGTCCGGGATAATAAATTATTAAGCCAGTTAAAGAAGAATGGCCAGGTGGTCTTTCAATATTGCGACAGCGGTGGGAAATTATCCGGATATCCGGATAACCCGAACGGCTCAATAGAGAATATCGCCGGCATCACTGATAAGACAGGAAGGATATTAGGATTGATGCCGCACCCGGAAAGGCATTTGTTCAGCGTGCAACATCCGCGCAATTGGAATTTAAAATCAAAAAAAGAAGGTGACGGTTTACAAATTTTCAGAAATGGGGTGAAATATGTCAGGGATAATCTGTGATGACCATCCTAAGGAATATTGCGGTTTATTCGGCATAACCAATAACCGTCAGGCGGTTTGGTTGACTTACCTGGGGCTTTTTGCCCAGCAGCACCGCGGACAGGAGGCCTGCGGTATCGTGGCCAATAACCAGGGCATACTTTCCATCCATAAAGATATGGGCCTAGTCAGCGATGTATTCAGCGAGCAGGTGCTCAGCCGGCTTAAGGGTAATATGGCCGTGGGGCACGTACGCTATTCGACTACCGGTTCAAGTGTATTAAAAAATTCCCAACCACTTTTAATTGATTATGCCAATGGTTCGATTTGTATCGCGCATAATGGGAATTTAGTAAATTCATTTGAGCTGCGGCAGAAACTGGAAAAATCCGGCTCTATCTTCCAGACGACCACGGATTCAGAATTGATTATCCACCTGATGGCGCGTAGTAATAAGCGCAGCCTGGAGGACAGCCTGGTTTATGCTTTAAAAAGAGTTAAGGGCGCTTATTCTTTAGTGATGATGAATAGTGAATATCTGATGGGGATGAGGGATCCGCATGGCTTTAGGCCATTAGTTTTAGGCAAGCTTGGGGCTTCATATTGTTTTGCTTCAGAAACCTGCGCCTTTGATTTAATCGGCGCAAAATTCCTGCGCCAGGTTGAACCCGGTGAAATAATTCTTATTAATAATCAGGGAGTTTTAAAATCAATTAAACCTAAAGAGTTAGCGGTCCGTCACTACGCGTTCTGCGCATTCGAGCATGTTTATTTTTCGCGTCCGGATTCAAATGTATTCGGTGAAACTGTGCATACTGTGCGCAGGAAATTCGGAGGCCAGTTAGCTAAAGAACATCCGGTGCAAGCGGACTTTGTGGTTCCGGTCCCGGATTCCGGATTCTCCGCGGCATTAGGTTATGCGCAGGAATCCGGCATACCTTTAGAGATGGGCATCATCCGCAACCATTATGTCGGCCGGACATTTATTCAGCCGGCGCAGGATGCCCGGGATATGGGAGTGCGGGTAAAATTTAATACTTTAAAAGATATCTTGAAGGGTAAACGCATCATTGTGGTTGATGATTCTATTGTGCGCGGCACAACCTCCAAGATCCGCGTGCGCAATCTGCGTAAGGCCGGGGTAAAAGAGGTGCATTTAAGGATCTCCTGCCCGGCGCACCGTTATCCGTGTTTCTACGGAATTGATTTTCATCTTTCTAGTGAGTTGATTGCCAATAAATATGAAACACTGGAGAAGATTACTAAGTATCTGGAGGTAGATAGTTTGGGCTATTTAAGTTTATCCGGAATGCTTGGTTGTTTAGATAAGGGCAGGGAAAGCTACTGTACTGCCTGTTGGACAGGCAAATACGCGGTAAGGGCAGAAAAGCGGCACAGCAAGTTTTCCTTAGAGCGCAGATGCTGCGGCCAAGGGGAGATAATTAATGGATAAAATAACTTATAAGAAATCCGGTGTGGATATTGCCGGGGCAAGCGCGTTTAAGTCTAAACTCAAGCCGATTGTAAGAAAATCTTTCCGTCCTGAAGTATTAAAAGATATCGGCGGATTCGGCAGCTTCTTTAAATTGGATAAAAATAAATATAAGGACCCGGTTTTGGTCTCATCAAGCGATGGGGTAGGCACAAAACTAAAGATCGCCGGCCTGGCAAATAAGCATGATACCGTTGGCATTGACGCTGTGGCAATGAACGTGAATGATATTCTCTGCACAGGCGCCGAATCATTATTCTTCCTGGATTATATTGCTTTTACCAAGGTCAAAGAAGAAATCTTAGTAGATGTGGTAAAAGGAATAAATGACGGATGCATCCAGGCAGGATGTTCTCTTATCGGAGGGGAGACTGCCCAGATGCCAGGGATGTACAAAGATGAGGAATATGATATTGCCGGATTTTGCGTAGGGGTAGTGGAGAGGAAGGATATAATTGACGGCTCAAAGATCAAACCCATAGATGCAATTATCGGCATTGAGTCCAGCGGCCTGCATTCAAATGGTTATTCTCTGGTAAGAAAAGTATTAAGCGCGACAGAAATGAAAAGAATGAGCGCGGAATTACTTAAACCTACACGCATTTATGTTAAGCCCATCCTGAAATTGTTAAAGGATTTTCCTGCACAGGTCAACGGTATAGCGCATATTACCGGAGGCGCTTTTTACGATAAGATCAGCCGCATATTGCCGGGTAATATTAACGCACGTATTGATAAGAACTCTTGGCGCGTGCCTGAGCTTTTCCGGCTCATCCAGAGAAAAGGCAATATTGAGGATAAAGAAATGTATCATACTCTGAATATGGGTATTGGTTTGGTTTTGATCGTTGAGCAGAATGCGGCTTCAGCAATGATCAAGAGATTAGCCGAGCTTAAATTAAAATCCTGGGTTATCGGCCAGGCAGTTAAAGGGAATAAGAAAGTGGAGATAGTTTAAACGGAGGTACAATATGAACATTTTATTTTTAGTAATTGTGGTTGCTGCTGTAATATTCCTTATGGGTATCCGTATTGTCCGGCCTACTCACCGGGGATTAATTGAAAGATTCGGCAAGTATAACCGTTTTGCCAATCCGGGATTTAACTGGGTGCTTCCGATAGTTGAAAATCTCTACCAGATCAATATAACCGAGCAAATGGTAGATGCTGAGCCGCAGGAGATCATTACTAATGATAATCTGAATGCTAAAGTTGATGCACAGGTTTATTTTAAGGTAAAGGATGATGAGGCAAGCGTAAAAAGTACACAGTATAATGTGAATAATTATCAGTGGCAGATTGTGAATTTGGCGCGCACAACCTTAAGAAATATTATTGGTACTTTGACCTTAAAATCCGCGAATAGCGAAAGAGGCAAGATCAACGCTGAGCTGCATAAGACCCTTTGCGAGGAGACAGGCAGCTGGGGCTTAGAGATCGTCAGGACAGAGCTAAAAGAGATCGACCCGCCTAAGGACGTTCAAGAAACTATGAATAAAGTAGTCAAGGCGGAGAATGAAAAGATCGCCGCGGTGGATTATGCTACAGCCACTGAAACCGTAGCTGACGGACAAAAGCGCGCCGAGATTAAAAAAGCTGAAGGTATTAAACAGGCGAGAATTCTTGAAGCAGAAGGCGAGGCAGAAGCGATAAAATTAGTTAATGAGGCAGCCGAGAAGTATTTTACCGGCAATGCGCAGGTGTTGCGAAAACTTGAGGCGGTAGAGAAGTCATTACAGAATAACGCCAAGATCGTGGTCCCCGCGAATACAGAGTTAGTCAACGTAATCGGCGAAATGGCCGGTTTTCTGCCATTAAAGGCCAAAGAAGAAAAGAAATAACCGTTCTTTCTAATGAACCTGCCAGTTTTCTCGCTCAGGTCGATTTTTTAACGCCAATGCTCTTTCGCATTTCGGTGGCTGCTGAACTCGGAGCATTTGCTCTAACAAATGCTCCTCAAACAGCATCGCCATCCCCGTTTTGTCGCTTCGCTCCACGGGGATACCCTCAATGCTCAAGCTCCATTGGCTAAAATCGACATTCGCGCGAAAACTAACAGATTCATTTAAGGATTAAAGATGTAATTACTCTAAGCATGGATAGGAGGTTTCCTATGTGTTTAAAAAAATTAATCCACAGTGAAATTGAAAATTTGGCAAACAGATTTTATAAAGAACGTGACCAAGAACAAGACTCTGCATTAGGGGATTGGCTTAAAGCAGAAAGGGTAGTCAGGAGAGTTATAGCTGGAGTAATTTATTTAATTATTGGGATTTTAGTAGTTTTTGCATCCCCTTTAGTAATGTATTTCCTAGATATTTACGGTATTGAGATTTTTTGGTGCATTGGTTGGTCTATGATAGGGGCAGGAGCAGGGTTAATTAATACTAGAAATCATTCTCAAAGTAGTAAATTGCATCTCGTAGGTTATTGGTGGTTTGTTTTATTAGTAATTTCTATCTTTTCATTTACGATTCCTTTATACATTTCAGGTGAGTATCCTAATCTATATATTAAATTTTATTCTCTTTCTGCTTTGTTAGGTCTAATAGGAGGTTTCTTAAGCGATATATTTCGTGATTTATCTTTAAAAATATTTGAGAAATTAAATTTGAAAATTGGTAAAGGATAAAAGTATAAAAAGGGATGTTCCCTAAGGGGAATCCCTTGAATCAGCGGATGGCTCGGATTGATTTCGAGCAGGGCGTGGAGGTAGGGACCCGCGTAAGATAAGGAGGCAATGTGGATAAAATAAATAAGGAAACCCTGAGTCAAGCTGTAACAAAAGGAATTATCAGCGGGGAGCAATATAATAAAATACTTGCCTTAGATAGCGCAGCTGAACCGGCAACGGGTGAGAAGAAGAGAGGCCTTAATTATGTTACGGCTTTTTACTATTTTGGGGCCTTAATCATAATATTCGCCTTTACTTATTTTCTCGTTTCGCAGTGGGATAAGCTGTCCACAGGGCTGATCTTAGCCATAGCTTTGGCTTTTCAGGCCACCTGTTTTGGCCTGGGAATATATCTGCGCAAAAGCCTTAACTATAAAGTTTCCGGAAGCTTATTGGTAACTGCTGCCGTTGCCATAACTCCCTTAACGGTTTATTCCTTGGAAAAGATATTTGGAATTTGGCCGGTTACTAAGGTAACAAGCGATGCAGGCAGTTATGAGCAATACTGGACATTGATTAAGCCTTGCTGGGTCTATATTGAATTTATCACCCTGTTAGTTGCGGCTGCAACTTTATTCTGGGTCAGATTTTCTTTCCTGGCTGTTGTTATCGGCCATACCGCCTGGTTTTTATCCATGGATCTTGCAGAACTCATGGCAGGAGGACAAAGCTTTAGTGATGCCTCATGGGAAATAAGGAAGTGGGTTTCTATTATAATCGGGGCTATAATGATAAGCGTTGGCAGGTTACTTAACAGGAAAACAGAAGAAGATTACAGCCTGTGGCTGTTTATATATGGGGCGCTTATTGTTACCACCGCCACAGCATTCATCTGGTTGAATAATGAGCTCAATGCCTTATTATATCTTGCGTTACACATAATCTTTGTAGTGATGAGTATAAGATGGCAACGGACATCTTTAATGGTATTTGGCGCCATAGGTATATATGTTTACCTAGGTCGTCTGGCCTGGAACATTTTTAGAGATTCGCCGTTTTTCCCGATAATTTTGGCATTAATAGGCCTTTTGATGATCCTGGGAACAGTTTCATTCCAGAGGAATAAAGAAAAGCTTATCGGGATCATAAACAAGCCGGGACCCGCGTAATGAATATGATAGATTATCAGGATGGTTCTATTGTTAGTAAGGAGCTGATTAAGAAGGATAAGGGCACGGTAACCCTATTTGCTTTTGACAAGGGGCAGGGGTTAAGCGAGCACATCGCGCCATTTGACGCGTTCGTTTATATCATTGACGGCAAGGCAGAGATTACTATTGATGGAAAGATACATTCCCTTGCGGAAGGGGAGACAATTATCATGCCGGCAAATAAACCGCATTCACTAAAAGCGGTTGAGCGCTTCAAGATGCTTTTAGTAATGATAAAGGCTTAATTTTCATAATAAGAAAGGATACCCATGTTCGATAAAATGAAGGGGTTATTTGAGATGCAGAAGAAGATGCAGGAAGTAAAGCGCGAATTGGAGAATACAAATTTTGATATACAAAGCTCTGACGGTCTGATAAAGATAACCATGAACGGCGCTCAAGAGGTAAAAGGAATTGTTGTTAAGGATAACCTTAGCGAGGCGCAAAGGCCGCAGCTTGAAAACGCGCTAAAGGATACTTTTAACCGGGCGATCAAACGCTCGCAAGAAGTTGCCGCGCAGAAAATGAAGGAAGTCACCGGCATTAATTTACCTGGGTTAACATGATACGCAAGAAGAATATGAAGAATTCATTCGTAATTTTTCCGCTTATCCTTTTATTGATGGCCGGGGTAGTTTACGCGCAAACGTCGGAGGAGGCGGTGGAAGGCCATTTCCAAAAAGGGTTAGAATATAGCCAGAGCGGAATGAAGGATGAAGCAATTGCAGAATTCCGTCAAGTAGTTGAAGCCGATCCGGCTAATCTTTCCAAAGGCTATTATGAGCATACATACAGCGAGGCATTTTTTGATATCGGGGTGCTGTACGCTCAAAAAGGGGATAATGAAAAAGGGGCTGAATATCTCAAAAAGGTCTTAGAAATATTGCCAAACCACAAAAGGGCTTTATATTATTTATCCAATGTCCTGATGAATATTGGGGAGATCGCAGAAGCAAGGCCATACTACGACCGGGCAAAGGAGCTGGGATTTACCGGCGGCAAGCCAGGGGATGATGTTATCGGAGATTATTTTAATATCGTTAAAGAGCGGGAGCTCACTATTCAATACCCACTATTTTTTGAGCAGGGGAAATCCATATCGGTTACTATCAAAGGCACTTTTAACGGAGATGAAGATTTGCTGCGGGACACTATAACCGCCCTGGAAAAGTATTCCAAGCTTACTAATTATTCCGGTTCCTTTAATCAGATTTCAGCTGACCTTATCCGCTTGAGAGAAAATAAAACAATATTTATTGAAAAGTGGGTTGTTGGAGAAAACGGTAATCAAAAGGAATTCTGGGTTAGATATAATTTTGCGCCGCCCAAGGATTTTCCTTATAAGGTTATGATACAAACTTCAGAAAAAGAACCTGTTTCCTAAGGGTATTTTTTAAGATAATAAGGAAAAAATATGAAAATATTAGTTATCGGTTCAGGCGGGCGTGAGCATGCGCTGGTTTGGAAGATCGCGCAATCAAAGCTTGTGAAAAAAATATTCTGCGCTCCCGGTAACGGCGGGATCTCGCAGCTTGCGGAATGTGTTGATATAAAGGCCGATGATATCCTCGGCCTCCTAGAATTCGCCAGAAAAGAAAAAATAGATTTAACCGTGGTCGGCCCGGAAGCTTCGCTAGTAGCAGGTATTGTTGATGAATTCAACCATTATAAACTGCCGGTATTCGGGCCGCAGAAAAAAGCAGCGATGCTTGAGCAAAGCAAGGCATTCGCCAAGCAGATAATGGTGCATTACAGGGTGCCCACAGCAGATTTCCGCGTATTTGTAAATATAGATGAGGCGAAGAAATATATCGGCGCAAGAGGGGCTCCTTGCGTGGTAAAGGCAGACGGCCTGGCACAAGGGAAAGGCGTTGTTGTGGCAAAGACCATTGAAGAGGCAAACCGCGCCGCCAACGCTATGCTCGTGAACAGGACATTTGGGGACGCGGGAAAACGCATTATTGTTGAGGATTGCCTGGTTGGCCAGGAGGCCTCAATACTCTGCTTTACTGATTCAAAAGTAATTGTCCCGCTGGTTACCAGCCAGGACCATAAAAGAATCTTTGACAATGATCTCGGCCCGAATACCGGAGGAATGGGCGCGTATTCCCCTGCCCCTGTAGTAACAAAAGAACTATTTGATGAAATCACCAAAAAGGTTTTTAGCCGTATTATCGCCGGCTTAAACGCGGAAGGGATCGAATACCGGGGGATACTTTACGCCGGGATCATGCTGACTAAAAACGGGCCGCAGGTTTTAGAGTTTAACGTGCGTTTCGGCGACCCCGAGACACAGGCAATACTTCCGCGGCTTAAGACTGACCTGGTGGAGGTTATGCTGGCGGTGACAAACCAGAAGCTCTCCCGATATCCGGCGTTGGAATGGGACCAGCGCGCCTGCGTATGCGTAGTCTGCGCGGCAAAAGGTTATCCCGGGGAATACGCGAAGGATAAAGAGATCTCTGGCTTAGATGAGGCTGCTCAATTGCCGGATGTGGTGGTTTTCCACGCCGGGACTAAGAAGGTGGGCAATAAAATTGTCACCAGCGGCGGCAGGGTCCTGGGGGTAACCGGATTAGGCGCGACGATCAAGGATGCCATAAGCAACACATACGCGGCCGTAAATAAAATAAATTTTGAAGGTATGCATTACCGCCGGGATATCGGAAGAAAAGCCATATAGGGAGGAAGTATGAATAAGATCAGCATAATCATGGGTAGCGCTTCAGACCTGGAAACCGTAAATGAAGCAATTAATCTGCTGAAAGAATTTAAGGTTGGCTACCAGGTTAAGGTTTTATCCGCGCACAGGACCCCTAAGGAGCTGGCGCAGTATGTGGAGGCAGCGCCGAAAAAAGGTGTACGTATATTTATTTGCGCAGCAGGCGGATCCGCGGCATTAGCCGGCGTGGTTGCTGCTCATACTATTTTGCCTGTGATCGGCATACCTATTGAGACTAAAAGCTTAAAAGGCATGGATTCATTACTCTCAACAGTGCAGATGCCCGCAGGCATTCCGGTTGCCTCTATGGCTATCGGACGCGCAGGTGCCAAGAACGCCGCGCTCTTTGCTTTGGAGATTTTAGGTATAACCGACGCGAAGGTGGCCGCCAAACTTATCAAATATAAAAAACAGATGCGCCTTAAGATCAAGAAAATAAAGTTAGGGAAATGAGCTTAACAAAAATAATAAAAATTAATCCCTCTGCCCCTGAAGAGAAATATATTGCTCAAGCGGCTAAAGTTATCGCCGGAGGGGGGTTAGTGGTTATCCCCACGGAAACTGTTTATGGCATTGCCGCTAATGCCCTGGATAAAAACGCGCTGGAGAGACTTTATGATGTCAAAAAACGTCCCGCGGATAAGCCATTTTCCTTGCTTATAGCAGATAAGTATAAGGCTGAAGAGCTGGCTGGCGATATCCCGGTGGCTGCTTATAAACTGATGCATAAATTCTGGCCGGGGCCGCTGACAGTCATATTAAAAGCAGCCGGAGAGGGCAAGGTGGGTTTGCGCATGCCGGATCATCCGGTTGCCCTGGGGATCATTGAGCAAGCGCAAGTAGCGATAGCCTGTCCTTCTGCCAATATCGCGGGTGAGCCGGCGCCGGATAACTTTGCGCAGGCTATCCAGAATATGGATGGCTTGGTGGATTTAGCTGTTGACGCAGGCCCGGCAAAATTAGGCCGGGAATCTACTGTTGTAGATCTAACTGTCCAGCCCCTGCGGATAATCAGAAGCGGGGCGATAAAGGATGAAGAGATAAACGCAGTCGTAAAATCCAAAAGTGTGCTTTTTATCTGTACAGGCAACTCCTGCCGCTCGGTAATGGCAGAGGCATATTTAAAGAAGCTCCTGGAAAAGCAGAATAGAAAAGATGTAGAGGTGAGCTCTGCCGGGATAATGATGCTTGCCGGATTAGGCGCCAGCGAAGGGACGCGAGAGGTCTTAAAAAGAGAAGGCATTGATGTGGGAGCGCATCATTCGCAAAGAGCGACTAAGGAGATGGTGGATAGATCGGATATTATCCTGGTGATGGAGAAGGTGCATGAGGATAAGATCCTGCAGTTAGAACCGCGGGCAAAAAATAGGCTTTTCTTATTAAAAGAATTTGCTAAAATAAGTGACAACAATCTGGATATCCCTGATCCAATAGGAAGCTCTCTGGAGTTTTACGAGCAGACCTTCAGCACGATCAAGGATGCCGTAGAAAGGATAAGTAAAATTATATGATCAAGCTATTGATCGCCTCAGACCATGCCGGATTTGCTTTAAAGGAAAAACTTAAAGCCTATCTTGGAAAAAAGGGGATCAGCGTAAAAGACCTGGGCACGTATACCCCGGAGCGCTGCGATTATCCTAAATATGCGTATGATCTGGCCAAGGGTATTTCTTCGGGGAAATATAAGCGCGGCATACTTATCTGTAAAACCGGCATAGGCAATTCTATTGTTGCCAATAGATTACCGAGGGTGCGCGCTGCGCTTTGCTATAATCTTAAGGCAGCTAAGCTCTGCCGCCAGCATAATGACAGCAATGTTCTGGTCCTGGGCTCGGCATTCGTAAAAGCAGATTTAGCCAAGAGAATGGCGATAGCCTGGTTAAATACCGGGTTTCTGGGGGGCAGGCATAGGCGTAGAGTTAATCAGATAGAAAAGATCACAGGAGCGGCAAAGTGAAAAATTTAAAACAAATTGATCCGGAGATTTTCGCGGTTATCCAGAAAGAGGTCAGACGCCAGGAGGAGAACCTGGAGCTGATCGCCTCGGAGAATTTTACATCCTTGGCGGTTTTAGAGGCGCAGGGTTCTGTGCTTACCAATAAATACGCCGAAGGGTATCCTGACAGGCGCTGGTATGGCGGATGCGAATATGTCGATGTCGTCGAGAACCTGGCAATTGAAAGGGCCAAAGCGATATTCGGCGCCGAGCACGCCAATGTCCAGGCGCATTCAGGTTCGCAGGCGAATATGGCGGTTTATTTCGCGGCGTTAAAACCCGGGGATACGGTCCTGGCAATGGATTTAGCTGCCGGAGGCCATCTTACCCACGGCCATCCGCATAATTTTTCCGGGATGTTCTTTAAGATGGTCGGCTACGGGGTGGACAGGAAAACCGAAACCCTGGATTATGACGCGATCCTGGAGTTGGCTAAAATACATAAACCAAAGATGATCTTAGCCGGGGCCTCAGCCTACCCGAGGATAATTGATTTCAAGAAGTTCCGCCAGATCGCCGATAGCGTCGGAGCTTATCTTTTTGTGGATATGGCGCATATCGCCGGTTTGGTGGCAGCGGGTGTGCATCCGTCGCCTGTGCCTTACGCGGAGTTTGTCAGTTCCACCACGCATAAGACCTTGCGCGGGCCGCGCGGAGGGTTTATTCTTTGTAAGAAAGAGTTTGCCAAAAAAATTGACAGCCAGATCTTTCCTGGGTTACAGGGCGGGCCATTGATGCACGTGATCGCCGCCAAGGCTGTGGCATTCCGCGAAGCAATGACCCCGGAGTTCAAACAATACCAGATCCAGCTGGCTAAAAATGCCGTAGAGTTAGCCGGGGCTTTGGAGGAGAGAGGCTTTCGTATTGTTTCCGGAGGAACGGATACGCATCTGATGCTGGTAGATTTAAATCCCAAAAATGTCACCGGAGCAGATGCCTCCCGGATACTGGGAGAGGTCAATATCACGGTAAATAAGAATCTTATTCCCTTTGACGAAAAGAGCCCGGCAGTAACCAGTGGTATTCGGCTGGGGACCGCGGCAGTAAGCACGCGCGCGATGAAAGAGGAGCAGATGCGTAAGATCGCCGAGTTAATCAACGCGGCATTAGAGGATCACGGGGACGCCAAAGAAATAGCCAGGATCGAAAAAGAGGTGATCTCCTTAACTAAGAAGTTCCCATTGTACCCGGAGTTATTAAAGTAAAATGAAAAAGAAAAAGCTTATAGATAAGCGTCCCAGCTGGGACCAATATTTTCTGGAGATGGCTACCCTTGTCTCCAAAAGGTCCACCTGTCTGCGCCGCAGTGTGGGAGCTGTTTTAGTAAGGGAAAAAAGGATTTTGGCCACCGGTTATAACGGCGCGCCAAGCGGGTTAAAGCATTGTATTGAGGTTGGTTGCATGCGCCAGAAGCTGAAGATCCCCTCGGGGGAGCGCCATGAATTATGCCGCGCCTTGCACGCGGAGCAGAACGCGCTGATCCAGTCCTCTTTGCATGGGATAAGCGTTAAAGGCGCTACGCTTTATGCCACCAACCAGCCCTGTGTTATCTGCGCCAAAATGTTGATCAACGCCGGGATAAAAGAGATCGTCATCGCCCAGGGTTACCCTGATAAAATGGCCATGGATTTTTTAAGGCAGGCAAAGATAAAAGTAAGGAAAATATAAAATATGAGATGCCCGTTTTGCGCTTATAAGGAGGATAAGGTCGTTGACTCCCGCGCTACCGCCGAGGAATCGGCAGTCAGGCGCAGAAGGGAATGTTTAAAATGCGGCAAGCGTTTCACTACCTATGAATATGTCGAGGAGGTTTCTTTATTGGTGATCAAGAAGGATGGTCGCAGGGAGTCTTTTGACCGCAAGAAGATCTTAGCCGGGATAATCCGCGCCTGCGAGAAAAGGCCGGTGAGCGTTGAAAAGATGGAAGAGATCGTCACGCAGGTTGAACGCCTGATCCAGAAAAAAAGCGACCGCGAGGTTTTAGCAAGTAAGATAGGGGAGCTGGTGATGGAGAAGCTGAAATTGATCGATGATGTAGCTTATGTGCGCTTTGCTTCGGTGTATCGCCAGTTTAAGGATGTAGGCCAATTTATGGTGGAGCTAAAGGATATTCTGGGTAAAGACAAGAAAAAGAAATAAGTAACAGGATTTTTGTAATGTTACAGGGACGGTTCCCACCGGGAACCGTCCCTTTGTTTTTAATCTGTTAGATTCTGGTATTTTCTTCGTCTATTAGTAGTAGAAGGAGGAATAAAATGGCCGACTTGATACCTATTGAACTGATTTCAACCAAAATTTTGATATTAAGAGGGAAAAGAGTAATGCTGGATAAGGATCTTGCTGAACTTTATGGGGTACCTACAAAGGTTCTAAATCAATCTGTAAGAAGAAATATAAGGCGTTTCCCGATTGACTTTATGTTCCAATTAACAAAGTTAGAAAAGTTGGAACTGGTCACAATTTGTGACCGGTTCAGGTCTTTGAAACATTCGACTGTGGAGCCCTATGTTTTCACAGAACAGGGCGTAGCGATGTTGTCAAGTGTGTTAAATAGCGAACGCGCCATTTTGGTAAACATCCAGATCATGCGTGCATTTACTCAATTGCGTAGGATGCTCTTAACTAATGTAGATCTTAAACGAAGAATTGAAGAAATGGAGCGTAAATATGATAAGCAGTTCATGATTGTTTTTAAAGTAATAAAGGAGCTCTTGGAGCCTCCGCCTGTTCCTAAAAAACCGACAATTGGATTCCGTTAAGTCCTGTAAATAACTTTGCCACCATTTTCGTCTATTAGTAGTAGAAGGAGGAATTGTGAGTGGACAAAATCTGACTATCCATGATCTCCCCAAGATAGAGCGACCGCGGGAGAAGCTCATTAAATACGGCGCTAGCAGGCTCTCAAATACAGAATTGCTGGCGATTATTCTGCGTACCGGCAAGAAAGGGGAGAGCGTTTTGGCTCTTGCCAATAGATTTCTGCGCAAGATCAGTTTAGAAAAATTTAGCGAGTTTTCTTACGGTGAATTTAGAAAGATATCCGGTATCGGCCCAGTCAAGGCTTGCGAATTATTATCTTGCGTGGAGCTCGGCCGCAGGATCTTTGAGAGTAAGAAAGTTAACATATCCCAGCTTCTTTCTCCGCAAGATGTGTTTGATAATCTTAAAGATATCCGCGTAAGTAAAAAAGAGCATTTTGTGGTCTTTTTTCTTGATTCCCGTAATCAGGAGATCAAGCGCGAGGTTATTTCTATCGGCACGATTAACGCCAGCCTTGTCCACCCGCGGGAGGTCTTTGAGCCGGCAGTTAAATACCTGGCGGTTCAGGTTATCCTGGCACACAATCATCCTTCCGGAGACCTTGAGCCTTCGGAAGAAGACCTGACCGTGAACAAAAGGCTGGTTGAAGCCGGAAAGCTCTTGGGTATAGAAGTCCTCGACCACATTATCGTTACCAAAGATAGCTTTATCAGTTTTAAGGAAAAGGGTTTGCTGTAAATAATCTAAATAAATAATTGACTAAATATACCAAATATGGTATATTTTAAATGAGGGATATTGACTATGAGTATCAATAAGAAGATTCACAGAGGAAGCGGTAATGTTTTTGCGGACATCGGGCTTGCTTTTCCCGAAAAAGTCCAAGCCCGGGCTGAGATTATGTTTCTTATCGCGGGAATCCTCAAAAAACGTGGTTTGACTCAAAAACAAACATCCAAGCTTCTGGGAATCCCTCAGTCCAAAGTTTCCTGTTTGGTCAATGGTAAACTTAGCATGTTCTCTCTGGATCACCTTTTCCAACTATTGAATTCATTAGGTAATGACGTCGAGATCACCGTAAAACCTAAAACTAAAGCCGAAAGAACAGCCAAAACACACGTTTTGCAACTGGCTTAAGCATAACCTGATCCACCCATGCCCCAAACCAACTACATCTCCAACGAAATGTCCGCCTGCCTCAAACGCTATTGGGGCTATACTCAGTTTCGCCCCTGGCAGGAAGACACTATCCTCGCCATCCTCGACGAGCAGGAAACCTTGACCATCCTGCCCACCGGCGGAGGCAAATCACTATGTTTTCAGCTTCCCGCTTTACTCAAAGAAGGTATGGCCGTGGTCATCTCACCCCTGATCTCCCTGATGAAAGACCAGGTCGACGGCCTCAAAGATATGGGCATTCCAGCCGAATGCCTCAACTCCAGCCAGACCGCCAGCCAGCAGCGTGCGGTCATCAAGCGCATCCGCGACAGCCAGGTTAAACTCCTGTACATTTCCCCCGAACGCCTGCAAACCGAAGAGACCATGGAATTATTAAGATCATCCGCTTTGTCATTCTTTGTCATCGATGAAGCCCATTGTATCAGCCACTGGGGCCATGATTTCCGGGATGAATACCGCCAGCTCGGCGTCATCAAAGATAATTTCCCGGGAATAAACATCCACGCCTTTACCGCCACCGCCACCAAAGAAGTTCAGGAAGATATCCTCACTCAGCTTAGGTTTGTTCATCCCCGGATCAACATCGCCTCAGTTGACCGCCCCAACCTGGCCTACCGGGTTATGCCCCGGCAGAGTATTATCCCTCAGCTTACCGAAGTTTTAGAGAAGCATCCAAAGGAAGCCGGGATCATTTATTGCCTGCGCCGCAAAGACGTGGATGACATCTCCAAAAAGCTGAATAAACTCGGATACAAGAACTTGCCTTACCACGCCGGCCTGACCGACGAAGAGCGCCATGCCAACCAGGAGCGTTTTATCCGCGAAGAAGTCAGTATCATCGTCGCCACCGTAGCTTTCGGCATGGGCATCGACCGCCCGGATATTCGTTTTGTGATCCACGCCGCCATGCCCAAGAGCATCGAGCATTACCACCAGGAAACCGGACGTGCCGGCCGGGACGGCTTGCCCTCATACTGCTACATGTTTTACGGAGGGGGCGATTTCCGGGTCTGGGAATTTTTCTCTAAACAGTCTGCCAATCGCCAGGTTATGATGGATAAATTAAGGATCATGTATAATTTCTGCACCCAGCCTCAATGCCGTCACAAAGTTTTCGTCAATTACTTCGGCCAGCAATACCAGCAGTCTTCTTGCCAGGTCTGCGATTATTGCCTGGGCGAAGTGGATATGGTCGATGATCCGCTGCATCTGGGCCAAACGATACTCAATTGCGTCTCTACCGTCAGATACGGCGATGACCAGGGTTTTGGCGTCGGATACCTGGCCAACGTCTTAAAAGGAAACCTCACCGACCAGATCACCAGATGGGGCCATCAGCACAACCCTAATTTCTCCGCCATGTCCGGTCAAACTCTGGTTTTTATCCGCTACCTGATTGAACAACTCATCGGCCAGGGTTTCCTGGAGCGTCAGGGCGAGTATGACACTCTGGCTATGACCGATCTCGGCCAACAACTTTTAAACGGCCGGATCACCCCCATATTAGCCAAGCCACTGGTTGCCGAGAAGAAAAAAGCCATCACCGCCCGACAAAAAGCTAAAAAAGCCCAAGACTTCGCCGGCGTAGACGAGGAATTATTCGAATTACTCCGCGCCAAAAGATCCGAATTAGCGCGAAAACACGGCGTCCCCGCCTACATCATCTTCGGCGACAAGTCCCTAAAAGACATGGCCTCCCGCAAGCCCACAACCCGCGCCGCCTTCTCCGAGGTCTTCGGAGTAGGCGACCACAAACTAAAAACCTACGCTGATCAGTTCATTAGTGTGATCAAACAGCACACAAAGTAGGGACTGTCCCTATGATTTAAATAATTCCTGTTAGATTTTACCTCCTTTTACGTCAATTATAGTAGAAAGGATGTGCAAAATGACAGAAGGAAATTCAGGAAATACACTTGACAATACAAGTCATAACTTGTATACTTTAAATGGAACAAGATAGGTTAAAGGGTGTGTATTTTTTTGAAGATAAAGACGGCTATCAGCCGGTTAAAGAGTTTCTACATTCTTTAACACAGAAAGAACAAGCAAAAGTACGCGCCTATATTAGAGAATTAAAGAAGCAGGGAAACAATCTGCGAAGGCCAATGGCAGATTATTTAGAAGATGGAATATATGAATTGCGGCCTAAAGAGAATAGGATTTTCTACTATTTTTATTTACGTGATAGAGCAATATTAGTTCATGCGATTAAAAAACATGTGAAAAAGGTTCCGGAGAATGATTTGCGTTTATGTATAAAAAGGAAGATTGAAATAGGGGATTGTGTAGCTAACCTAGAAAGACTGGAATTGTGAGGTGTTTTATGAAAAGAATCCGATTAGAGAATGTTGATATTTCTTTAAAAGAACAGCTTAAAAATCCTAAGTTTAAGCGGCTCTATGAACTTGAATGTGCCAAAGTAGCCTTAGCCCAGAGAATTGCCGAGCTTAGGGAAGATAAGCATATGAACCAGGCGGATCTTGCTAAAAAACTTGGGGTTTCCCAGCAGTTTATATCCCAAATAGAAACCGGAGAGGGGAGTAACCTGACACTGGGCACTTTACTGCGCCTTGCTACTACATTGGGAAGAACCCTAAAGATCTCTTTTCCTAAAGCTTCTAAAAATAATCCTTCTCTGCAAGTAGTCTGAATTCTGAAAAATCTACCCCTCTTCCAGAAATCCCCTTGTTTATAGTCTCTAAAGTGCTATAATTTAAGTCACTTAGGAGAAAAGTATGTCCTTATCTGAGTTTGCGATCACCTTACATTTATAGCTATATTTAACCCGGCCACGCAAGCTGGGTTTTTTGTTTGAAGTTAAAACAACTATTAGGAAAGGGACTAGGATATATGCCAACTTTGAATTGGATTGGAAAAGAAAAAATTGTAAATCATGATAAGGAAGTGTCCTTTCGTCTTCTTAAAAAGAATAAGAGGCTTTCGCTTGGAGAAAGCGAGAATCTGATTGTGGAGGGCGATAACTTAGAGGCACTGAAGGCCTTAATGCCTTTTTATCATGGCCAGGTTAAGTGTATTTATATTGATCCTCCCTATAACACCGGAAATGAAAAATGGGTTTATAATGATAAGGTAAATTCGTCAAAGATTAAAGAGTGGTTAGGAAAAGCAGTTGGGCCAGAAGGAGAGGATCTAACCCGGCATGATAAATGGTTATGTATGATGTATCCCAGATTAAAACTGTTGCGGGATTTATTGAGTGAAGATGGAGTGATTTTTGTGAGTATTGATGATTCAGAGCACTGTAATCTAAAACAAATAATGGACGAGATTTTTGGGGTTGGAAATTTTATAACAAACATAATTTGGCAAAAAGCCTATTCACCAGTAAACCTAAGAAAGTTATTCTCACCGAATCACGACTTTATTCTATGCTACGCAAAGAAAATTTCTGTTGTACAGTTAAATCAATTACCTAGAACTGAGGAATCAAAGAAAAGGTACAAGAATCCGGATAATGATTCAAGAGGACCGTGGAAATCTACTGATTTATCCGTTGGTCCTGCAGTGAAAGAAAATATTTATGAAATTACTACGCCAAAAGGCAGAAAAGTTCTTCCCCCGAAAGGGAGGAGTTGGGTATTAAGCAAAAAAAGATTTCAGGAATTCTTAAAAGATAATAGAATTTGGTTTGGGGCGAGCAACAATTCTGTGCCCTCCATTAAGAAATTTATATCTGAAGTTAAGATTGGAATGACCCCTTTGACAATTTGGCTTTATCAAGATGTGGGACATAATCAAGATGCAAAAAAAGAAATTAAAGTAATACTACAAGAAGAGTTACCTTTTGAAACCCCAAAACCTACTTACTTAATGAAAAGAATTTTACAAATTGCTACAAAACCAGGCGATATTGTTCTTGATTCTTTCTCCGGTTCGGGTACTACAGGCCATGCAGTTTTAGAATTAAACAAAGAGGACGGGGGCACTAGGAAGTTTATTTTGGTAGAAATGGAGAAGGATATCTGCCGTGATATTACCGCGGAGAGAATCCGCAGGGTTGCTAAAGGTTATTCTTATAAAAAGGATGGTGGCGAAGTAGTTAAGGTGAAAGGTTTGGGTGGTGGGTTCGAATATGTGGAGTTAGGGGAAACTTTATTTAACAGTAACGGTATGATTAATGAGTCAGTGAGCTTCGTAGATATGGCAAACTATATATTTTTTACCGAAACGCACACTAACCTTGATAAGAATAAAATCAAAGTAAATTATATCGGGGAATTTGCAGATACGTATTATTTTCTGCTTTTTGATGGTATTGGCAAAAATGTTTTGGACAGGAGTTTCTTAAAAGAATTAAAGGCAAAAGTGGGCAAGAAAATAGTTTATGCTGATAAATGTCTTTTGGGAGAGGAAGTATTAGAGAAACACCAGATTATTTTTAAACAAATACCTTATCGGGTAAAGGTATATTAGCCAAATGGAATTAAAAAAATATCAGAAAAAAACTTTAGAGCAATTACAAAATTATATTCTGGAATTTCGTAAGTATCCTAAGGATAAAGCTGCTGGTGTGGCTTTTATGATTATTCGAACAGATGCGCAAGATCGTTTTCCTAAAGAGTATCATTGGATTCCGGAAATCGGAAGGAGCCCGTTTGTCTGTATTAAGGTTCCAACTGGGGGTGGGAAAACTCTTATTGCCGCTCATGCTGTGGGTATGATTTATAGCGATTATCTTGGAGAAAGGGCAGACAAGGGCTTGGTTATGTGGTATGTTCCCTCAGATGCGATTAGGACACAAACGCTTGAACATTTACGTAACCGTAACCATCCTTACCGAAATTTTTTAGATCAGCAATTTAATAATGCGGTAAAGATTCTTGACTTATCAGAAGCAAAATCAATCCAAAAAGAAGATTTAATGGAAAATCTTTGTATCATTGTTTCTACTTTAAGCGCCTTTCGCAGAACTGATAAAGAATGGTTAAAGGCATATCAGGATAATGGTTCTTTAATGGGACATTTTGAGGAATTGGACAGTGCAAAAATAGATTTTTTAGATAAAGACAAAAGCGGAGAAATAATCTATTCACTAGTAAATGTGATTAAGCTGCATAATCCTTTAGTCGTGGTTGATGAGGGCCATAATGTGCAGACAGAGCTTTCCTTTGATATGCTAAAGGAAGTGAATCCTTCTTTCGTTTTGGAATTTACTGCTACGCCACGCGCAAAAAGCAATGTTCTGGTTGACATTTCAGCCAAAGCATTAAAAGAAGAAAAAATGATTAAAATGCCGATTTATCTGGCGAATAAGACGCCTTGGCAGGATACAATCTATGAAGGTATTGAAAAACTGAAGGATCTGGAAAAGCGCACTAAGAAAATTAAGGAAGAGTATATTAGGCCGATCATGCTTATACAGGCAGAGCAGGAAAAAGAAAGCCAGAATAAGGTCTATGTGGATAAAATTTATAAATTTCTTACTGAAGAGGCAAAAATTGCTCCTGAAGAAATTGCCATTCAAACTAGCAAAAGAAAAGAACTCCCGGATAGAGAGACGCTTCTGAGCCGTAAATGCCCTATTCGTTATATTATTACTGTTAATGCGTTACGCGAAGGATGGGATTGTCCATTTGCGTATGTTTTGGTTTCGGTGTCTAATCTAGGAGCCCGTTTATCCGTAGAGCAGACTATTGGCCGTATTATGCGTCTGCCGAGTGCTCAAGAAAAGTCTGACCAAGCCTTAAATTCAGCCTATATTTTCGCTTCAACCAAGAATTTTAATCAAGCCTCGGAAATGGTAATTAAAGGCCTGCAGGAAAACGGTTACGAGGATATTGTTCCTATTGCAGGTGGCGTTGCCGTATTAATAGATGAGTTTAAGAGGAAAATAGAGGATAAAAATATAGAACTTCCTTTTATGAATATCAAGGAAGGTAAGGATTTTAGAAAATTGGATTATGTCAGTGATTTAATTGGCGACGATTCTATTTTAGAAAAGCAAAGCCCTGAAGTTGATTTTTGTTCAGCTGATGATACGAGAATAGTAAAAATTGACCTTGGTCATGAAGGCGAATTGGTAAAAGACGCTGCTGGAAAATTGAGCTTGATCTTCCATCATAAGGATACAACACGTGAAGATTTACTGGCATGGTTTAGGATAAAAGTTCAGCGAGGATTTATCGCGATTCAAGAAATGGGAACCTATTTAGAAAAGGTTATTGATATATTGCTAAAAAAGAATAATTTAAGTAAGTTAAGCGCAAGTCGTTATCAAGTAAAAGAGGTAATAGAAAAGAAAATCAATCAGATACTTGATATTAAGACTACCAAGAAATTTGATGAGCTAGTGAAAGATAAATCAATTGTTGTCGAAGGAGAATGTTTTAATTTCGGCGAGCAGATAAGATTGATAAATACATGTAGGGATAATTTTAGTAAACATCTTTATGAAAAAGCCAATAAGATGAACAAAGAAGAATTGGACTTAGCTTACCAATTGGACGGACTTGACAATGTTTCTTGGTGGTTTCGTAACCCCGAGATGAGTGGATTCTATATTCAAGGCTGGTTAAAGGGTAAATTTTATCCAGATTTTATTGTTAAGACCAAGAAAGGGAACTATTTTATTCTTGAATATAAAGGCGAACATTTGTTAGGTGGGGAAGATGCTGAATACAAAGAAAAAATTGGTCGCAAATGGCAAGAATTAGCTGGTAAGGGCTATGCTTTTGATCTTGTAGAGAAAGATAAGATTAATGTTGTTGTGAAGAAAATTTCTAATTTTTGAAAAATAGAAATGCTACTAAATTTGTAATGACCTCCATTAGTTAAGAGGTTTTCAAGTTAGAATTGGCTCTTTGAGTGGATAGGTTTCAAAGTACTCGGCAGGCTTTACCTTTAGCGCCTTAGCAAGTCTTTCTGTATTCTCGAATTTTTCATAAATTATTTAATTCGATGAAGAAAATTATGTCTGATGATTTTTCCAAACAAGGATCGATGTCAAAGGTAATGAAAGCGATTAGCGAGCAACTAGACATTCGTCTTCAGGAAGAACGCAAAAGAGGAAAAATAATAGACCACAATCTTGAATACGGTTTAGGCACGGAAAATGTTGTCAGAACTCTTATTCGTGAAATGCTGCCGTTTAAGTTTGGAGTGGGAAAGGGTAAAATTGTTAATTGTCATGGCATAACAACTCGTCATCTCGATTTGATTATTTACGATCAGATAAATTACCCCACGCTCTTCTTGGACGAGCATCGAAATCAGATTCTTCCAATTGAAAGCGTGTATTCAGTAATAGAAATAAAATCTCGAACAACAGCGTCATTGCTAAAAGATGCATTTGAGAATCTGGCTTCAGTTGCTACCGTTGCAGGTAATACCCCTAATTGTTCTACAAATGATTACTTAGAGTATCATCCGCCTTGTCTCTCTATATTCTCCTTTCAGGATGATCGCAAACTAGAATCTATATGCGATAACTTTAAAAAGTTATCGCAAAGTTTTCCGCGAACTTATAGCTTCTCCCGATATAGCAAGAAGTCTCCTGGGTCCAAGGGAAATACGGAAAATTTCTATCTGGTCCATAATATTCTTATCTCTGGTAAAGGCGAGATTTATCACATGCTTGACGGACATGTAGCAATTGGCCGATGGGGAGTTAATTCATTTGCTATGTTCATTACTTCACTGTTATCGGAATTATCTAAAGTAAAACTACTGGACTTTTTTCCTCCAAAGTACATAAACTGGGTTCAGTCTGGTGTCAGAGAGGTTTATGATAACCGGAGACATGAAAATCGGTAACGAATCAAAAAACAAAAACTAGAAATAGCTTCTAATTTTTGAACAAATCGACCAATGGTCTAAGCTTTACGGTAGGCAGATACCTTTGGAAGCGATGGCATAAAAATAACACAACGGTTATATAAAAGGCTCGAGGGTAAGAATATGGAGATTTTTTTTCCTAACAGTGCATTTCTAGGGAATATTGAAAGTTTTCTATCTAGATTAAATACTGAAAATAAGAGTATTTTAAACGTTAGTTTTAACCAGAAATGGGTATCAGTCCATCCTGTAGTTTTATGTATGGCGGCAGCTATTTCCCTTGCAATCCGACAAGGCGGAGCACACGTAGACACAAGCGTTTTTAAAACAACAGCAAAGTCTTTGCCTTATTTTATAAGAATGAAATTGTTTGATTTCCTTAGGGTGAAGCCAGAGAGCTATGTGTCTGAACATGAATCAACTGGGAGATTTATACCTTTATCCCAGATAAATAATGCAAGTGAGCTAACTAAATTTATAGCAGATGTTATTCCCTTGTTGCATCTTTCGCCGCAGGAGGCAGAACCGATAAGATATGTTCTAAGTGAAGTAACTAGAAATGTGTTTGAACATTCTAATTCAAGCATAGGAGCGATTGTGTGTGCACAATATTTTAAAAAAAGCAATAAAATCTCATTAGGAGTAGTTGATTATGGAATGGGAATAAAGAAATCTATTAACACATCCCACCCTGCTAATAGTGACCTTGAAGCAATTAAATTAGCTTTGTATCCAGGGGTAACTGGAACAACAACTAGAATAGGTGGAACAGAGTTTAATGCTGGGGCAGGTCTTTTTTTTACTAAGAGTATAGCAAAAGTGAACCGTAACTTTTTCATGATTTACAGCGGAAATGCTATGTATAAGCTTAAAAAAACACCTGCCCGAAAGGAAATAGTTCTATACTCAGATTCAACTAAAGACCCCTGTTTTTTAAAAGACGATTTGCCCTATTGGCAAGGTACAGTTGTGGGAATAGACATATCTTTAGATATTAATGAACCCTTTAGTGTTTTATTATCCAAGCTGCGCAAAGCATACAGTTTAGATGTTAAAAAAAGAAGAAAAGAAAAATACAAGAAAGCCATTTTTATATGATAGAAATAGAACTTTTCCCTAAGACTGGCAGTTTTGCAGAAGATAAAGATATTGCAAGAAAGATAAGAGTTAGAGAAATAATACCTGCTTTAAAAAAAGACAATAAAATAATTTTAAATTTTGCAAAGATAGAAGGGACTACGCAATCATTTATTCATGCGTTAATAAGCGAAGTAATGCGTTCAGAGGGAATAGAGATTTTAGATAAAATAGAATTTAAATCTTGCGCAGAAACAGTAAAATCAATAATCAACATAGTTGTTGATTATATGCAAGATACCTTAGGAATTACTTTCGGAGATTCAAATACGAAGATTAAATAATATAATTTCATATAGTTTTAGTTAAGGGAAATAAAGGGAACGGCTCTAATTTAAAGATTTTAGGAGCTGATAAATGAGCAGAATTCCGGGGACATAATTCGGAATTGAGTATGATATCCCTAGAATTAAGAATATATGTCTAAATATTACACCGGTAGAAAAACCAAAAATTTATTCGATCCTCAAAGTAAATCCCCCTTTAGATTAAGCCGTTCTAAAATCGAACTATTCATGAATTGCCCGCGGTGCTTCTACTTGGATAGAAGATTGGGAGTAGGGCAGCCGCCAGGGTATCCGTTTTCTTTAAACTCCGCGGTAGACAAATTACTGAAGAAAGAATTTGATATCTATAGAGAAAAGCAGACAATTCATCCGCTTATGGAAAAGAATGGTATTAAGGCAGTTCCTTTTAAACACGAAAAGCTTAATTCTTGGCGGGATGCTTTGCATGGAGGGATAGAGTATTTGCATGGGGCGACAAATCTTTTATTTTCAGGAGGGATAGATGATCTCTGGGTTTCACCGGATGGACAGTTATTTATAGTAGATTATAAGAGCACTTCCAAGGAAGAAGAGGTCAATATAGACGCGGATTGGCAGATCTCCTATAAGCGGCAGATG
>Ga0265296_1001457_pt1 | contig 27210 bp, 26 predicted proteins | sample MunlanPumphouse1_FD_189073 | JGI IMG/M metagenome (GOLD analysis project Ga0265296, IMG submission 189073) | Groundwater microbial communities from a municipal landfill in Southern Ontario, Canada - Pumphouse #1 | ecosystem: Environmental > Aquatic > Deep subsurface > Groundwater | place... | reverse complement strand
CCGCGCCGAGGCCCGCGATCCCCTGGCCGACGACGATCACCGCGACGCTCGGGGCCGACGACGAGACGACCGCCCCGGCGATCAGCACGACCAGGCCGATCGCGAGCCCGCGGGACGCCCCGATCCGGTCGCAGACCACGCCGGCCGGCAGCAGCGTGCTGGCGACGATCACCGCGTAGGCCGACGCGCACCACTGCAGCCCGTCGACGTCGGCGTCGAGCGCGTCGCGGATCGCCGGCAGCGCCAGGTTGACCGCCGTCGTCTGGAGCAGGACCAGGCCGAAGGCGACCGCCGCGACCACGACGATCGCCGTGGAGCGGGTCACCCGGCTACCAGTCCATCAGGCCGGCGAGATCCTGCCGCAGCCCGGGGAAGACGAACCGCGACCAGGCCATCCGGATGTCGTCGGTGCCGCCGTCGGCGTAGACCCGCACGCCGACCGACATGATCGCGATCAGCATCAGCGCGCCGAGCGCCGTGTAGGTCCGCACCACCTCGCGGTCGACGGCGGCGCCGGTCCGCTGCTCGTAGCGCGCGAACAGCCACTCGCGGTCGGCGACCGCACCGAGCAGCGCCGATCCCGGACGGGTGAACTTGCCGGTCTCGTACGGCTGCGACAGGTAGCCGAGGTCGAACCGCGGATCGCCGACATAGGCCAGCTCCCAGTCGATCACCGCGCTGATCCGCCCGCGGTCGACCAGGCAGTTGCCGATCCGGTAGTCGCCGTGCACCAGCGCCGGGGCGACCGGCGTCGGCACGCGGTCGCGGACCCACGCGTAGGCCTCGTCGACGATCGGATCGCGGACCACCCGGACCCGCTCGTAGAGCTCCTGCCAGCGGTCGACGCTGGCCGCGAAGTCGCGGGTCTCGAGCACCCCGTCCAACGGCCCCGTCGGCACCTGGTGCAGCGACGCGAGCTGGTCGACGAAGTCCGTGGCGATCGCGCGGTCGCCGTTCCAGTCCGCCTCCAGCTCCGCACGGTCGGGGGCGCGCCAGACGTTGGCGGCCGCACCGGAGCGGAACTCCATCGTGAAGAACGGCCCGCCGAACGGCGTCTCCCGCGCAGGCTCGTAGCTGTACACCCGCGGCGTCGCAAGCGGCTCGTCGGCGAGCGCCAGGTAGGTCCGGAACTCGGTCTCGAGATCGCTGTCGAGCACCGTGTCCTCGGGGCGAACCCGCACGATCAGTCGCCGGGTCGATCCGTCGGCGTCCTCGACGGTCGCGACGTACGAGTGTCGGGACCAGCCGCCCTCGAGCTGCTCGATCGCCCGGATCCGGACGGGATCGCCGACCCCGTCGAGCGTCGAGCCGCGCAGCGACCGCAGCAGCGCCGCGGCCTGCTCCCCGGCGGCGCTCACGCGGGCACCCCTTCCGGGCCGGCGGCCAGCGCGGCGACCTCGGCGTCGGCCATCCAGCGCAGCGCACCCTGCACCGCCGAGCGCAACGGGTCGGGACGGGGCAGGTCCGCGAGCAGCGCCGTCAGGACCTCGCCGAGCGCGGCGGCGTCGGGGGCCTGGGCGATCTGCGCCCGTGACGCGACGGCCAGCGGGCGGGCGTCGGCGGCGAGCGCAAGGTCGAGCCGGCGGCGCGTCTCGGTCTCGATCCCCGGCAGGGCGCGCTGCTCGCTGGCCAAGAGCCGCGCGACCGAGGTCGCGCTGAGGGCCAGGCTCCGTTCGAAGCCGTCGAGTGGTCCCTCGGACGCCGCCGCCCTCCGCAGGATCCGGGCGATCCCGAGCAGCAGCTCGTCAGTTCTCAGCGCGTTGAACACGATGCCCCATCAGACCGGTTCCGACGCCTCCGCGCCACTGACAGATCCGCCAATCCCGCCCGCGCGAGCGGCGGCCCAGGGGTTACCGCGGCTTCGAGGCCCGGGCGAAGGCGACGCTGACCGTCCGCCGCGCGAACCGCCACCCCTCGGGCGTCCGGACCAGCTGGTCCCGGCACTCCCCGACGAACTTCGGCGCGTCGACCGGCACGGGCATCCGCCGGTCGCCCTCCTCGCGGTCGAAGCGGTAGTTGATCAGGTAGGAGAGCACGTCGGCCCGGTCCGGTCCGTCGAGCGTGATCCCGACGTTGGTGCAGACGTGACGCGAGACGCGCCGGTCGAGCGCGGCCCGCCGCGCGAACCAGCCGCGGATCTCGTCCTGGCCGTCGAGCACCAGGTCGACACCGGTCCAGACGCCGTCCGCGACGAACAGGTCGGCGATCCGGTCCGCCTCGCCGTAGTCGACGCGCCGGCAGTACTCGACCAGCAGGCGCTCGCACGCCCGCTCCGCCAGCAGTCGATCGATCTCGGTGGTCATCGCTCTCCGTCCTCCTCGACTCGGTCCCGCGGTACCGCGCGGCCGTCCACAGATTGCCAGTCGCCACGGGCGATCCGAACCACGCTCGCGGATCCGCTAGCGCGGCCGGGGGGCCGAAAAGGCTCCGTTAGGATCGCCCCGCGTGATGTCGAAGGCACCGGCCAAGAACCCCCCTCCGCTCCCCGGCCCGGTCCGGGACGACATCGTCCAGGCCGCGACGCGGGTGTTCAGCGAGCGCGGCTACCACGGGGCCTCGATGACGGACGTGGCGAACGCGCTGGGCATGCGCAAGCCCAGCCTCTACCACCACGTGCGCAAGAAGGAGGACCTGCTGTTCGCGATCCACGAGCAGATGGTCGACGAGCTGATCGCGTCGACGATGACCGTCTTCTCGTCGTCGGCCCCCGCGGAGGAGAAGCTGCGCGGGATCCTCCGCGTGGCGATGGGCTTCGTCGGTCGGCACCAGGACGGGGTGACGGTCTTCCTCGCCGAGCACCGGGCGCTGAGCGGCGACCGCTGGAACGAGATCGTGCTCAAGCGCGACTTCTACGAGAAGATGGTCCAGAGCGTGATCGCCGACGGCACCAGCGCGGGCACGTTCGTCGCCGGTCCCCCGCGGATCGCCGCGAAGGCGATCCTCGCGATGGCCAACTGGGGCTACACCTGGTTCCGCGCCGACGGGGCGCTCTCGGCCGAGGAGGTCGGCGACATGTTCGCCGACATCGCCCTCAACGGCCTGCTCGTGCGCTGACCTCCGGCCCGGGCACGGCTCCGCCCCACCGCGGGACGGAGCCGTCGCGCCCGCGCGCCGGAGCTACGGCGCCACCGGCTCGTCGCGTCGCTCGCCGAGCGACGCCAGCCCGATCGTCGTCTCGTTGACGTCGTCGCCCTCGAGCTCCGCGTCGATCCGGCCGTGCCGCAGCACCAGCACGCGGTCGGCCATCAACGCGACCTCCTCGACGTCCGAGGACGACAGCAGGACGGCCGCGCCGCGATCGGCCAGACCGCGGATCAGGCTGTGGACCTGAGCCCGGGCCGCGACATCGATGCCCTCGGTCGGCTCGTCGAAGACGAAGACCCGGGCGTCGCTCATCAGCCAGCGGGCCAGCACCGCCTTCTGCTGGTTGCCGCCGCTCAGGCCCCCCGCGGGGAGCTCCGCGGCGTGCGCCGGCTCGATCTGCAGGTCGGCGAGGGTCCCCTGCACCGCCCGCCGCTGCCGGCCGGGGGTGATCAACGGCAACCACGGGACGCGGCGGCCGACGCGCCGGTGCGGCAGCGCGACGTTCTCGGCAACCGTCATCCGCGGGACGATCGCCAGCCGCGCCCGGTCCTCCGGGATGTGCGCGATCCCCGCGTCGATCGCCTGCCGCGGCGTGCGCGGGGTCACGACCCGGTCCGCGACGCGGACCTCGCCCGCGTCGGCCGGATCGAGCCCGACGATCGTCCGGAGCAGACTGGTCCGCCCCGCCCCGACCAGGCCGGCCAGCGCGACGATCTCGCCCGCCCGCACGGTGAGGTCCGTGGCCGGCACCTTCGGCCGCCGCGCAAGCCCGCGGACGTCGAGCACGACGTCGCCCCGCGCGGCCCGCGCCGCGTCGGGCGACCGCGGGGCCTGCTCGACCACGCCGCCGACCATCAGCTCGGCGAGCCGTGCCGCCGAGGTGCCCCGCTCCTCGACCCCGACCAGCTGGCCGTTGCGCATCACCGCGACGCGGTCGGCGAGCTCGACGATCTCGGGCAGGCGGTGCGAGATGTAGACGATCGCCTGCCCCTGCTCGTGCAGCCGGCGGATCACCGCGAACAGCCGCTGGACCTCGGCCCCGGCGAGGATCGCCGTCGGCTCGTCGAGAATCAGCACGCGCGGGGCCCGCAGCAGGCCGGCGCCGATCATGATCAGCTTGAGGACGGCGGGCGAGTGGCCTCCCGCCTTCTGCTCCAGGTCGATCTCCAGGCCGAGCGCCTCCATCACCCGGGCGATCTCCCGGGGTCCGCCCACGGCGGCGCCGTCCGACCCGCCGGACCGGCGGTTGCGCTCGAGGCCGAGGATCAGGTTCTCGCGCACCGAGAGGTTCGGCGCGACCGTCAGCGCCTGGGGCACGAGCACGATCCCGCGCCGCAGTCCGTCCGCGGCCGACCGCATCGTCACCGGCGTCCCGTCGATCTCGATCCGCCCGTCGTCGGGCGCCTCGCCCCCGGAGATCATCCGGGTCAGCGTCGACTTGCCCGCGCCGTTGGCCCCGACCAGCCCGAGCAGCTCTCCCGCCCGGATGTCGAAGCCGACGCCGCGGACCGCGTGGACCCCGGCGTAGCGCTTCTGCAGGCCCTCCAGCCGGATGATCGGGGTGCCCGCGTCCACGGTGCCCACGGTCAGCGGCCCTTCCCGGCGGGGTCGCTGGTGACCGCCCGCGCGAACAGCAGGGCGACCAGCAGGATCGCGCCCTGGAAGATGTAGACGGCCCACGACGCCACGTCGATCAGCAGCAGCCCGTTGTTGATGATCGAGGCGATCAGGATGCCGATCACCGTCCCGGGGATGTTGAACTCGCCGAGCTTGAACGCCGCCGCGCCGATGAACACCGCCGCGAACGACGGCAGCAGCACGTTGAGTCCCGTCAGCGGGTACGCGACCGACTGCTGTCCCGCGTAGAGGATCCCGGCCAGGGCGGCGAGGCCCGAGCAGAGCACGAAGCCGAGGATCCGGGTCCGGTTGACGTTGATCCCGGCCACCCGGACCGCGTCGATGTTGCCGCCGATCGCCCGGATGTTGCGCCCGGTCGCCGTGCGCTCGAGCAGGATCCAGACCGCGATCGCGACGACGATCGCCAGCACGAAGAGGGTCGGGAACGGGCCGATGTCGCTCCGGGCGAAGTTCACGAACCCCTCCGGGTAGCCGGCGGAGATCTGCTCGCTGCCCGCGACCGCGAACTCGAGCCCGTTGAGCACCGAGCCGACGGCGATCGTGACGACCAGCGCCGACAGCCCGATCGCGGAGACCAGCACGCCGTTGAACAGGCCGACCGCCATCCCGGCCAGCAGGATCACGACGATGCCGACCAGCAACGACATCCCGTCGCGGGCGACGAGCACCGAGACGACGGTGGTCGCGAAGCCCGCGACCGCCGCGATCGAGAGATCGAAGTCCCCCATGATCAGCGGCACCGTCAGCCCGACCGCCACGATCAGCGGCAACGCCGACTGGCGGAGGATGTCCTGCAGGTTCGAGCCGACGAGGAAGTTCGACGACATCAGCGAGAACGCGACGATGATCGCCACGGTGATCGCCGGGACGCCGAGCGGCCCGAGTCGCCGCTGCAGCGTGACCGCGCGCGACGCGTCGGCGGACCGACCGCTAGGCGGCAAAGCGCTCACCCCAGCTGCGCACGAACCCGTCGCGGTAGGTGCTGCCGCCGAACGACCAGGCGGAGCCCTTGCCCGGGATCTGCTGCTCGATCGTCGACCGCGAGAGCACCGTCACCGGCACCGGGTCGGTGTACGACACCGTGCGCGCCACCTCGTTGCCCGCGAAGACGTCGAGCATGTAGCCCACGGTCGCGTAGGCCGTGTAGGTGAAGTCGATCCAGGAGGTCGCGCTCATCGCGTTGCCCTTCTGGCGCAGCGCGTCGATCGCCGCCGCGTTGGCGATGTGCCCGTAGACCTTGACCTGGTCGGCCTTGCGCTTCTGCGCCGCCGCGTTCGCCGACGCGATGGCCGCGTTCGGGTAGTTCGTCCAGATCGCGTCCAGGTCGGGGTTCTTGGTCAGGAACGACGACGCGATCTTCGTCGAGCTGCCGACCGGGTCGGTCAGGTCGATGTTCTGCGAGCCGACGACCTTGATCTTCTTGTTGACCGCGAGCTGCAGCAGACCGTCGAGGACCTTCCGGCGCCCGAGGATCACGTCCAGGTCGGAGTCCAGCAGCGCCAGCTTGATCTCGGACTTGTCCGCGTGGACGGCGTTGAGCTCGGCCAGCATGAACTGCGACAGCACCACCGAGTCGCTCTCGAGGCTCGCCGCGTAGTCGTAGCGGATGCCGGGATCGAGCGGCGCGGCGGTGAAGCCGCCGACCACCGGGATCCCCGCGGACTTGGCCTGGGCGAGCTGCGGTCCGACCAGCCGGGGCGCGATGCCCTCGAGGTAGATCAGGTCGACCTTCTTCGCGATCAGCGACTGGAGGCCCTGCTGGGCCTGCGCGTTCTTCGCCTGGCCGTCGAAGGCCTGGAACTTCCAGTCGAGCCCGGCCTTCTTCGCGGCCTCCTCGAGCCCCTCCTGGATCAGCACGACGTTCGGGTCGGCGAGCGTCAGGAACGCCAGGCCGATCGTCTTGCCCTTGAACTTCGCCGCGACCTTGCCGGCCGGACCGTCCGCGGACGGATCGGCCGCCGTGGCCGCCCCGGTGCCGGCCTTGTCGCCGTCGCCGCCGCAGGCCGCCAGGCCCATCGACGCGCCGATCGCCGCCGTGCCCACCAGGCCCGCGCGCTGGAGGAACGCGCGGCGTCCCATCCCCGTCGGGGTCGTGCTCTCGTCCGGATGACGCGCTTCGTTCTCGGTCATGGTGGGTGTCGCTCCTCTGTGCGGTGGTTGCTCGACCCGGACGCGGCGAGCGGGATCTTCGCCCCGCTCGGGAGGGCACCGACGCAGCGTCGGCCGCCCGCGGCGGAGCGATCGACCGCGACGTGCGCGGCCGACGACCCTCGCTCCGCGACCGGATCGGCGCGCCATCGGTGCCGTCCCCGGAGCTCTTGCCGTCGAGAATCGGCGTCCGGATCGGCGTCAACCCAGCGGGCTGACGGTCGGAACCTAGACGCCGCCCGAGAGCACCGTCAACCGTCACGCGCCGGACTATCCGAACTGCTAGCGGCCTGATTCGTAGGCTGTTCCGGCATCATCCCGACATCCAAGGAGCACACATGGGCAGCATCGACCCGGGCCTCGAGGGCAAGGCCGCGATCGTCACCGGGGCCGCCGGCGGCATCGGGCGGGCCAGCGCGAGGGAGCTGGCGCTGAGCGGAGCGCGGGTGCTCCTCGTCGACGTCCGTGAGGACGCCGTGGAGGCGGTGGCCGGCGAGCTCCGCGCCGAGGGCCTCGACGTCGCCCACCACGCCGCCGACGTCAGCTCGGACGAGGACGTCGCCGGCTACGTCGCCGCGGCCGTGGAGCGGTTCGGCACCGTCGACCTGTTCCACAACAACGCCGGCTTCGCGGGCCCGCTCGCTCCCGTCCAGGAGTACGACCCGGCGACGTTCGACCACCTGATGAGCGTCAACGTCCGCGGGGTCTTCCTGGGCATGCGCCACGTGGTCCCGATCCTGCTCGCGAAGGGCAGCGGCGCGATCGTCAACACCGCCTCGATCTGCTCGTGGAACGGCTTCGCCAACCAGGCCGCCTACACGGCGTCCAAGCACGCCGTGGTCGGCCTCACGAAGTCGGTGGCGATGGAGGTCGCGACGACGGGCGTGCGGGTCAACGCCGTCTGTCCCGGCGTGATCGAGACGGAGTTCGTCAAGCAGATCGAGCGCGTCTTCGCCGAGCCGGACGACCCGACCGAGGGCCACGGCATGTTCATGGGCTCGATCCCAGCCGGCCGCTACGGCGAGCCCGCGGAGATCGCCAGCGTGGTCCGCTTCCTGCTGTCGGACGAGGCCCGCTACGTCCAGGGCGCGAGCTGGACCGCCGACGGCGGGATGCAGGCCGCCGGGTAGCCCGCCGCCCGGGGCGCGGGCCGCCGGGGCCCGCACCCCGCGGCCCGGCTCAGATCAGCCCGTCGCGGTAGAACGCCTCCCGCGTGGCCGACATCCCGCCGTCGATCAGGTAGTAGGCGCCGTTGATGCCGCTGGCCTTCGGCGAGACGAGGAACGCCGCCAGCGACGCCACCTCCTCGGGCTCCGTGTACCGCATCATCGGGCTCGTGGAGGCGTACAGCGCCCGGGACTGCTCCGGATCGTCCGGGCTCGTCCCGCGCTCGACGTCGCGCATCAACCGGGTGTTCGTCATCCCCGGACCGATCGCGTTGACCCGGACGTCGTAGCGCCCGACCTCGCCGGCAGCCGTCCGCGTCAGGCCGACGACCCCGTGCTTGGCGGCGGTGTAGGCCGGGTGCCCGCAGAAGCCCAGCAGCCCCGACGTCGACGAGGTGTTGAGCACGGACCCGCTGCCCTGCTCGATCATCCGCTGCAGGGCGTACTTCATCCCCAGGAAGACGCCGCGGAGGTTCACCGCGATCACCTGGTCGAACCACTCCTCGGGGTGCTCGTGGGTCGGCGAGACCTTGCCCTCGAGCCCGGCGTTGTTGACCATCGCGTCGATCCGCCCGAACTCGTCGATCGTGGTCTGGACGAAGCCCTTCGTCTGCTCGGTCGAGGTCACGTCCGCGACCACCGGCACCAGCCGGCGTCCGTGCTCCGTCGCCGCGGCGATCGTCTCGTCGAGCGCATCGCGGTCGAGATCGACCAGGACGAGGTCCGCCCCCTGCGCCGCGAACTCGACCGCCATCGCGCGACCGATGCCACCCCCTGCTCCGGTGATGACCGCCACCTGGTCGGTGAGCAATCCGTTCATCGTGTTCTCCTCTCGTGATGTGTCGGCACGTTCCGTGCCCAGGTCTTGCGTCAGGCGGCGCTCGTCGGGATCCACACCGCGAGCCGGGCGCTCCGGCCCGGCGTGACCACCAGCTCGATCCGCCCGCCGCGTGCCTCGACGGCGCGGCGCAGCGTCCGCAGGCCGTGCCCGCCGACCGCCCGCCCCGTGATCGACGGCCCGCGGCGGGCGTCGTTCTCGACGACGACCGCCAGCAGCCCGGACGCCGAGCGGGCCACGCGGACCGACACGCGGCGGGCGCGGGCGTGGCGGGCCGCGTTGACCACCCCTTCGTGGACCGTCGCGACGACCAGCGCCGCCGCGTCGGGCGACAGGTCGCGGTCGTCGACCGCCGACCGGCCGAGCGCCAGTTCGACCTCGAGGTCGAACTGCGCCTCGAGCGCGGAGACCGCGGCGTCGAGGCGATCGCGAAGCGCGAGGTCGGCACCGACCGGGCCGCTGAGCGCGGTGACCACGTCGTGGATCCGGGCCTCGCCCTCGGTGATCAGCGTCCGGGCCCGCTCGACCAGCGCGTGCAGCTCCTCGACGTCGTGCGGACCCTCCTGGACGAGCAGCAGTCGCAGCTGCGCGGCGAGCAGCAGCGGGGCCACCTCGTCGTGCATCCGGTTCGCCAGGCGCGCGCGCTCGCGAGCGGCCACGCGCGACGCATCGAACCGCGATGGTCGCTCGACCGCTGGACGGCAGGGCCCGGGGGCCCCGGGCGCGCTCACGACGCCCGCTCGAGGTAGGGCACACCCGCCTCGGCGGCCGGCGCCAGGATCCCGGTGCGGATCGCGGTCGCGATCAACTCGGTCTTGGTCCGCGCTCCGAACTTGGCCTTGAGCTTCTGGATGTGGAACCGCACCGTCGACTCGGCGATGAACAGTCGCTGGCCTACCTCGCGGTAGGTACATCCGCGGGCCGCGAGCTCGAGCACCCGCTCCTGCTGGGGCGTGACCGCGACCCGGTCGACGTCCGGACCGAGCGAGTAGAGGTGCTCGACGATCTGCTGGCCGGCGGCCGCGCGGTGCTCGCCGCGCAGGATCCGGTCGAGCACCGTGCGCAGCTCGGAGAGACCGGCGGACTTCGTCACGTAGCCGATCGCCCCCGCCTCGAGCGCCGACCGAACCGTGTCCTCGCTCAGGTACGTACTGACGATCACGACGTCGGTACCGGGGCAGAGCCGGACGATCTCGCGGGTCGCGTCCTCGCCGCGCATGTCCGGCAGACGCAGGTCCATCAGGACCAGGTCCGGGGCCAGGGTGCGCGCGGCGTGGACCGCCGCGCCCCCCGTGGCGACATCGGCGACCACGTCGATCCGTGGGTCGCTGGACAGCACCGCACGCACTCCGTGGCGCACGAGGTCATGGTCATCGACGATCAGCGTTCGCATTCCTGAAGCCCCTCTCCCTACCGCTCGGTCGGCTGTGCTGGCGACACTACACCAGCGCCGGCGAATTGTGCGGTTGATTTCGCGTCCAGCACGGGAACTTGCCGGATGCGGGCCTTCCAGAACGAAAAAACGCCCTGGCCTTCCGGACGGAAGGCCAGGGCGCGGAGGGCCCGTTGATGCCGATCGCGCGACTAGGCGATGGCGTCGCGAGGCAGCTCCACCTGCCCCGCGATCACCGTCACGTCGTCCTGGTTCGCGCAGTGCGCGTCGAACCGCACGCGATCGTCGCCGGCTGCGTCGTCGTCACTCGACGGCTCGACGTGCGACGAGACCGTGTCGCCGGGACGCACCGGGGCCCGGTAGGTCACCGTGATCCGGGTCCCGGCGGGCAGCGCGTCGCTCCCGAGCCCCTCGGTCAGCGACCGGAACAGCGCCTGGAAGGCGATCGGACCGTGCGCGATCGTGCCACCGAACGCGGAGGCCGCCGCGACCTCCAGATCGACGTGCAGCGGGTTGTAGTCGCCGGAGAGGTCGGCGTAGGCGTTGATGGTGTCCTGCGTGACGCGGTCGCTCACGGACGGAAAGGTGCGGGTCATCAGCGTTCTCCCGGGCCGGTCGGCCACATGATCGTCTTGCTGCCGCGGGCGGCGAGCCGCCCGTCGGGGTGCCGGATGTCGAACTCGATCACCACGAACGGCCGGTCGCGGCGGACGTACTTCTCGCCGATCCAGGTCTCGATCCGCACGCGGCCGTCGACCGGCAGCGGCTCGCCGATCTCGACCTCCTGCTTGGCGAGCACCGATCCGGCGGGGATCCCGCCCATCGAGCGGCGCAGCGCCTTGAGGAAGAGCACCGGGAAGACCGCCGGCGGGGCCAGGGCGACGGACTGCTCGTCACCGATCGGTCCGGCCAGGCGACCCGCGAGCCCGGCCGAGACCGGTTCCTCGTAGGGGCCGCTGCGCCGGCCGACGACCAGGTCGTCGTAGGCGATGTTCGAAAGGGTGTTGGTCATGTGGTCCCTCGGGACGAGGTCGGGCGCCGACGGCGCCGGGGGCAGGAAGCTCAGGCTCGGAGCAGGCCCTCGGGATCGATCCGCTCACGCAGCAGCCGCAGCTCGTCCGCAGTCGGCGGGATCGTCTCGGGGACGTCGTCCGGGATCACCAGCGGGAATCCGGTCGCCGCCGTCACGTCGTCGACGGTCACCCCGGGATGCACGCTCGCCAGGCGCATGTCGCCGTCGTCGTCGAAGTCGAAGACCCCGAGCGGCGACAGCAGCAGCCGCGCGCCGCCGCCGGGCAGGCCCAGCTCGCGCCGCCGCGTGCGGTCGCCCAGCGCGGTGATCGAGGCGACCCGCTCGACGAAGGACCGGGGCGAGTGCGCCGGCATCAGGATGTAGTAGCCGCGGCAGTTCGTGCTCATCGTGGCCAGCCCGACCGGCCCGGGGCCGCGGACCGCCCAGCCGCCCGCGTCGTCCGGCACGCCGAGCAGGTTGACGTTGCCGCGCCGGTCGACCTGCAGGCCGCCGACGAAGAAGACGTCGGGGCTCGCGGTGTCGTCGAAGACCGTGCCCTGGTCCATCACCGCCTCCCCCTCGAACGCGCTGCGGGCGTGGAACGAGAACTCGCGGACCGCCGGGACCGCCCCGGCGACGGCCAGGTTGTCGACCGAGAGCCCGATCAGGATCCGCATGTCGGGGTGGGTGCCGACGCTCGCCAGCATCGCCCCGGCCCGGGCCGCCGCCAGGTTGGCGCCGATCTGGACGACGCGGTCGTCCGCCCGGAAGTCGCGCGCCAGCAGGATCGCCTGGAGCTCGTCGTAGGTCGCTTCGGTGGTCACTGCACCAACTCCAGGATCCGGCGGATGCCGATGGTCTCGAGGTAGTCCGCGTGGGTCGCGGGCCCGCGGGCGTAGCGGTCGACGTAGTCGTCGACGGGGGCGGGGTCGCCCTTGCCGGCCGCGCGGCCGGCGGCGGCGAACGCCCGCAGGTGCTCGGCGTCCGCCTCGATCCCCGCCGACGCGTAGGGGTGCGTGCCCCAGATCGCGGGGACGACGGCGGTCTCGCGCCAGCGCCGGGTCGCGGCCGGGTCGCGGCGGATCACGTCGTTGCCGACGACCCGCTCGGCCTGGACTACGACCCGCGTCGCCGCAGCGGCGAGCAGTGGATCGACGTGGCCCGGTCCGGCGAACTGGACGTTGCCGTAGGCGTCGGCGCGCTCGGCGTGGATCAGCGCCACGTCGAGCGGGATCGCCGGGACCGCCAGCAGCGTGCGGCCCGCGATCGGATCGACGAACTCGACCAGGTCGGGGTTGTGGACGGGCAGGTCGGTGCCGACGCCACCCTGCCAGGGCAGGAACGGCAGCCCCTGCCCCGCCGCCCGCAGGCCGGCGACGCAGTGCGCCTCGTCCGCATCCCAGACCTCGACCGCGCCGCGCTGGACCGCGGCGCGGAAGATCGGCGCCACGCCCGCCACGGCCTCGCAGCCGACGTAGCTCGTGACCACGCGCCGCACGCAGCCGGCGGCGACCAGCAGGTCGACGTCGAGCGCGGCCACCGGGGCGACGATCGTCAGGTCGCGGAGCCCGCGCCGGATCAGCTCGCGGACCAGCGTCATCGGCCGGCCGTTGGTCAGGATCCCGCCGATCCCGACGGTCGCGCCGTCGGAGAGCTCCGCCAGCGCCTGCTCGGCGCTGACGACGACCGACCGGCGCTCGACCGGCGCGCTCACGCGTCCGCTCCCGGCGCGACCGCGGTCAGCGCGTCGGGATCCTCGAGGCGCACGACCAGCGTGCGCAGGAACTCCGCGCCCTCGGCGCCGGTCAGCACGCGGTGGTCGCAGCCGAGCGTCAGCCGCAGGCGGTCCCGCTCGGCTGCCCCGACCGCGAGGATCGCGGCCTGCGGCGGGTTGAGCACGGCGTCGAACTCCTCGACCCCGTACATCCCCAGGTTGGAGACCGAGAACGTGGCGTCGCCGAGCACGTCGCGGTCGAGCTTGCGGGCCACCGCCCGGGCGGCCAGCGCGCGGACGTCGGCGCCGATCGCCGCGGGATCCTTGCGATCCGCGTCGTAGACGGCGGGGACGACCAGGCCGCCGGGGACCGCGATCGCGACCCCGACGTTGACCCGTCCGTGGCGCACGATCGTCCCGTCGACGTACGACGCATTGACGTTCGGGTGCTCGCGCAACGCGAGCGCCGCCGCGCGGACCAGGAAGTCGTTGACGGACGGGGGACGATCGGGCGACGCCGCGCGCGCCCGTTCGCGCCACGCGACCAGACCGCTGACGTCGGCCGTCCGCCGCAGGTAGAAGCACGGAATCGCCGCGGCCTCGTCCATGTGCCGGACCATCGCGCGGCGCATCAACGAGAGCTTCTCGGGGGGCGCGCTGTCGCGACCCGGTAGCGCGACGGCGGGGGCGTCGGGCACCACTAGAGCGCCTCGAGCCGCATCAGCACGGCGTCCCCGGGCGCATCGTCGCCCTCGGCCACGAGGACCTCGACGACCCGCGCCGCGCTCGGGGCGAGGATCTCCATGTTCGCCTTGTCGGTCGCGACCTCGACCAGCAGGTCGCCCTCGGCGACCTCCTGACCGGGACCGACCGCGACCGCGAGGATCTCGATCTCGTCGTCGGCAGTGCCGCCCTCAACCCTGATCTCCATGCTGGTCTCCTTAGAACTGGGCGCGGACCGCGTCCGCGATCGTGTCGGCCTGCGGGACGCGCGCTTCCACCAGCGGCAGCGGCGTCGGAACGTTGACGAACGGCGGGGTGACCCGGACCGGGGCCGCCTTGAGCTCGGCGAAGCACTGCTCGACGGCGAGCGCGCAGATCTCGGACCCGACGCTGCACGGGGCGAGCGCCTCCTGGGCGACGACCAGCCGCCCGGTCCGGGCGACGGACCCGAGGATCGTGTCGGTGTCGAGCGGGGCGATCGTCCGGGGGTCGATCACCTCGACCGAGATCCCCTCCTCGGCGAGCGTCTCGGCCGCCGCCACGGCCCGGTCGACCATCCGCCCGGTCGCGACCACGGTCACGTCGTCGCCCGCCCGCCGCACGTCGGCGACGCCGATCGGGATCAGCAGGTCGTCGACCTGCGGCACGTCGAACTTGTCGCGCAGCAGGCCGAGCGTCTCGATCACCAGGACCGGGTCGTCGTCGCGCACGGCGGACTTCAGCAGCCCCTTGGCGTCCCGCGCGTTGGACGGCATCACGACCTTCAGGCCGGGGACCGCGCAGAACCACGCCTCGATGTTCTGCGAGTGCTGGGCGCCGTTGTGGCCGCCCGCGCCGCACATCGCGCGGATCGTCAGCGGCAGCGCGTGGCCGGCGGTGAAGTAGCGGTACTTCGCGGCCTGGTTGACGATCTGGTCCATCATCAGCATCGCGAAGTCGAAGAACATGACCTCGACGATCGGCCGCAGCCCGACGGCGCCGCCGCCGACGCCCAGGCCCATCAGCACCGCCTCGCTGATCGGCGTGTCGCGGACGCGGGTGTCGCCGAAGCGGTCCTGCAGGCCGCGGGTCAGGCCGTAGGGACCACCCGCCCGCCCGACGTCCTCGCCGACGAGCACGACACGCTCGTCGCGCTCCATCTCCTCGACCAGGGCCTGGCTGATGCCCTGCCAGTACTTGGTGGCCTTGACGGCGGTCTCGGTGCTCATGCGGTGGCCTGGTGGTCGAGGTACAGGACGTCGGCGCCCGAGATCGGGCTGGCGAGCGCGAACTCGAGCGCGGCGGCGATCTCGGCCTCGACGGCGGCGTCCGCCGCGGCGACCTCGGCCGGGTCGAGCGCCTGGCGCGCGCGGGCGACGGGGTCGCCGGCGCGCCCGGTCTCGACCTCCTCGTCGGTCCGGAACGCGGCCTTGTCGCCCGCGTAGTGCCCGAACCAGCGGAAGGTCAGCGCCTCGATCAGCGTCGGCCCCTCGCCGGCGCGGGCGCGGGCGACGGCCGCGTCGACCGCCGCGGTCACCGCGTCGATGTCGTTGCCGTCGACGTGAACGCCGGGCACGTCGTAGCCGGCGCCGCGCTTCCAGATCTCGCCGGCGACGTGCAGGTCCTGCGCCGCCAGCTCGACGTACTGGTTGTTCTCGCAGAGGAAGACGATCGGCAGCTTCCAGAGCGCCGCGAGGTTGAGCGCCTCGTGGAAGACGCCCTCGGCGGACGCGCCCTCGCCGAAGAAGCAGATCACGACGTCGTCGCGCTCCTGGACCTGGAGCCCGTAGGCGGCGCCGGTGGCGATCGGGATGCCCCCGCCGACGATGCCGTTGGTGCCGAGCAGGCCGATCTCGGGGATCGCCACGTGCATCGATCCGCCGCGGCCGTGCGAGTAGCCGGTGCGACGGCCGAGCAGCTCGGCCATCATCCGGTCGGGCCGGGCGCCCTTGGCCAGGCAGTGGTGGTGGCCGCGGTGCGTCGACGTGATCACGTCGGTCGGGCGCAGGTCATGGCAGGCGCCGACGGCGACGGCCTCCTGGCCGATCGCCAGGTGGAGCGGCCCCGGCACGCCCTCGTCGCTGTGGAACCGCTCGTGGACGGTCTCCTCGAAGCGCCGGCAGAGCTGCATCGCGCGGTAGCGCGAGAGCGCCGAGGGCGCGCCGTCAGGGCGGGCGCCGGGGGAATCTGAATCAGACAACGTCACGACCTCTTCTACCGATTGGTAGGCATATCGTATCCGAAGCTTCTGCCCTGATTCCAGCGTAGCTAGCGGAACTACCAGGCGACGCCTACCGACTGATCGGCAGACGAGCTGCGGTCATCCGCGTTGCGGCTCGACAACGACCGCGGCGGCCAGCTCGTCGCGCAGCTCGGCCTTGCGCAGCTTGCCGACCGAGGTCTTCGGCAGGTCGTCTCGGAACGCGACGACCGTCGGCACCTTGAACCGCGCCAAGCGCTCGCCGCAGTAGGCGATCAGCTCGTCCGCGGTCAGCGACGCGCCCGGCTCGAGCACCACCGCGGCGGCGACCGCCTCGTCGCGGATCGGGTCCGGCACCCCCACGACCGCCACGTCGGCGACCGCCGGGTGCCCGGACAGCACGACCTCGACCTCGCTGGCCGAGACGTTCTCGCCCGCCCGCTTGATCATGTCCTTCTTGCGGTCGAAGAAGAAGACGAAGCCGTCGTCGTCCGCGTAGGCCTTGTCGCCGGTGTGCAGCCACCCGTCGCGGATCGCCGTCGCCGTCGCGTCCGGATCGCCGTAGTAGCCGGCCATGATCGTGCGCCCCGGATCGCCCCGGACCACGACCTCGCCGACCTCGCCCGGTCCGACGTCGCGCCCGGCGTCGTCGACCAGGCGCAGCGCGCGCCCCGGAGCGGGCAGGCCGACCGACGGCCAGCGGCCGTCGCCGATCACCGGGCCGACCGTCAGCAGCGTCATCGCCTCGGAGAGCCCGTAGCCGTTGATCAGGCGGACGCCGAACCGCTGCTCGAACGCCTCCTTCTCGGCGGTCGACACGTTGAGCGCGTAGAAGACCCGGCGCAGCGCGTGCGCGCGGTCGGTCGTCGCGGGCGGGCGGGCCAGCAGGACCCGCAGCTGCATCGCCACGATCGCGGTCTGGGTCGCGCGGTGCGCCCGCAGCTGGTCCCAGAACCGCGAGGCGCGGAACTCCTCCAGCAGGACCAGCGTGCCGCGACTGACCAACGCGGCGAACAGCGAGATCGCCTGGGCGTTGACGTGGAACAGCGGCAGCGCGGTGATGCAGCGCTCGCCCGCGCCCAGCCACAGCGCCTGGACCGTCTGCTGCCCGGAGTGCAGGCAGTTGGCGTGGGTCAGCATCACCGCCTTCGGGGCGCTGGTCGTCCCCGAGGTGAAGATCAGCTCGACGGTCTTCAGCGGGTCCGTGACCGCGGGCGGCGGGTCTCCGGCCGACGCCTCGAGCGCGGCGAACGAGCGGTGGCCGGCGGCCTCGCCGCGCGCCACCACGATCGTCGTCCGCCCGTCGCCGGCCGCCGTCACCGCCGGCAGGTACGCCGGCTCGGTGACCGCGACCCGGGCGCCGCAGACCGCGAGCACGTGCCGCAGCTCCGGGGCGGTGTTGGCCACGTTGGACGGCACGAAGATCGCTCCGAGGTGCGCCAGCGCGAAGAACGCCACGAGGATCTCGGGCGAGTTGCGCAGCTGGACGACCACGCAGTCGTCCTCGCCGACGCCGAGCTCGGCGAAGCCGCGCGCGCAGGCGCGGACCCGGTCGCGGAAGGCCGCGTAGCTCAGCTCGACGACCGTGCCGTCCGCCGCCTCGAAGACCAGGAACGTCTGGTCGGGGACGTCCGCGGCCCGCTCGTCGAGCAGCCCGCCGATCGTGCGGCGACCGGCCGCGTCGAGCACCGTCATTCCCGCTCGTCCCCACGCCGCTCGCCGATCCCGTGCATCACGCACGACCGTACGCCGCGCGGGCCGCGCACGCCAACGCTCGAATCCGCTAGTCGGACCGGCGCCGACCGACGAGCCCGTAGAGCGCGACGTCGGAGAACAGCTCCGCGAGCTGCTCGGCGCTCATCGGACCGTCGGCGCGGTACCACATCGATGCCCAACTGGGCATCGACAGCACGGCCTTCGTCAGCAGCACCGGGTCGGACGGGGCGAAGACCCCGCTGCTGACCCCGTCGCGGATCACGCCCGCGACCATCTGCTCGTAGACGTCGCGCTGCGCCACGACGCCGGCCCAGCGCTCGCCGGCGATCGCGTCGCGCTCCTTGAGGAAGACGCTGACCGCATCGACGTCGCCGGTCACCATCTCGGTGTTGACGAGGATGATCCGGCGCAGCTTCTCCTCCGGACCGAGCGAGCTCGACACGACCTCGAGCGTCCCGTCGACCAGCTTGTCGATCAGGCGCTGGTGGATCGCGAACAGCAGATCCTCCTTCGCCGAGACGTGGTGGTAGAGGCTCGGCTTGCGCATCCCGAGCTCCTCGGCGATGTGCTGCATCGACGTGCCGTGGTACCCGCGGCGGCTGAAGATCCGCGTCGCGGCCTGGACGATGTCGTCGCGGATCACGACGGTCTCCCGTCGGGGGGTACGCGCTGCGCCGGAGTCGGGGTTCGGGGCTGCCACGGGGTCGCTCTCGCGGGGCGACGGTCGGGCCGTCGCCGCACGAGCCTCCCCAGCCTACCCGGCCTCTCCCGCGCCGCCCGCCCCGGTCAGGCGTGCAGGTCGAGCACGAGCTTGCCGACCGAGCGCCGCGCCTCGATCGCCCGGTGCGCCGCCACCACGTCGTCGGCCGGGAGGACGGTGACCTGCGGGCGGACGACGCCGTCCGCCACCAGCGCCTGGACGGCGTCGAAGGCCCGCCGCGGCTCGGCCGGGTCCTGCTCGGCGACCCGCGCGACGAGGACGCCCGCGATCGTCTGGCCACGGGGCAGCAGCGCCCGCACGTCGAGCAGCGCCGGCTCCTGCGAGGCGGAGCCCAGCACGACGTAGCGGCCGTTGTGGGCCAGCGCGCGCATCGCGGGAGCGAACAGCTCGCCGCCGACGCCGTCGAGCACCACGTCGACCCCGCGTCCCCCGGTCCGCTCGCGCAGCGCGGCGGTCAGCGTCGCCGGGTCCGGGTCCAGCGCCTCCGTCGCCCCGAGGTCGAGGCACCGCTGTCGCTTCTCGGCGGACGACGCCAACGCGATCGCCTGCGCGCCCGCCGCGACCACCAACCGGATGCACCACTGGCCCAGACCGCCCGCCCCGCCCGGGACGAGGACCTGGTCCCCCTCCCCCACCCGGCCGAACCGGTGCACCCCGTACCAGGCCGTCACGCCCTGGGTGAAGAGCGCCGCGGCGGTGGTCGTGGCGATCCCGTCGCGCACCGGGAAGACCCGATCGACCGGCAGCACGACGTGGTCCGCGTAGCCGCCGCCGTGCTCCGCGAAGCCGACGACCCGTTGGCCGGGGCCCGGGCCGGAATCCGGGCCGGCCACGACCGTGCCGGCGAGCTCGAAGCCCGGGATCTCGTCGAGCGTCTGACCCCGGCGGTACTCGCCGCGACGGACCATCGTGTCGCCGAAGTTGACCCCGATCGCGTCGACCTCGACCAGTACCTCGTTGTTCCCGCAGACCGGCATCGGTCCCGTGCCCCAGCTCATCGCCTCGGGCGGGCCGAAGCGCTCCAGCCGCACCACCCGCCGGACCGCCGGGCCGGCGGCCGAGGCGGACGGGGTGGGCGGAGCGGCCATCACCGGCCGCCCCCGGACGCGACCGCCGCCTCGCGGTAGGCGATCGCCTCCTGCGTGCTGCCGTGGATCACCAGCTCGGCGGGGTCGACGACCTCGTCCCAGCGCGCGAGCAGGCCCTCGGCGTCGAGGTCGGGAGCGACGATCCCGGGGGTCTCGGCCAGCACGATCCGCGCGTGGCGCCCGAGTCCCGAGACCAGCAGCTCGCCGTTGACCGGGCAGGCCTCGCTGGCGAGCAGGACCGCCATCGGCGCCGTCCGCTCCGGCCCGCGGCTCGCGTTCCCGTCCTGGGGCGGGATCTTCGAGTACGCACGCAGGGCCGGGTCGCCGATCATCCGCGTATCGGCGGCCGGCGCGACCACGTTGACCGCGATCCCGTCGGCGGCGCCGGCCAGCGCGAGCGAGCGGCCGAGCGAGACCACGCCGCCCTTCGCGGTCGAGTAGGCGATCAGCCCCGCGCCGCCGAAGAACCCCGTCGACGCGGTCAGCACCACGCGGCCGTAGCCCTGGTCGGCCATCCGCGGCCAGGCGGCGCGGATCACGTTGTACGACCCGACCACGTGCACCTGCAGGTGCCGTTCGAGCGCCGCCACCGTCAGGTCCGGGACGCCGTCCGGGGCGAGGATGCCCGCGTTGGCGATCACCACGTCGATCCGCCCGAACGCGGCCACCGCGTCCTCGACGATCGACGCCGCCGCGTCGGGGTCCGCGACGTCCGCGGTGCTGGCGATCGCGGCCCCGCCCGCCGCCACGATCTCCGCCACCACCGCGGCGGCCGGATCGGCGTCGGCGCCGGTCCCCGAGAGGCTGCCGCCGAGGTCGTTGACCACCACCTGCGCCCCGCGCGCGGCCAGCTCCAGCGCGTAGGCCCGGCCGATGCCGCGACCGGCTCCGGTGACCACCGCGACGCGTCCTTCGAAGCCCAGCCGTTGCATGGCCCCACCCTAGGGCGGGCGGCGCGCCGTGGCGACTGGCGGTTCGGTGAGTTGCAGAGCGGCCACCCGGCGCGAGACGCTGCGCACGATCCGTCGTGCCCCGTCCGCGCCCTCCGGGGTGGTTCCCCGGCGCGGACGGACCGCACCGGAAGTCCGTACGTCCCGAGGAGAAGACCACCGATGGCCACAGTGCAAGCGCCAAGCGACCCCGTCACGAGCGTCGCCACGCTGATCGGCGTCGACGTCGGCGGCACCCACACCGACATCGCGGTGTCGACCCCCGACGGGCTGGTCCGCGGCAAGGCGCTGACGTCCCACGGGGCATACAGCGAGGGGATCCTCGACGCGATCGGCGTCGCCGCCGAGCGGCTCGACCGCTCCCGTCGCGAGCTGCTCGAGCGGACCGACCAGATCGTGCTCTCGACCACCGTCGTGACCAACGCGCTGACCGAGCTGCGCGGCGCCAAGGTCGGCGTCCTGATCACCCGCGGGTTCAAGGACACCTTCCGGCTCGCCGGCGGCGCCCGCCAGCCGGTGATGGACGACCAGGTCCACCGCAACCCGCCCGACCTGATGCCGCGCTCGTGCATCGAGGAGATCGACGAGCGGGTGCTCAGCGACGGCGACGCCGCGGTCCAGCTCGACGAGGACGGCGTCCGGGCCGCCGTCGGCCGGCTGCGCGAGCAGGGAGTCGACGCGATCGCGATCTGCTTCCTCTGGTCGTTCAAGCATCCCGAGCACGAGCGGCGCGCCCGCGAGATCGTCGCGCAGGAGTGGCCCGAGGTCTTCGTCTCGATCTCGAGCGAGGTCTACCCGGTGATCCGCGAGCACGAGCGGTTCTTCAGCACCGTCTTCAACTGCTTCTGCCAGCCCGCCGCGAGCGTGCTGCTGGACACCCTGCGGGACCAGCTCGACGCCGAGGGCTTCGCCGGCGAGCTGACGATGTTCTCGGGCGCGGGCGGCGTGATCCCGCTCGAGACCGCGCGCCGCCTGCCGGTGCTGCTGCTCGCGTCCGGCCCCGCCGGCGGGGTCGCGGGTGCGATCCACCTGGCCGAGCGGATGGGCCAGCGCAACGTGCTGGTCACCGACATGGGCGGGACGAGCTACGACCTCTCGCTGGTCGAGGACCTGCAGCCCGCGATCACCCCGCGGATCTCCGTCGCGGGCCTGGACACCGGGATCAGCATCGTCGACATCCTCTCCGTCGGCTCCGGCGGGGGCTCGATCGTCTGGATCGACGAGCGCGGCGTGCCGCAGGTCGGGCCGCACAGCGCCGGTTCGATCCCCGGTCCCGCGTGCTACGGCCGCGGAGGCACCGACGCGACGGTCACCGACGCCGCGGTCGTGGCGGGGATGATCGACCCCGGCGGATACCTGAACGGCCGCATGACGCTCGACCGCGAGGCGGCGCTGCGGGCGGTCGGTGCGTTCGGCGAGCGGCTCGGCTGGACGCCCTACGAGGCCGCCAACGCGATCCTCGACCTGACCGTCGCCAACATGGCCAACGCCACGCGCGCGGTCAGCATCGAGCGCGGGCACGACCCGCGCGGGTTCGCGATGTTCGCCTACGGCGGCACGCTGCCGCTGTTCGCGCCGCGGATCTGCGACGCGCTCGACATCACCCAGGTGGTGCTGCCCGCCAACAGTTCGGTCTTCTGCGCCTTCGGCCTGCTGACCGCGGACTTCGTGCGGCGCTACTCGACGTCGGTCGAGATCGCGCTCGGCGCCGACGTCGACCCGGACGCGATCAACGCGATCCGCGCCCGGCTCGTCGCCCAGGCCCAAGAGGAGCTGCGCGCCACCGGCCTCGACCCGCAGGCCGCGACGCTCGAGTGGGAGGCGGGCGTGCGGTTCCTCGGTCAGGTCTGGGAGATCACCGTGCCGATCGGCGCGGACGACCTGACCGCCGACGACCTGCACGCGATCGCCGCGGCGTTCCCCGCGACCTACGAGCGCGCCTACGGCGAAGGCACGGCCTGGGAGGGCTCGGAGATCCTGCTGGCCAACCTGACGCTGCGCACCGTCGTGCCGCGGCGCGACCCGTCGATCCCGGCGCCGCCGGACGGCGGCGGCGCCGGGCCGGAGTCGGCGCTCAAGGAGCAGCGCCGGGTGCTGCTGCCGGGCGGCAGCGAGCCGGTCGACGTGCCGGTCTACGACGGCAACCGGTTCGCCGCCGGGTTCCGGATCGAGGGCCCCGCGATCGTCGACGAGCACGACACCACGCTGTTCCTGCCCCCGTCGTGGTCGTGCGAGCGCGACGAGCTGTCCAACTACAACCTCAAGAAGGTCCGCTGATGTCGACCGAACAGGCTGTTCCGCGCTCCGCCGCGCCCGTCGGGGGCGACTACGACGTGCTCGGCGTCGAGGTCCACCGCAAGGCGATGGACGAGATCGCCCGCGAGATGGGGATCACGCTGATCCGCACCTCCGGCTCGCCCGTCGTTACCGAGGCGAAGGACCTGAGCTGCGCCGTGCTCGACGACCAGAGCGAGCTGATCGGCTTCTCGGGCTTCGTCGGGTTCCACGTCTCGACGTCGGTGCTCGGCGTCGAGGCGGTGCTGCGCAACTACGACCGCGACGAGATCCGGCCGGGCGACGCGTTCATCGCCAACGACCCGCACTCGTCGGGCGCGATCCACCAGGGCGACGTCGGCGTGATCATGCCGTACTTCCACGACGACGAGCTCGTCGGCTGGGGCTACGTCAACGCGCACCTGCTCGACGTCGGCGGGTCGTCGGTCTCGGGCTTCGCCCCCGAGGCCCGCGAGAGCTTCGCCGAGGCGCTGGCCTTCCCCGCCGTGCGGTTCGTGCAGGACGGCCGGATGAGCAAGGACTGGGCGCTGTTCATCGCCAACAGCGTGCGCGTACCCGTCCCGGTGCTCAACGACCTGCGCTCGATGATCGCCGCGCTCAACGCCGGCCAGCGGCGGCTGGCGCGGGTGATCGAGTCCCACGGTCTCGAGCAGCACCGCGAGTACTGCCGGATCAACAAGCAGCTGTCCGAGCAGCTGATCCGCTCGCGGATCGCGCTGCTGCCCGACGGCGAGTACTCCGCCCGCGAGTGGATCGAGTACGACGGCCACGGCACCCCCGACCTCTACGAGCTGAGCGTGACGATGATCGTCGCCGGCGACGAGATGACGCTGCGCTTCCGCGGCGTCGACCAGGTGCCGTCCTACGTCAACGGCGCCCGGCCCTCGGTGCTCGGCAACGCGATGAACGGGCTGCAGACGGTGTTCATCCCCGACGTCCCCGTCAACGCCGCGCTCTGGCGGGCGATCGAGTTCGACCTGGGACCGCCCGGCACCGTGGTCAACTCGGTGCCGCCGGCCCCGGTCTCGCAGTCGCACATGGAGTGCGGCATGCGCGTCTGCCGGCTGATGTCGGACGTGCTGGTCCAGGCGATGTCGCTCTCGCCGTCCGAGCAGCTGCGCTCCCGCGCCGCCGGTCAGCCGAACAACGGCATCGCGACCTGCACCCTGACCGGCGCGGACCGCGCCACCGGCCAGCCGATCGTGGTCTTCCCGATCGCGCCGACGGTCGGCCTCGGCGGCCCGGCGCAGTCGGTCTCCGACGGCGTCGACACCTACTCGGGGCAGTTCAACATCGGCACCCGGATGGCCGCGGTCGAGATCGACGAGGGCTCGGGCCCGATGGTCACGCTCTGGCGGCGGATCCGGCCGACCGGGGGCGGCGCCGGCGAGACCCGCGGCGGGCAGGGAATGGCCAGCGCGCTCGCGTTGCGCGGGATCGACGCGATGACCGGTACCGCGTTCAACAGCTGCGCCGAGGTCCCCCCGCGGGGGGCCGGCGGGGGCATGCCCGGAGCGGGGTCGGACTACCACGTGGTCCGGGGGTCGGACGTCAACCGGCTGCTCGCCGACGGGACCATGCCGACGCCGGAGAACCTCGGCGGTCAGGCCCAGACGATGCCCTCGAAGACCGGCACCCTGACGCTCGCCGAGGACGACGTCTTCGTGATCACCAGCGGCGGGGGCGGCGGGCTCGGCGATCCGCTGCTGCGCGATCCGCAGCTGGTCGCCACCGACGTCGCGGACGACTACGTGACGGCCGACGCCGCCCGGGGGCTCTACGGCGTGGTGCTGGCCGACGGGGCCGTCGACGACGCCGCGACCGCCGCCGAGCGGGCCGCGATCCGCGCCGCGCGGATCGGCGGAGCGCCCGCGCGCGAGCCGCACCCCGTCGAGCGCCGCGAGACCGGGATCGCCGTCGCCGTCCGCGACGACCGCTGGTGCTGCGCACGCTGCGACGAGGACCTCGGCCCGGTCGCCGACAACTACCGCGACGCCTGCGTCGCGCGGGTCACCAGCGCCGCCGACACGATGCACGCCCACGGGATGCAGGTCCGCCGCCGGACGACCGGACCGGACGTGCTGCTCAGCCAGTACTTCTGCCCGGGCTGCGCGTCGGCCGTGCGCGCCGATATCGGCGTCGAGGGCGACGTCACGGTGCCCGCTCCGCAGCTGACCGCGGCCGGACGCGCCGCCGCGGACCGCACCGCCGGCTGATCCGGTCGTGCGGCGGCCGGGACGCCTCGGCGTCCCGGCCGCCGCACGTTCGCCACGCGCCGTTCGCGGCGCGGCCTCGCACCCGTCGCCGGTCCCGGTGGCGGGTCGTCGTCGTTCCCCCGTGGGGTCACGGGATCGCCGTACGCGCTGTCGGATTCGTCAGTTACGCCGGGCGACGGACGCGCAGATGATCAGCGGAGACCGGAGGGAGGCCGGCGGAGCGCAGCTGCTCCCCGCCGGACCGGCCCGCTGAACCATCAGTCGGAGGAGAGAAGATCACCATGAGCATGCGATGGCGGCGCGGCAGCGCCCTAGCCTTGAGCGCAGTACTGGCCCTGGGAGTCACAGCCTGCGGAGGCTCGGACGACGAACCGTCGGCGAGCACGAACGCCAAGGACACGGCGAGCGCGTCAGGCGTCTCGCCCGAGGTCGCCGAGCGGGTCGAGCAGGCCTCGACCCCGGCGACGAAGATCAAGGTCGTCCAGGAGGGCATGAAGCCGTTTCAGCCCAAGCCGGGGGCGTCGATCGTGAACATCTCGTGCGACGTCTCGATCATCGGCTGCAACTCGATCTCCAACGGGATCAAGGCCGGGATCGAGACGCTCGGCTACGACTACGAGCGCTGCGACGTCGGCAAGTCGCCCGACGGTCCGAACCGCTGCTTCACCACGGCGATCAACGCCAAGCCCGACGTGATCGTGATCAACGCGATCGGCGTCGCCGGCGCCGCGGACGGCTACGCCGCCGCCGAGAAGGCCGGGATCCCGGTGGTCGCGCTGTTCACCGGCGACCCGGAGGGCGCCGGCGGCGTCGCGGTCCAGGTCGGCGTCGACGGCTGCGCCCAGCAGGGCCAGATCCTCGCCGACGCGATCGCGGTCAAGTCCGACGGCAAGGCCAACGTGCTGTTCGCGGGCGAGAAGTCCCAGGGCTGCAGCGTCGCGCGCCTGGCCGGCTTCGAGGAACGGCTGCCCGAGTCGTGCGCCGACTGCCCCTCGAAGGTCGTGCAGTTCAACGCCGGAACGATGCAGGAGAGCCTGCCGCAGCAGTTGCAGGCCGAGCTCAACCAGAACCCCGACCTGAACTGGATCGTCGGCGTCTTCGACAGCGCCGCCCAGATCGCCAACACCCAGGTCCAGCAGGCCGGCAAGCAGGAGCAGATCAGCGTGGCCGGGATGGACGCCGACCCCGCCAACATCGACGTGATGCTCGACAAGGGCGTCCAGCAGCTCGACGTCGCGTTCGCGTTCGCGGAGACCCCGTGGGCCGCCGCCGACGCCGCGGCCCGCGTCTACTCGGGGGTCGAGGTGCCGAAGGGCGTCCCGGCCAACATCTTCCTGGTCACGCAGGAGAACACCGACCAGCTCCCCGACACCAAGGTCTGGGACGGGCCCGAGGACTACCAGGCGCAGTTCAAGGCGCTGTGGGGCAAGCAGTAGCCACCGGCATCGGTGGGGGCCCGGCGGATCGCCGGGCCCCCACCCCGGGCTCCAGGGAGGAACCGTCCCCATGACGACCACCACCACGACCGCCGGCCTCCGCGCCGAGGGCGTCTCGAAATCGTTCTACGGCAACCGCGTGCTCGACGATCTCGCGCTCGAGATCGCGCCGGGGTCCGTCCACGCCCTGCTCGGCCACAACGGCTCGGGCAAGTCGACCTTCATCAAGATCCTCGCCGGCTACTACGACCCGGACGAGGGCAGCGGCCCGATCACCGTCGGCGACCGCGCCGTGCGGCCCGGCGACCCGGACTCCAGTCAGGCGGCGGGCATCGCCTTCGTCCACCAGACGCTCGGCCTGGTGCCGAGCCTCAGCGTGCTCGAGAACCTGCGGCTCGGTCGCCCGTGGAGCACCAACGCCGCCGGCAAGATCGCCTGGCGGCAGGAGCGGGCGCAGGCCCGGGCCGCGCTCGAGGCGTTCGGCCTGCACGGGATCTCGCCCGACGCCCTGGTCGGCGACCTGAACACGGTCGAGCAGACCGAGGTCGCGATCGTCCGGGCGCTCGACGCCGGCGACGAGATCCGCCTGCTCGTGCTCGACGAGGCCACGGCCGCGCTGACCGACCACGAGGTCCGCAAGCTCTTCACCACCCTCGGACACGTGCAGCGGCGCGGGGTCGCGACGCTCTACGTGACGCACCGGCTCGAGGAGATCCCGCTGATCGCCGACGACGTCACCGTGCTCCGCGACGGGAAGACGGTCGGCCAGGGGCCGATCGCGGAGTTCCCGCGCGACCGCCTGGTCGCGCTGATCGCCGGCGGGCCGCCGAGCGGGCCGCCGGCGACGACCTCCGAGGCCGCGCCGGCGGCCGATGCGGTCGCCGGCGTCGTGC
>Ga0265296_1001456_pt1 | contig 27211 bp, 31 predicted proteins | sample MunlanPumphouse1_FD_189073 | JGI IMG/M metagenome (GOLD analysis project Ga0265296, IMG submission 189073) | Groundwater microbial communities from a municipal landfill in Southern Ontario, Canada - Pumphouse #1 | ecosystem: Environmental > Aquatic > Deep subsurface > Groundwater | place... | reverse complement strand
TAAAACTTTGTATAAGTGTCACTTTTAGATGACAACTTTCTTATTTTTCTGCTATTATCTCCCAATGAACAGCCTTCATCTGTCTCCTTTCTGAAAATCCTTCAGCCTCTTTTAATTTAACCCTGTTGAATTGAGAAAATAACTCAGTCGCTTCTTTTTTATCTGAAAAATGATGCGGGACATCAATATCTGAAGGGTCGTCTCCTAGGTCAGTAAATGTATTTGGTTCAACCTGTTTCCCTGCCTTATAACGGGGATCTTTGGTTGAAATAAGCGTAGCAACTAGGGTTCCATTTGGCTTTAGTACACGTTTTAATTCATGAATTGTATCCTTAACACCATTCAACGTATTATGTTGTAAAGCATTAACAGCAATTACCGCATCGAATGTATTATTTTTGAAAGGTATTTTACGCATGTCAGCGACCTTCAAATGAACATTCTTCAATCCTTTCTGTTTGATTTTTCTTTCTGTTATTGCCTTGCCGGTTTTTGAGATGTCAATACCATAAACATCAAACCCATTTTCAGCTAGAAATATTACATGTCTTCCTGTTCCGAAGCATAAATCAAAAACTTTTCTTGCCTTTCTTTTTTTGAGGAGTTTCAAGCTCTTTTTCACCAGAGGCTCGATCCCTATTTGTATCTCTCCTCTCTCTTTGTAAGCATTTTCCCAGTCTCTCATATTTACCTTCCTGCTCCTCCGCCCCCACTTCCTCCGCCGCCGAAGCCGCCTCCACCAAAGCCTCCGCCGCCGCCAAAACCGCCGATTAGAATGGGTGCATAGCGTTTTTTGCGCTTGAATTTTTTCTTACACTTAAGGCACGTACAATAATCACCCTCACATTTAATCTTACCTCTGCAGTAGGGGCAACGGTTTGACATTGCAATTGATATAATAATTATGACAAGAAAAATGAAGAGAGGAAAGTTGCCGAGTACCAGGCTTAAAATTGTGTCCACTGTCTGATCCTTGGGAACGTACTTTCCCGGGACATAATTCGTAAGCTGATCTGACAGTCCAAGCAAGATAGTATCCAGTGCTGATTGATAATCTCCCTGATTGTAGTAAGGCATTGCTTGGTCAAGTATCGCGCCTGCTTCGGCTCCTGTAATATAGCCCTGAATTCCCCAGCCAAGCTCTATACGCATTCTGTTGCCAATAGTGCCGTTCTTCACCAGCAGAACAAGTATGCCGTTGTCCTCGCCTTTCTTGCCTATGCCCCATTGCTGGAACATCTCAACACCATAATCAAAAAGTGTATAGCCTTCTGGAACGCTGTCAAGAGTCACGACAGCGACTTCTATCGCGGTATTCTGTTCGTAAAGCCTGAGACCTTCCTCATACTGAACCTTATTGGGAAGTATGTTGGCAAAATCATTCACAAAGCCGGTCGGTTGGGGAAGCGCATAGGTAACACTAGCGAGTAAGATAAACACAAGCAGAATATAGAGCTTCATTAAAATTAGTTGATGTGAATAATTTATAAAGTTAAGAAAGCCAAGTTTCCTTTCATTTATTATTTAATTCCAAAAAACTTTCTTGCATTCTCCTCTGTTTTCTGGAGGATTTTTTCTTTTGTAAGAGATTTAATGCCCGCTATTACCTCGGCGCTCTTCTCGATTTTCCACGGCCTGTTTGTCAGTTCGCGCGAGTCTGGATCCAACCAGGGTGAATCTGTCTCGAGAAGCATCTGTTCCATGGGCACCAACTTAGCAAGTCTTTGGTGTTTGAAACTTTTGCAAATAATGGTAGCAAAAGATATCATCCATCCCTGCTCCAGGCATTTTTTCAGCTGCGTCTCACTTCCGGAGAAGCAGTGCATCATGACGTGTTTGCAGTTGTTTTCAGCAAGCATGTTTATTGCGTCGCCTATACCATCATTGCTGCCGTCTTTGTTGTCTTTTCCGTTGCGTGAGTGAATAACCAAAGGCAGGTGAAGTTCCTTTGAAAGATCGATGAATTTTTGGAAAATCTCTCTTGATCTCTGCTGGTCATCTGCTTGAGTTATCCAGTTGTAATCAAAGCCGATTTCACCTATAGCCGACACCCAAGTCTTATTTTCTCTTATGAATTCCAGGTATTCAGTTATGTCCTTGTCATGGTAGTTCTTCATGTTCTCCGGATGAAGCCCCAGGCAGGCAAAAACAAACCCTGGATACTTCCTATGTATCTGCAGGACCTTTTCCTTGTCTTTTATGTCAGCGATGGAAGTGACTATGGCAGTCATTTTCCTCTGCATAGCTTCCCGTACGACCATGTCAGAATCCATGTATTCAAGGTGGCAATGAGAGTCTATCATTAAGATTCCTTGGGAAAACAACTTAAATTCTTTTTCGTTTTAACTAAATAATGAGTTTTTTAGCTAATTCAATAATTTATCTGCTCCTATTGTCTTTACCCTCCCCCGGCGAAGCGCCAAAGTATTCTGTAAAAGGCGACGTGAAAAACGCCGATGAAATGATTTCCTATATCTACAATGTTCCAGAAAAGGTGATAAAAAAAGTAAACGATTTTGGCGCAGAGGTCGTATTTCTTGATAAAGCATACGACCCACGTGTTCCGGAGAAAGACAAAAAATTATTGGAAGCTGCCAGAGCAATTTATGTTTTTGAACAGAGAATGGCATTCATTGTTAAAAATAATAAATCCTGCGACGCTATTAAAGGAATGCCAGTGCCCCAGCTGCATGAGTATGGTCATATTGTGGATCATGCTTTTGGATATTTATCAAAAAAAGTCCGTTCACTGCTATAGATGGATCAGATCGCGAAGTATTTGCAGGGGGTTTTGCAAGATTCTACTGTAACGGAAAAACAAGGGATATATTAAAAAGTCGCCATCTGGATGTATTTAACTATTTCGAAAGGTTCGACAAGAAGTATCGCTAGGTTCCTATTTATTTAATTTACCATGCTCACCGCGCAATGGCACAAAAGCGTAATATCCGACAAAAGTTTCTTTTATTTTGCCGTTCTTCTCTATAAGCATCATCCTGTCTTCAACCGGTATAACAAGGCGTCCGCCTTCTTTCAGCTGTTCTACAAGAGGAGGTGGCACGCTTGGCGCGCTTGCCGTAACTATGATGCGATCATAGGGAGATTCCTTTTCGCAGCCAAGTGACCCGTCTATGTTCAACACGTTTACGTTTTTGTATCCGGCAAGATTCATTTTCGCAAATTCAAAAAGTTCCGGAATTATTTCCGTTGTAATAATTTTCCCGCGCGGTCCGACTATTTCGCTCAGTATAGCTGCCTGGTAGCCGCTGCCTGTTCCCACTTCCAGTATTTTGTGTCCTTTCTTTGCTTCCAGCAGTTCAGTCATGACCGCAGCAGTAAGCGGCTGCGAGATTGTCTGGCCATGGCCTATGGGCAGCGGTTCGTTAGCGTAAGCGTATTTCCCATATTCTTGTGGCACGAAATCCTCGCGCGGGACTTTTTCGAACGCCTCTATAACTGGTTTTGTCTTAAGCCAGCCGCCCTCGATTAGTTCGCGTATCAACTCTTCTTTTTGCATAGCTACTAACTCGCAAAGTACAGTTAAAGGACTTTTCTTTTTCAGCCTAACCAATAGAGGACTTTGAATAATATATGTTTCATTCAAAGTCCTTATTGTGAACTTTGACATATTATAGGGTTAATCAAAGTTCTCAATATACCTTGCTTATTTAAGGATAAATAAAACATTGAGATATCATGAAAGAAATTATCCTAATGCCAATAGGTTTTGTAAAAAACAGTGTCAAAGAGCCGAGATTTGGAAACTTTGCCAACGAAATCTCTGAAATAATAGTAGACGAAAAATTTGCAGAAGCGCTGAATGGCATTGATGATTATTCGCATATTATCGTCGTATATTGGATGGACAAAGTAAAGGACCACGTCATAAAACATAGGCCGCAGGGCAACCCTAACGTGCCTATAGTAGGCATCTTTGCATGCCGCTGCCCACAAAGGCCGAATCTGATTGCGATATCTACGGTCAAGTTGATAGGGCGTAAAGGAAATGTAATAAAAGTAAAAGGCCTCGACATACTCGACGGCACGCCGATAATCGACATAAAACCCTACTGGCCGCAGTACGACAAAGTTGAAAATGAAAGAATACCGGATTGGGTCAACAAACTGGAGTTCTGAACTAAGCTGGAGAGCGAAATGTCTGTTTTTCTGCCTTAATCCTGCTATAATAATTTCTTCTTTTTCGCATAGATGAATACGGCGCCGATGACAATTGCAATGACCATCACAAGAAAACTTCCGTAAAGAAATTTCCATATAAGCTGCACCGGAACCTGCTCAGCCGGGATGCTGTATGGAAACAGGAATATCCTGAAAAAGAATGCTTTTGAGCCGTGAATTATAATCGAGAACAAGATTCCAACAAATATCACGTTTTTCATATTAAAATTGTGTTTTTTGACAAGTTTCATCGTTGCCAGCGCGACCATCAGCGCCCATAGCGCCTGTGTCAGATTCAATAGAAAAGGATATCTGTCTGACAAAGGTGCTGCGATATAATATTGAGAAATAACAACCAGTATAGAAATCAAAATATAATATTTTACCGGCCATAAGTATTCTGTCAAAGCCTTCCCGAATATTTTCATGCAACATCCATCTTTCTTATTTTGTGCCGCCAAGGACCTTGTCTATGTCACTAAGCGTGCTGGTTACATCCTGCACATCTGTGCTCACGTTTGTCACAGCACGGCTGACTTCCTCGCTGTTCTTTATGTTGCTTTGTGACTGCGTGCAGCCGCTTATGAATATCATCGAGGCAAGCACAACCATTATCAACACTATTGCTTTCTTGTTCATATTATCACCTTCCCAAACAGTCCGAACACTCTGAGCATTCGCCCTGGTCACAGATTCCGTTGTTCAGGCAGCCGCTGCATGCTTGTGAGGCGCCGCTCCCTGATACGCGTTGCTGCTGTGGCTGCTGGAATTGTTGCTGGAATTGCGGCCGTACTGTTTGAGGTTGCGCGAATCCGCCGCCTGAACCGCCGCTGCCTGCTATTCTATTTCCGCAGTCCTGCGGGCAGGCGTTTGGATTCTTTTGCTCGAAATCGTCGCATATCCCGTCAGGGCAAAGCTGCCCGCCGCTGCTGAAATCATCTTGGGATTCGCCACCGAAGTCATCCTGGAATTCTCCCCTGTCCCTGAAATTCCCGCCTTGTGCTGGCTGCATTGGTTGTGCAGATATCTGTGTAGAAGTTATTTGCTGTGGTGTCTTACCAAGAAGCGGTCCGCAGTCCTGTGGGCAGTCTGAAGGGTTTTGCTGCTCGTTGCTGTCGCATATTGTGTCGCCGCACATACCAACTCCCTGCCGACTTCCTTCCGGTCTGGACTTGTCGTATTTCATTAGTTCTTTGAGGTTGCCCTCGCAGTAAGGAATGATATCAGTATCCGGGTTCCTTACACCCAGGCTGTATTTCTGCAGCTTGCATGTCATTTCATATGGAGGGTTGACTCCGGGTATTGCTCCGGCTGGCGGTCCCTGGCTTTCCGGAAGTGTAACACGCATAATGCAGGCGCCATCTACCAGGCCTGTGACTTCAACAGAAGGTCCGTTTCTTCCTTCAGGCAGAAATTTAATTGGCTGGCATATTCTGATTGCGCGGTCAAAGCAGCTTCCGTCTGTGCCGCAGTTTGTCGTTGTTCCGTTTTTTATTTCATCAATGTCATCGCCGCTGCCGAGCATGACATAGAGTATGTCCTTGAGCACGACATCCTTGATGTATTTTATGTCCTGTTTTATTTCCATGATATCGTCAACAGATATGTCCCTTGAACGATCTCTTAACTTATTTTTTATTTCATCAACCTTGTCCTTCGCAGCCATAAACATGTCCGACACGCGGCGGAAGCGTTTCTCGTCGCTTGATCCTGTTGATTGGTAATAATTAGCAATGTCATCTGTCTTTTTGGAAAGCTTGTCAAACTGAAGCTTCAGGTCTTCAAGCTTGAAGGCTATGGAAAGCAGCTCTCCTGCATCAGGTACCTCGTCTATATTTTCAACAAACGATGATGACTCCTCGCCTCTTTTCAGGCATTCACTGAAAGACACGCATCCGCTCTGGTCGCGCCTTACAACAAGTTGCCCGCCTTTCTCGCTGCACGTAACATATGCTTCCTTCGGCAGGTCCTGCGGGCATTGGTATTGCTTTTCAGTGCGCTCGCTGCATGTTATACGCTGGCATCCGCTCTGGTCAAAGTTTGACATGGTGCCCATTCCCTTTGCGCTGCATTCATTTTCTATGCGCACTCTTTCCGGGCCCGAGACCATTCCGCATTCTTCCTGTCTCTGCTGTATGCATTTTCCTATCTTGCAGCCGCCTTCAAACCCAATTACGCCCTCCATGTTGAGTGACTTGCACTTCTCAAGGGCGCTCGAGACTTCTTCTGGCGATGGGCATTTAACAGGCGTTGCAAATACAGGGCTGTTAGAACGTTCGCCGCCAAAGTCGCATTGGAACGTGTCGCAGCCATTAGAATCTCTTCCAAACCTTGGCAGGCCATTATTATTAACACATTTTAACCGAACTTCCTGCGGTACCGTCGCGCACTTCACATCGGATTTTTGGCAGTTGACGCGCACAAAACCAGTAGAATCTGTTTCTTGCGTGCAGCCGGCTGGCAAATCCGCGGTTGGGATAGGACAAGGATCACATGCGCATCCAGATTCCGTTTTACGGCAAATTGATACAGACCCACCAGAACAGCTCTGCCTGACAGGACATTCGCCGCCTATACAGTCCTTGCAGCTGCTGTCCTCATCCCTGTCGCATATTCCATTATAATTGCAGCCTTTTTGTGTAGGGCAGCTTGTTGAAATAATGTTTTTGTTGTCATCATACTTGCACTCGCATCCAGAAGGACATTGCTGCTGTACTAGTTCTGGACATCTTTCCACACGTGTCCATCCCGGCGGCAAACATGAATTAGGGAACATAGAACATCTGCCAGAACCGTCCACTGCAAATGTTTGTATCTGCATGCAATTAGTCTGATTTTGTGATGGTTGACACCTATATTCGACAACGCATCCCTTGTCATCCATTTTTTTCTCAAGATAAGCATCAGGAGAGCATGCCGGCACTGCAGGCGGTGTTGGACATGTTGTTGTGCCACCCGAGCCGCCTCCGCCGCTTGATGTAGTAGTATTAGTCACCGGTTGTGTAACCGTAGGCTGTGGAACTGCATTGTGCCCCTCGCAGCTCGGTTCGCATGAAGTACACGCCTGTGTTGTGCGATCGCATGTCGGCTGGCAACTAGATGAAAAGCCGTCAGGACATATTCTTGATGTTGGTGTGCATGTAGCCGTATCGCAGAAGTTTTTACATACGCCACCGCTGCAGCCGTACTGGCATGCTGCTGTTGAAGAAGGATACGTACAAGTTCCGGCAGAGCACGTTCCTGACGAAGAATACGTTTTCACGCTGTTGCCATCACAAGCAGTAGCTGGTGGGCTGTTGCACGTTACGCCTGCGCATGGGTCTGGCGGCGGCGCTATGGTTGTCTCATTCTGGGCATAAACAGCCGTAGAAATAACAACAGAAAACAGCACAGCCAGCAGAAAAAACGCTTTCCGCATTTTAAAACATCGTTTTGAACCATAATATATGTTTTCCTTGACGTAATTCCCTGAAATTACCTCTTCCACGGCAGCTTGAGGGGCACAAACTTTAGGCGGTGTTTCTGCAGCAGCAGCGACCAGTCAACCATAACAAAAATAAGCATGAAAATTACGCCAGCAACATCCATAGCAACAACCTGAATTAACTTACTTGAAAATATTTCCTCAATGCTACTGAAAATGATGTGTGCTGTTCGTATAAGAACATAGTACGATACAAGCCTTCCGGCAAAAAAACCCAGGAATATTGGTATAGTCCGTGCCCTGGCAAGCCCGACGGTGATAAAGTAAACATTGCTGGGAAACGGGCTCAATGAAAAAAGAAACGTAATGAAAAAGCTCTTCAACGGATGTCTTTTCGCTATTTTTCCTACGATATCCATGTCCTTTTTCCTTTCTTTGCCTGAAAATCGCCTAAAATATGTTCCAAGGTGTGACAAAATAAAACGGCCCATTGTAGAAGCAACAGCTCCAACAAGAGCGAGCAGCGCTACGTCAAACGTAAAGTTTGTGTAAAAAAATCCCAGAACAAGCCACGTAGGAGGCATAAAGAACGGCACGATGTTTATAATAATAACAGTAAAAAACGCCAGAATATATTCTATCATAGATTATTATTGCAGAATAGTTTTAAGAAGAAACTAAATAAGTCCAAGCTTTCTGAATAGCCTCACAGTCGGTCTGTTTAGTTTCGTTTTAGCAAGGGATGATTTATCTATCCACTTTAATTCAGATATGTCGTTTTTTGGTGTTAATTTTCCTGATTTATATTTTGTCTTAAAAACCAAAAATATGTAATGGGTATCAACACCGTGCTTATTCGATTCTATGTCTTCGTCAAAGGAAACTGGAACAATATCAGTTATTTCTAAACCTGACTCCTCGAGGATTTCCCTTTTCACAGCGTCTATAAGCGTCTCATCTCTTTCTATTCCGCCGCCAAGCAGGTGCCACGTATTTGGGTACGGCCCTCTGCCAGGTTGTTTTTTACCAAAAAGAAACTTCCCATCTTTCTCTATAATAGCGCTAACAATTATCCTCGTTTCCATGAATGTTACACCAGATTTTTTCCATTTTTAAGGCGAACGTCAGTGAGCCAAAATTATAATATTTTTCTTTTTTCCAGGGGTTTTTCTTTTACTAAAAGAAAAAGGCCTAGAATTCCCACGTCTCGATAAACCTGTCAACAACCGTATCCAGAAAGCTGTCCTTGTGGGCGACGAGATACTTGATTATAATTTCCGGATTGGTTACCTTATATATCCTGAATCGTCCCTTCTTCTTCTGGCTTATGGTTCCTTTTGTCTGAAGCTGCTTCAGGTACCAGGAAAGTGTTGATAGCGATATGCCAGTAGCCTCTGAGATCTTCAGCGGTGTGGATTTTTTGCTTTCAATCAGGAATATCAGTATGTGCCTCATTTTATTATTCCTAAGAAGATTGAGCATGTCCTTTTCCTCATCGGTCCAGTTTCTGGTAAGAGGATAGTAGCGCACATAGTTCTTGTCGTGCTCTGTTCTGATGAGGCCGTTTTTGTAGAGAAAATGGATGTGATAATCCAATGAGCCGGTAGCGAGGTTTGTGCGTCTCTGTATTTCGCGGAAATGAAGACCTGGTGATTCAACTATACAGTTGTAAATCTGTCTGCGTACGTCTAACTCAAGATGCTGCTGACCATTCATACTAGGATACACCTAACCCAATGTCGGAGGAAACCAGCGTATCCTGGTATCCCCAATCACGCCCCCGTTTTGTGATTGTTGATATACAATTTCATTTCCTAAAAAGTGCATAGAACAATGACAATAATATCAGGAACTCAAGCGTCTGTATGGAAATACCTATGTGAGAATAATTTCCCAGAATGAAATTATCTATGAGCTTAAGCGCTGCTTTGATGGCGAAAAGGAAAAATGCACCAGAGACAAACATTAATCTTTCGCTTTTCTTTTTTGAATACGCCTTGAATGATATGATGCTCAAAGCCACTGCGACAAAAAACACAAGCACAAGGGTAATATCATAAAAGCTGAATACAAAATCCCTTCCGCCTGCCTGAAAGTAATGTCCTCCGCTAGCTATGTTTTCTATACCAAAGAGGTAGAAAACTGAAAGTATTACCAAAACTATGTACGCAACAAGAACTCTGTCCATAGTATAAGTATTCTAAGTCAAAATTTATAAACACAACAAAAACGATTGTATTGCATTAAAGTATGGAGCCAGATTACATGCTTTTATTTAATTCTAAAATCGCACTAATTTTCAACGCTTGTACCAAAAGGGGTATTAAAAGGGTTTTCCAATACACTTGTAGTGATTTTATGAGTTGTATGGTATGTGGTATCGATGCACCGCTTCGCGAGGAAAAGGGCATCGGCGTTGCCTTGTGCGACGAACACACACATCAAGACTAATACTGAAGCCGGAGGAAAGTATGCCGAAAACTCTCGCTACTTTTCCGCTGCTTTACCGCATTCCCCGATGCTCCTCCGGCTCTCTTTTTCTAATTATAGTTGACCCGGAAAAGAATCTGGACATGTTCTGGGTCAACTTATAGCGCTCAAGTAAGTATAATATCCAAATTGTTTACTTGTAGCGCTATAAACACAGAGAGCTGCTACGTTATCACTTAAAAATATCGTAGCCAGCGGCTGCTGCGTCAGAAACAAATCTTTCAAGGCCTGGCTGCAAAAGAGGGTGTTTGAACTCCTCAGAAGAATAGGAATCCGGTAAAACAATGGGAATGAAAGTTCTTTTAGCAGGATGAGAGGAAACCATCTTCGCAAAATCCGCTGGATAATTTTTAACAAGTAGTTCGAGAACTTCTGGCGGCGCTGTCACTATATCAGAGCCCGCTTTCCACGAATCTATTATAAGTTCTGGCGTCCTCATGCTAGCGGCAAGAAAGCCTGTTCTTAACCCGCGTTTTTTGTATTCTTCTATTATTTTTCTTGTAACAGGAATCGGGTCTTCTCCTGTTGCCTGCATTCTACCCAGGAAAAGACTGAAAACAAGAGCACCGGCTTCTGCTGCTCTTAGACCTTGATTATAATCAAAACCTAGCGTGGCATTTATCTTTGCGCCGTCGCCAAAATCCTGGACAAGCCGTACTATTGCCTCGATTCCCTGTGTTATAGTTGGTATTTTTTGCCAGAAATTCGCGCCTGTTTCCTCATTCCACCGTATTATTTCTGCGCTTTCACTGTAAAGTCTCTCTGCGGTTATATCGCTAGGATTATAAGGATGTACGCAGCCTACAGCCTCTACGCTTATGGGCATCTTGCCGACAATCTCAGCAATCTCTACAGCAAGCTCGTGCACTGTTTTTACCGATGGGTGTTCTTTTATGTACTTGGAAGCCGTTGTCGGATTTGTCGTCACACCGCTTATTATTCCCCTGTCAAAAAAATCCTTTATTACAGCAGGATCTGATGTATCAATAAAGAGTTGCATAGAAATAATTTGAATCAACTTATAAAAAGCTCATCTTCATACTGCTAGAAGAAAAAAGTTCATACCTATTTTTTCTTCTTGCTGACTACAGTATTTCCTTCGATAAACACAGCGTTGATAATACCAGTCTGGCCCGGTCTTGATGTAACGCGTGCCTTTCCGATTTCCGTTTCTATAATAGCGCCTTTTGTTATAATATTACGACGTACGAACTGGCTGTCAGCCGGGTTGTCCGTAACCGACAAGATCTTTGTTTTCTGATATTTGCCATTGACAACAACATTGGCAACATTTGTAGAAAGCGCGATGAGCTTCTTGCTGCCACCTCTGACACGTATGTCCTTTATTTTAGTTTCGCCTACGCGCGTCGGCAGATAATCGCGGCCGCGCTGGTACCTGTTCTTTTTGCCGTGCTTCTTTATAGCGCCGCCCGTAGTTTTCTTCTTCGGTGGTAATTGCCATTGAGTCATTTTGAAAACACCCTATAATCTTATGTTTTTAAAATCAGAATGATTCTTAATCATTCTGTCATATTAATCACAAATCGTTCGGGCCGTCTATTTAGAAATTATCATAGACGTTACCCTCTGTGTTGTACATACTTGTAATTTTGACAACTATTTAAACGTATGTACATAATTTATCAACAATGAAATTTTTTCATATTTTAGGAGGTTTTTTATGGAACGTCCAATAGACGTATTGAACAACGCGAAAGGCAAGAGAGTTCTCATAAAGCTGAAAAAAGGCGGAGAAATTTCCGGCATTCTGCAGGCCATGGATCTTCATCTTAATATGTGGCTTGAGAACGCGGAACAAATAAGCGAAGAAGAGAAAGTCACGCTGGGAACGATTCTTGTGCGCGGTGACAACATACTATACGTCTCACCCGAAAAAAGCGAGTAAAAATAATACCGACAGCGGTTGCACAAGTCATAGAAGCATGCATTGAAATGGAGCGCTGACTGCAATTAAGGTGTTAACATGTCAAAAGGAACTCCCTCAATGGGAAAGCATAACAAGATAACGCACATACGTTGTCGAAGGTGCGGCCGTCATAGTTATCACATTCAGAAGAAGGAGTGCAGCGCATGCGGCTACCCGCTTCCTAAAATGAAGCATGACTCATGGAAATGGAAACCCATCAACAGAAGTGGTCGTAAAAATATAAAGCACAAGCACCAGAAGGTCAAGACAGCCCGTCAGGGAAGACACCCAAAACACAGCTGATTCTTCAGAATTTTTATAAATATAAGCTTTACAAATACAGATAAACGAATACGGGCCTGTAGCTCAGCCTGGCAGAGCGCCTGAACAAATGTGGTGAACCTCTTAAGCAGGATGTCGCGAGTTCGAATCTCGTCGGGCCCATAAGGAAGATAATTTGCGTTAAATTAGCCAATAGAAGCAAAATTCTTCACTTTATTTTTAAGAGTTCGAATCTCCCAAAGCCCATAGATAATAATATATTTTTAGACAAGCAAAATCAATTTAACGCTTCAAAATAGAATATCAAAATGGCAAAAAGTAAAACTAGCAAAATAATGGGTGGTCCTCTTCAGCTTTCTCAAAGTCTCAACGATATGAAAAAAGGCAAAATAAAGTTTGTGCCTTTTGATCTCAAGCCCTCTGAAAAATGTTATCTTTGCAAAAAGAAGACAAAATTATGCACGTGCGTAGATTGTAAATTCTGCGGCACTCTGCTAAAGAAAAATCAACAATGCAGATATTGCAAGAAAAGAAACAATGTCAAGAACTTTACTATAACCAATGCAGAGCTTAATGCACTAGAAGACTTGGGACTAGTAGACTTGAAAACAATGTTCAAATTGAAGAGGGAAAATGAAATAGAGGTCTGGCAAGAAAGATGCAAGAATGTATGGCACAGGCTTGTAAGAAAAATCGATAAGCCGTAAGCTATTTAAGTAAGAAAGTAAAATAATCTTACAGGTGATATAATGGCTAAAGACGTTCAGATGACAACAACCTCGGAAAAAGGCCAGGTTGTCATACCACAGAACATTAGAGACGAGTTAGGAATAGAATCAGGCACGAAATTCGCAGTCTATGGCAAAGGGGACACAATTATCTTCAAGCGTGTAGAGATGCCGACTGTCAAGGACTTTGAAAAGCTTGCTTCTTTTGGCAGGAAGTTTGCAAAAAAGAAAGGCATAAAGGAAAAAGACGTGCTTAAGGATGACTAGAGTAGTGGCGGATACAAATATAATCATTTCTGCGATTTTCTGGAGCGGCAAGCCCTATCAGGTCATTGTGAACGGCTTGAAAGGAGATTATCAACTTGTCACATCTCCAGAAATAGTTGACGAAGTCTTGAATAAGCTGCGGAATAAATTCCATTTGCCAGAAGACAAGATAGAGGAGCAGGCAAACATATTGATGTCATTGTTTCATATTGTCATACCAATAACGAAACTAGACGTAGTTCGTGATAAGAGTGATAACAAAATAATTGAATGCGCAATAGATGGAAAAGCAGATTATATTGTAACCGGCGACCCTGACCTGCTGGAACTGAAAGAATTCAATGGCATAAATATACTGACCGCCGACCAGTTTCTGAAGCTATAATTGGTTTATGGGAACAATTCGTCTATTCTTATAGCTGACCAACTTAATATTCTGGATATCACACAAGTTGGTCACATATAGTGAACCAAGTTATAATATCCAGATTCTTTACTTGGTTCACTATAACTTGAATTTCAGCACACGTCGGACCAATCATACATATTTTCGTACGTGTTGTTTTATTTTTATTTATCAAGTTTTTGATAATGAATACCGTTATCTTTACTAGCTCCGGATTTTCCGCCGCCCCCACAGTTACTATTGGAACTGTTCCCGCTTCTTGAATATACAATATCTAGTCTTGCTTCACCGTTTATTAGATATGGAGCGTTCTCAATTCCTGCACTTAGTCTGAGCAATTCATCTCTTCGTTTTTCGATGTTTGCAGCAAAGTTTGTCATATTTGTCCCCTCCCAACAGCACTATTTAATTATTATATGCTTATATATTAAAACCCTGATTTTAATAAAATGTCCCAAGACTTGATCTTAATAACATCATTCCAACTTAGTTCTCGATGTTTACTTAAAAAATCTTCTATAATATAATATCCAATAGAATATCCAGACCAATTTGGATATTTTCCAGATCCATAAAATATCTCATTCCTTATATTCCAATCTTCAGAATCTAGACAATTTTTTATCTCGTTAAATATATTCTTCGCTTTATCTCTGTCTATAGAAGCTGCCCATGGTGATTTGCCTCCCCCAATTACTTCTTCTCTAAAATGTTCTGCAATACCATCTGCAATAATTTGATCCAGAAGAGTTTTAATTTCGTTATAATTTAATGAGACAGCATGAGCAAATTCATGACACAGTGTTTCCCCAATTTCTTTGTCAGAATATCCACCCGGGAAAATATGAATAATGATTGTGTTCTTCCAAAAACTGTATCCTGATACGCCAGCCAACTTTTCTTTAACGAATTCATCAAATGTAGGAAAAACGAAAACATAGAGTTTTTTTGATTTAACTAATTCAAGACATCTAAATAAAGCGGACTCAATAATAAATCTAACTTTGTCATGATTTATTTCAATATTATTGAATTTTGAATTATCTTTGAATATCTTCCATTTTAGAAATCCTATCAAATCCTCTTTTTTATCAAATCCTGCATATCCTATCTCAGGATTATCCTCGACGCTTTCTGAAATATCCTCAATTAGCATTTCTTCTGACTCTGATGTAAATGACGAGATATGAAGCTCAGCTATTTTTTCGTTTCTTTTTTCTATGATATAAGTTTTCATTATAATCATGTGAATGGATGAGGTTTAAGCCCCGCATCTTCTTCAATTAATCCGTGGTGAACACTATAAAGTGCTTTGGCCCTTTCATCCAAATAAAGTGGATGAAGTTCTGGAATTATAACCTTTGTTATTTGGAATCCGCTATCCCTAATTTCAGGTAACGTAATATCTGCAATATATACTTTATAACCCCTTTCTTTAAAAGAATCAAGTAATTGTTTTTGAGAAGTCTGTTGTCTTTCAATATCAACTTTTTGATAAGATTTCAGCCAAAAATCTAGATCACGTATTCTATCAGTAGAATACCAATAAAATAGTCTGTTTTTAAGGTCGGTAATTTCACTTTCTGTTGGAAGTCTTTCCGGGAACTCAAGGTTTCTATTGAATCTGGCATATGACCTACACTGTACTGATTCAAGTATTGATCCCAATAGGGCATCGTCGTAGGAATAGGATGCCTTTGATCCTATACTTACAGCAGGCCCTATAGGAGTTCTATCGATAACTATTGTCATTGAAACGGGAACATTAAAGTCGTTTGGTATGAAAAAATTAAATGTTTCCAGATTGTATCGGTTCAAATAGTCTAATAATTTCGCGTTTTTTCCAGACATATCTCTTGGGGATATTAGCTTCTGCCTTCTTAGATAAGATGATATACAGGCATCCCTTTCAACAACCTCAAGCAAGCCACTATCAAATGCCCTCTCTTCATTTACACCACCAAGTGCAGCGCCAGTGCTTATCGATTCTCTTTGTATTGAAAACTCGTCCCCAGTGCCACAAAGATAAATTACCTGTGCAGGTACCATTATTGTACTATTATTAAAGTAATCATGACATTCCTTCCATCTGTATTTTTGTTTTCTTATTTCTTCATCCGAATCTTTCGTTTTTTCTGGATCAGTTCTATAATAGCTAAAAACAGCAGGATCTACAAAATTTTTCTGATTTTCATATCTGTATGGATATGTCAATGAATTGTCATCAAAATTAAAAAGACATAATCTTTCAAGGCATTCTGCAGCAGCTCTTATCTTAGAATTAACTTCGTCTATGTCAGTTGAAGTTCCAGCAGATTCTTCTGTAAATTTATACTTAGAAATACAGCGCTGGGTCGGATATGACACATAAGAATGTAGTTTTGGCTCGTCTGTGAACAAAATACTTTTATTAGGTTTTGTAGCTAAGCCCACCGAAACAAGGCTTCTTAGAACCACGTCATTTCTCATAGTTTATTTTTTTGAGAAACGTATTTAATTAAATAGAAAATCTTCAACAATACTCATTTTTATATACATTTCTGCTACCGTATTCTAAGAAAGGGTTCTTATGTTAAAAGAAACGAAAAAATTTCATCAAAGAACGAAGTTAAGTAATATGCAGAAAGATCCTGAAGGGCCGGTTCCGATTTCTTATATACACGTTTTCCATAAGGAATATCCAAGATTCAAAAAGGTAGATTTACCGGCTATAGATTATTCTAATAGTGAGTTCGAGACAGCACTGGACTACAGAGAATCAACAAGAAGTTTTTCCGATGACCCTCTAAAACTCGAACATCTTTCTAAAGTACTACAGACATGCAGAATAGTTGATCCGAATAGAAACCCGGAGCGAAGGACTTATCCATCTGGAGGAGCTCGGTTCCCAGTTGAACTATATGTTATCTGTTATAATATTGAAAATCTTCCAAGAGGAGTATATCATTATAACATCAGAAATAGAAATCTTGAAGTTCTATTGGAAAAAGACCTGAACACTAGAAGAAGAGAACTAATATCAGAATATCTAGATAATCCTGCAGCAAGCATTTTTCTTACAACCGTATTACCAAGGTCCGAGATAAAATATGGTCATAAAGGATATACATATTCTTTCATTGAAGCAGGACATATTGGACAAAATATGCAAATTGCTTGTGTTGAATTAGGAATAGGTTGCTGTTCCGTAAGCGGTTTTGTGGATGATACTGTTTCAGAACTATTAGACTTAGTTGAAGATGAATTTCCAATATATTCTATCTGTATTGGAAATAGGTGATAAAACTGCATTCATCCCGGTTCCAGAATCTAATGTGAGAAAAACCGCCTAACCTGAACTTCAACTCCAGGATACGTCGGGCCCATAAGTATCGTTTACCTCTAATTCAGGTTTATACGATATATATCGGATAACTCATTTTTTTCTACTATCCGATATGCTTAAATAAACTGTTGCATAATAAATTATACATGATAAACAGTAAACTCTACGAAAAACTTGTGAAAAAGAAAAAAGAATTAGCCAAATTAAGGCCTTTCCCGAAAGCTGCGCTGCAGGAACTAAAAAAACAGCTGGAAATCGAGCTGACTTACAACAGCAATGCCATAGAAGGCAATTCACTAACGCTGCAGGAAACCCGTCTCGTATTAGAGCACGGAATAACCATAAAAGGCAAGAGTCTCAAAGATCACTTCGAAGCCATTAACCACAAGGAAGCTATTCTATTTGTCGAAGATTCATTAAAAGAAGAGATAAGTGAAAAGCTGATAAAAAAGTTGAATGAACTTGTCTTGGATAAGATATACGAAGACGAAAGAGGCCGCTATAGAACTACCAACGTAAGGATACTTGGGGCCATAAAATCTCCGCCCCAAGCAGAAAAAGTCCCAAGGCTTATGAGTGATTTCATTGAATACGTAACAAAAAATTCAGACAATTTCAATATAATAGAAATGGCTGCAGTCATGCACTACAAATTCGTGGAAATACATCCTTTCTCAGACGGCAATGGAAGAACAGCAAGGCTTCTCATGAACCTTTTCCTCATGAAGCACGGATACCCGATAACAATAGTACTGAAAAATGACAGAAAAAAATACTACCAGACACTAAAAGAAGCGGATAAAGGAAACATCAGGCCTTTCATAGATTTTATCGGTTATTGCATCAACAGGAGTCTTGACATCTACCTGTCTGCGTTCAAGAGAGGCGTGGAGTATATCAGCATCAAAGAAGCTACAAAAGGAACGCCATATACACAAGAGTATCTCAGTTTGTTGGCAAGGAAAGGAAACCTGGATGCGATAAAGCTCAGTAGAAACTGGGTTACTACAAGAAAAGCGGTTGAAAACTACATAAAAAACGTCAAAGAAAAGAAAGCAAAATAAATTATATATAGATTGCCGGGCATCTGAAAGCAACAGTACATATTCTGAACTCTTTTGAAGATGTCGGGCCCATACGCCCATGAGTTCAGTTTAGCTTTGTAGTAACTTTATTTTTCAGGAAAGTGCCTTTCATTGAAGCAGTTGTCGCACATTCCATCATGCCAGTCTTTATTATGTGCGGAAATTTTCTTGTCACATTTTTTGCAGTTATAATCCATTTCCTCATCATGCTTCATGTGGAAAGTCCGCATTTTCTTCTTCATTTCCTCATCGCTCATTGTCTGCGCAAACGAGCCCTCTGACCAAAATTCGTCTTCTTTTTTCATTTTTATCACAATAGTTCAGCAAACTCCTTTTCGGAAATTTCTGCGGCCTTCAAAATTGCTCTTAATGTTCCCCTATCTATCTCATTGTGCATAGGAACTGTAAGCGGCTTTCTTGTCGGATGCCGCATATGAACATGGCTGCCTTTCTGGTCACGAACATAATAGCCAATTTTAGAAAGAGCTTTTATTGTTTCTTTTCCAGAGACTACAGGAAGTTTCATAATTTAACCTGTACTTCCGTAACTTTGCCATCCCTACTTGTAACTATAGGTATACCGTCTTCTGCCAAAGATTCAAGATGAAGCTCTATGGCTTCCTTTATGTTTTCTTTGGCTTCAGATTCTGTTTTTCCCTGAGAAATGCACCCCGGGAGAGCGGGCACAGTAGCTACGAAATAGCCGTCTTCGCCTTTTTCAATTAAAACCTTGAATTTCATATAACCACTGTCTATAATTTGCAGGGATAATATTTAAGGCTTTGATTTCAATATCAGAAAGCTGCTATCTAGTCTTATTACTTTTCACGTAATACTCAAAGCTTGTGTCTCCCAGACGGATTTCAAAAGCGCTCCACGTCGGGCCCACTTTTCTATTTCTCAAAAATTACAGAATTTTTTATATTAGTTAATAAAAAAAAGGGTGGTAACTGCTGCACTTTCTGCAGCAGCCCCAAGCGGAGTGAATGGGTTTTTCACTAAGATCCGGACTGACCACGTCTATACAGGATGCAGGTAATATGGATCTTGATATAAATAGGGGTTTTGGTGCGAAACCCGAAAATTAGTGCAAAATCTGAAATGCATCTTTTGTAATATATTTTCTTCGTTTGGAAAGCGAAGCTTTCCAGCGACTCAAGAAAGCTTTGCTTTCTTCGAGTTTCCAGTAGGGCTTTTCTTTTCCAAAGAAAAGGGTTAAATTGGCTAAAAACCATGAAATCTTTATATTAAACGCAAAAGATAGTAAAATCAATGAATAGCAAACTAGCCATTTCTATAGCCGTATGCGTGATTTTATTGTCATCTTCACTAGCTTATGCTGAAGAGGGCATGGATTTTTTCACCTGGCTCTGGGGCCTCTTTGGTAGTCAGGAACCCGCCGTCAGCGTACAAGGAAATCAAGCGCAGACAAATGGATGCAGCCAGCAGTGCGGTCAGGACTGTAACCTGGAAAAATGTGTCAACCAGGACGGCTGCCTGTGGAACAAAGGCAACTGCGACAATATATGCACTCCAGGAATGGCAAAGGAAATTGTAGTAATAAAGAGATATGAAAGTTGTTCGAACGCTCAGAACTGTAATGATGTTTATCTCTGCGAAAACGGCGTGACCGGAAACCCCATAAGCGCTGCCTTCAGCGCTGTTCCAAAATCTACTAGCAACAGCAAACCTGATTCTGCTGGTAGTGATAGTCCTGATATTATTGAAAGTGGCGATGCTGTCCTGGTTGATAGCGATTTCAGTGTTAATCCTGATTATGTTCCCAGCGGTAGCGAAGCAGTAAGTTGCTCAAACCTGCCTGCATCTTTCGTAGCAGGATATAACCAATACTCTGGGACAATCAAAAATGCAGCAGACAACTATCTGCGAAGTTCAGGTATTGACAATCCTGAAGCACTAATAGCCGGAATAATATCCCAGGAATCTGCGTGGAAGTCAAATGCTGTCAGCCAGTGCGCATCTGCAGGAATAGCGCAGTTTATATCAAAAACCGCCAGAGATTACGGACTTTATGTTCCGCAAACACCCGGAGAATACGAGTGGGCATACTGTCGCATAGGAACAGAAAAATGTAAGTTGGCAAATAGCGCTGGTGTACTAGTAGAAACAAAAGTTTCAAGCTGCAATGCATGTACACCAAGTAACTGCAAATGGAAAGAAGACGAAAGATTCAATCCTGAAAAAAGTATACGCGCACTTGCAAATCATGTAAAAGACCTGATGAACCGCTGCGGAAGTCTGGACGGGGCAATAAAAGCCTACAACAGCGGATCCTGCTTAAGCGAGGCAAACACAGGCTATCTTTCAAAGGTAAAGAGTTATTATCTGAAATGGAAAAGCTGTTTAGGCAGACAACCTGCAATTACGCAAACACAAAACCCAGTAGCATCCTCCCAGACTAATAGCGACAGCCAATACATAGGGCAATCATGCGCTTCTCCTGAAGGCTATGAAGGCGCGTGTCAATACGCAACCGCATCAAGATGCACGTTTTATGATAACCGTTGTCCTGGTTCCAGCGCAGTCAAATGCTGCGTCTCTGACGATAACTTCATAGGCGATCAGTGCACAGCGCCCAATGGAGCAAGGGGTACATGTCAGTACGTAGGCACATCGGGATGCACGTTTTACGCCGGACGATGCCCAGGCACCGCAGATGTAAAATGTTGTATCTTGTCTAGTTCGTCTACAGGTTATGTAACAGCTTCCGTGACGGGAATGGACACAAGTAGTGCTAGTGTTTCTCCTGACCAGACGCAGACAGATTTAGCTTATTTAGACACGATGTTGAATCAAAATCAACAAAGTTCTGTTCTTCAGGAAGGCCAGTACACGGTCTCGGAAAAGATAATCATACAAGATAATGATGGAGATTTCATTTTTACCGACGACAGCAGCAATATAGTAAATCCTCATTGTAATATTGACCCCATCAACACCGGCGTCCGCGATTACTGGATTGGTCTCACTGATAATGATGTTTGTATAGGCATGCATGGCGTCGCTCTGGCGGAGCATGACTGCGGAAACACAGTAAAATCAGAAGAAATAAAAAACATATTTGAAAACATCCAGACTGGAACAACGGTCACGGTAAAAGATCCCTATGACAGCAGAGCAACTGAGACTTCTGGAAATGCAGGTGATTTGAAATCTGGGACATTATCTAAAACATGTAGCAACGTTTGTTCTGACATGTGGTCCTATCTGACACGTATTCTTGACAATTCAGAATGCACGTCAAGATGCAACAAGCTGGGCTGCGCCTGGGAAAATGACAAATGTGTTTCTGCTCCATCTATGTGTACCACGAGTCAAGGAATGTGTGAAGTTGTCGCGGAGGATGATTTTAATAGCGAGTATTTTACACCCATAGAAGATAGTACTATTACAGGTTATGCGACCTATCCTAGTGCCCCTGCAAATGAAGTCGTAAGTGAAAATCCTGAATCGTCTACAAGCACGATTAGCACAGGTCTTTCTCTTAATCTTTTTGTTGTAAATCCCTATGCCAAAGTACGCAACGAAAGAACGAATAAAATTTGGTTCGTCAGGCTCTATGATGCAAATCGCAATGCGATAGCAAACGGGCTTCAAAATTCTGTCCACAAACTAAGTACTGTCATTAAAGGAGATATCCCTGAAACAGGCCTACCCGCAGCAGATGTTTTGTTTATCACAGGACATCACTTCACAAGTGACCATTATATTTGGGGAGACCGCCTCACATCGTCGGGTATTAGAGACACGACTCAAAAACAAAATATTGAATTCTTAGAACTTCCTTACAGCGAGAAAACAAAAGCAATTCTCGTTAGCAGTTGTCATACAGTTATGAACCCTGACTTTAAAGAAGGTGAATCTGTACCAATTCTCAGGGAGTTTCTGGAAAAAAACCCAAATCTCGTATTGGTTGCCGGATTCGAAACAGCAGCGCCGCTTCTTGATGACGGACGAATGCGCAGCAGCACCAAGGAAGTACTGAACACCCTTTCTAGTGGTAATGTGCGCGGGGCGGCCGCAGCATGGGTCAATTCAATAAAAGCAACTAACAAAGGAAGGGCATGGCGTGATAAAAATTCCTACGGGTCATGGAATTATGGGGGGAGCGAAAATGGATTCTCCGGCGCGGCATTCTTCAAGGAGGATGGAAAGTGGTACTACACAGCAAGCTCTCATGATCCGCAGGAGATCAATATTAGCTCGAATCAATATACAAACCGACAAAACGAAGAGAATTTAGTAGATAATACGAAATGCGGTGCAGATGATCTTTTCAATGAAAACGCAGGTCAAATAAGATGCATTCATAATGGAAGAGCAGGTAGAAGAGCAGGTTATGACAAAGTGCAGTGTTTGCCTAGTACCTATGGATATGAGTGGACAAAAATACAATCCGGTTTTACATCACAGGACTCTTGTGCGTCGGCCTGTAAAGACAATGCAAACTCTGCTTCATATTGCACCGAACCAAGACTGGTGGTTTGGGCAACACAAAACGGCAAAACAATACTTGATAAGCAAACAGGCATTGAACTGAGTAATGATATTATAATTAAGGCGAAGAATGAAAACCCGCACCAGAATAAATTAAGAATGTATGAATATAGAATAATTTACAGTACTATAGATCAGTTTGGTCGAGGCTCATTTTCAAACTCTTGTGATTTGACGACAACAGACTGTGAGTTGAGAATTCCTAAAAAGTCATTAAAGGAATGGAATACTGTGGAATACTGGTCTGAAATGACTATTTTAGAAAGTAGTGACACTTATAGTTTGATAAAAGCGTCAGCATTTCCTGATTATCACAGGAGATATAAATACTTTACAATACGAACAAATCCATCAGGGTAATTATTCTGGCTATTTTTCGATTATAACTTTTGTGTGCATAGGAGTCCAGACGTAGACAACGTCAATGTCTTTGTTGTCCAGCGCAACGCATCCCAGCGTCCAGTCCCTGTCGCTGCCTCCGCCATGAATACAAATATCCCCGCCGAGTGCTGTCCACTGGCTGGGTGTGCCGTTTGCGCGATGTGCATTAACAATGGCATTATACTCAGCATTTGTAATGATGCCGCTTCTGTATCCGCGCAACGCATGAGGTTCAGAAGGGTAGTCAATAAGCATTAATTTGTAAAAAGATTGGTGTGGTGCGACCTTTGCAACAACGTGAAACTCCCCTTCTGGAGTACAGCTATCACCGCTTCTCGTCTTGTCATCTATTGGATTCCCGCCAAGGCCAATCCTATAGGAGTGTTCTAGCACGCCATCCCTGTAAAGACTAATATTTCGTTTTGTCTTCTCAACTAGAATAACCTTTCCCGGCTCTGCTGCGTAACCTGTAAGCATGTTATTCAAAGCAGCAGATGCATATGCTGATGCGCCTAAAAAATCCCTTCTGCTGACTTTCATAATAGGGGTTTTATTTTAAGAGTATTTAAAGCTTTCTATATTTGTCATTCAAAAGTAGTCACAAGACATGAAAAATGTTTCAAAGAAAAGGCTTACCCGCATAATACTTCTTTTGGTTAAGCTTTTTCTATAATATGTTTCTTTTTCATTAAGGGTTTTCTTTTTCAAAGAAAAGGCTTACCCGCACGCCTTGCTGCAATCTACCGTAGAGCTGGCGCATTCTGTATTATAGCGCAAACAACACGTTTGTCTGTCCACGCCAGCGCTGTCATGGCCGTTGCAGATGTTGCAGAGCCCGCTGCATTTCAGGTCCGCTGTTTCAAAGCACCTGTCACAAAGCGTGTAAAGGCAGGAAAACGCCTCGCGCCACTGGCCATAGATTCTGCGGCACGCCTTGAGGTAATCGGGAAAATCCGCTTCATAGGTGACCTTCCAGTCGCAGTTGAGATTGCCGTAGGCAAGGCATTTCGTGCTGAATATCCTCTGGGCTTCGGCGTCTGATATGCTGCCGCCCGAGGACTGGAGCAGGAAGCTTGATAACGTAACAAGAACAAGCGCAAGGACCGCTACAACAACAATCGCTTTTATCGGAAGCTGCATTTTTATCAACTCTAAGTATCATGAAACGTCAGGTTCGTTTCTTTCTTAGCAAGTAAAGCAAGCCTTTGGCATTACCCTAACCGTTCTTGCCTTTACTTTGTGATTTAATTCAATTACCATTACTTTCTAATCATGTCCTTTTTTATTATCGTGAACCCTATCTCACCTGTCGCCTTACCTATTCAAAACTAGGAAGCTCCTCTCTAGAAATTCTTCCACGTCTTTGAGTTTTTTCACGTATCCTTTCGCGGTACCTGTAGGCCACTACGACAATAAGAATAACTATTATTAATACAATTATCCATGTCAGGTCAAACGGCTTCGCTGTTTGTGGCTGTTCCTGAGCATCGCATCTTTCAACTTTTGACCAACCAGCGGGCACGTCGCAGGGCGTGCTGAATTCCATGCAGATTGTATTGTCGTTATCGTTTCGGGCATATACCTTATATGTCTTGGGGCAGTTGGTCACTGTTATCGTCTTTGTGAATCTTTCCGACTTTCCAGAGTAGTTTGCTACGGCAATGAGCGTGTATTTGCCGGGTCTGCTTGTCTGCAGGCTGTAAACAAGCGAGACGTTCTTTGTCGCTGCCAGGCCGGTGGTCATCGCGTAGACATCATAGGTTTTATTTTCCACCACAGACACCGGGCCTGATACACCTGCAAGGCTTGTATTGCCCTCGACCCAAGGCCTGGATATATTAAGCGTGTTTTCCGTGTAGCTATAGACGCGAATATAGCTGATGTCAACATAGGGAACGACTATAATCTTAACAGTATTCACGCCTGTGTTCAAAACATCCTTGACATCAAATATCATATCCACATTCTTGCCAGTGGACGTGCCCGGGCCGCAATATACAGTAGAAGTGTCAGCGCACACCTGCGTATCATTGACGTTGTGGACAGCGATCTTCACCGTGTTCCATCCGGGCGCTGCGACTGGCTTTATGCGCGTGTAGTTCTTAACATAAATCTGCTTGTCAGGATCGTCTGCTATGTCCCAATGTGCATGTGTTCCATTAGCCCAGGAACCTGTCAAAGAGATGTCATAGCGTCTGGTGGCAGAGTTATAGGTACAGTTTTTCGCTTCTATCTTTGCATAACACACCAGAGCAGTTGTCTTGGGTGGCTGTGTCGGGCCTGGTCCTAGCGCCGGAGGAGCCGGTCCTGGCGTCGAGGATACGGAAGAGCCTGCAACCACAAAGGTTTTCGAGCCGCTGACAGGGTCTCTCTTTGTAGCGCCGCTTACATCAGTGACAAAAGCATAATATGTATGTTCGCCCTGGGAATACAAGGAAGCCCAGCTGCATGGCTGAGCAGAAGCATAGTTCGTGCACGTTTTCTTGAGCACATCATCTATGTAAACATTAATTTCGCGGAAGCTGTTAGGCCCACTGGCAACCGCTGTTATTCTCACAGAGTCCTGTGCGGTCGGGTTGCTTGGCGAGCTGCTCACATCAAGCACTATATTTGTCGTGCCAGGACCTGGTGGACCTGACGGGGTAACGTTCTGTGTGCCTGTCGCCTGTGTTACTGTAAAGCTCTTTGTGCCTGTCGCTGGATTTGTAACTGAACCTATTGAATCATAAGCTATGCCAAAGTAATTGTGAGTGCCGGCAGAATAAGTGGATCCGAGCGAACATATGAAATCAGTGCACGTCTTTGAAAGGACGCCGTCAACATAAATTTCTACCCTGTCTGCGTTGATGCTGGATGAAGCTGTTATTGTCACTATGTTGGCTGTTGTAGGAGTCGCAGGTGCATGTGATATGGTTAGCGACAATGACCCGCTGGTTGTGGTCGTGCCAGTAACATTTGCAGGTATTGTGGTTGTAGAAGGCACAGTGAAAGATTTAGCGCCGTCGGCCGGGTCTGTTCTTACGGCAAACGAATTGCTCGCCCTTGCGTAATAGCTATGAATACCTGCTGTGTATGCGGCGCTTAACAAACATGGTGACGAACTGCAACTTTTTACAACAAAACCGTCCACATATATTTCTATCTGCGTCAGGTTAGCGCCCGTAGAAGTTAAGGTCACCTGCCCGCTCGTAGGAGTCTGCGGCATGTGCGAAACCGTTATTGTCGGGTTTCCTGTAACTAAACCCAGACCTCCTACGCCTGTGCCAGGCTCGCAATAGCACGGATCCCAGTCACAGACAGAGCCGCACTGCTGGGTGCAGGAACAGCTTCCTAATGTCGTGTTTAATATAACCGTGCGCGTCTCGCCGTCAGCGCACAGAGCACCGCACTGGCCTCTGGTACAGCTGAATTCATACTGGTCATAAGTGCAGCCACAACCAGCGTCGCAGAACCCTAAGGCGTCGCGAATCCCGTAAAGCTTGCCTTCGCAAGTGTTCCTCGTTTGTGTGCATTTGGCATTGTTTTCCGTATAAGGCAGTTCGCACTGTTCGCCAGAATCAATTGTGTTGTCGCCGCAGCCCTTGCAGCGGACTGAAACAGTTTTTTCTGTCGGTGCAGCCGGCCTGCATCGGTTGTTATCAAGAGCATAACCTGTCAGGTTGAACGTGCCATAAGAAGTCCGGGGACAATCAAAGAAATCAGTGCTGTTAACGCTGCCTGTGCTGCTGCATTCCTGGCCTGAAACACGACAGCCTCCGCATCCGGGCTGCGAGGTGCGCACAGAACAGCTTAGCGCCTGGTTGCATGAGCCAGAGACATCAACAACATAAGTGTCCCGCGTTGAAACATTGAACTGGCCTGTCATTTCATGATGAGTGGAAGCATTCAAGCAGTCTGATGAAAGCGTGCCAAGGGCTCTGCAGCGGACTGTCCATTTGCCTGATGATGTGGCGTTGAAATCAAAGTTGAATGTCTGGAACTGCTGTCCGCCTATGGCAGCGCATGAGCCAGTAACACTAGTTCTTTCGCCGGCTGCGCCTGTCAGGTCGCATTGGGCATAGCCATAGTATCCTATATTGCCGATATTATGAACAGTAACGTCCATGCTTCCGGTAGTGCCCTTCTCGACCGTGCCCGCTGATATGGTGTCTATCTGCAATAGTCCGGAAGCGCCCCGGCAATAAGTGTTGTAGGTGCTC